>ULTB01042466.1_pt1 | contig 15294 bp, 19 predicted proteins | sample 1957251 | NCBI WGS metagenome assembly ULTB01 (sample SAMEA4835724, study PRJEB28245) | human gut metagenome | biome: gut microbiome; material: fecal sample | place: Denmark | collected 2008
GAGCATGCCCCTATTCTCAATTTTTGTAAAAAAAGTCCATAGAAATCGTATTATATAGTTACCATACTTTATAAGGAGATTTCTATGAACAGCATTAATATATCACAAAAAGCAAAAAATAAACTCCTTAATTTTTCTCATTATGAGTTTATCATCAATTCTATGATTCATTTCACTGCTTTCCATTCTGGCAAGTGTAATATCGGCAAGACTTAATTAATTAAAGAAATCACTGCTACTGTTGGTAATACTGCTTCTAATGTCTATTCTATTATTAAGGATGCCACTATATCCATTATGGATACTAATCTCAAGTTTCATTATGAACTTTCTGCCGTGGCTGCATTTGAGAAGAAATCCAAGAGTCATAAGATTCCTAATAACTCTAAATTTGAAAAAGCAGAAGATTTTATCTCCCTTGTCGAACAAGAAATAGAATTAAATAGATTATTCTCTATTGATGAGACTATCAACTATTTAAGGATTCATCAGCCAGACAGAATAAAGATTATGGTGACCGTGTCTACTAAAACCCTTTATAACTATGTTCATCAGGAAAGAACTTCTATCAAGCCTATTGATCTTCCACGCATGGTTAGAAGAAAGACAAAGAAGAACTGGAAAACATATATTCCAAAAAGACAGAAAGGCAATAAAAGATGATGTGATAATTCCGACAAATAAAATTATTGAGATTTCAGAATTATAAAAACATATAAAAGGCGGTGTGATTATGGGTGAATATGTAAAAAAGATATGGTATTCCAAAGCGTAGAGTCTCTTCAGCAAGTTGTTAACGTTGTAAATGAAGCAGCAGCTGCTGTAAATGATAAATCACGCACAATTAGAGAAAGCGCAATCCCTGAAGTACTTGCAGGCGCATTAGGTGCTGGTATTGGCGGAGTAGGGTCTTTTGCAGCACTTTATGGGTTGGGTTCTGTTGTAGGATTATCAGCAGCAGGTATAGCATCAGGACTTGCCACAGCAGGTAGTATTGTTGGTGGTGGTATGGTTGCAGGTATATTTGTACTTGCAGCGCCTGTAGCAGTCCTTGCAGCAGGAGGAGTTGGATTAGCTGCACACTTAAAAAATAAGCAGTTGAGGCAAGAAAAAGAACGTTTATATAAAGAGGCCTTGAAAAAGCATGAAGCAATTATTCAAGCATTAAAATCCGAGGCTGATGCTGACAAAGAACGTCTTGATTATTTACAGAGCTTAAATATTCTTCTTACGCAAGCAATAAAGGATTTGAAGAAAGATTTGGGTAAGGCAGCATGAGCAAATTTAAATACACTGAAGCAGAACAACAGTTTAATAATGTTTTAAACCATCAGTCAAAAGAATTAAGCTCGATTAAAACCCCTGATATGGCGTCTGCTGAAGCCTGCATTTCTGAAAGCAAAGAACTGCTGAAGGAATTAGGTATTTCAACAGAGTCTTTACCTAAAGTGGTCAACCCTACACCTAATAGGGTTATGACTGTACCTAGGTGGGAAGAATTGTGCAATCAAGCTGAACAGGAAGTTGGTTCAACAACGGATTTAGAACCCCTTTTTACATATGAGGAATTGAGAATGAATCAAGCTGCTTTGCGTGCATTGAATGCCGATTACAATAACATTCATAAGCTTGATAAAATAGATATTACTATTTGTGTCGCAGCAGGTATTCTGGGAGCGGTTGTTGATATTCTACTAATAGGAATTCCTCAGAAAACACCAGAAGGATTAAAAGGTGGGCCACTTTCAAATTATGTTAGAGATTGGTTCAATCAAAGATTCCCAGAGGAAGAAATGAAGAAACTTGCTAATTCAAAAGTAAGCAAAGTATCATTTGACGCTCAGGATAATCGCCATACGACAGAATATGTTACCGGGTTATCTGCTTACTATCATAGATTACTATCGTTAGGGCATGACCCTATCCTTGGATTGATATTTGGAGTTTATGACATTTTGAACGGTAAAATGACGACGATTGATAAAACTGGCAAAATAGTATCTCAGGTTATGGAGTACTATGCAGACCGAAAAGAAAGTGATATCTTTGCTGCAATTGCTAAACAGATTATTCATTTCAAATCTGACATTACAACTTCCATGGGTTTACCAGCTCCTTTGATGGCATTATTTAACTTACTCCAGTTTGGAAGTATCGGAGAAGAAGAACAGACCATTGCTGAAATTGTACAAGGAATGTATTATGAAGGTTATGATTTCATTCATTTTTGTAGTATGTCAATTCCAACAATGATAATTGAAGTAATCATCAGATTAAGTTACGGTATTAAAAGGATTAAAGAAGGTAATTCTATAAAGAACTCAATTCCATTCTCATTAAATCGAGAAAAGCATCCTAAGCTGAGCACTATGTTATTCATAGGGCATTCAGCGGCTACTGCTGTAAGTGCTGGAAAGGTTTACTTTACTAAAAATCCTATGGCAATAAACTACCCTCAATGGGTAGCATTTGCTAAATACTCATACAAACAATTGAAATGGGTATTGTTGGAGAAACCAGAGCTTAGAGATGCCTATGTTAGAGGTATCATTGCTGAAGAATTAAATGAAGTATATGCTGAAATTGATAAATCCTTCGCTGAAATGTCTGAAGAATATATAGTCGTATTTAATTAAAAACAACCCTCCCAGCCATTAGGGCTTGGAGGGCTTCGTGCAGTTATCCAATATTTTTAATAAATGACAGCATCATCAGCTGTGTATCTGTTAAGTGAGTTTTCTTTCACTTGAATGCAGATATAAGTGATACTTGAATCACTTGCAGCAAAGAATTGACGCTTTGCCGCAGGGATGATTTTTAACCAGTCACCTTCAGTAATTTCAACAGTATCTCCATCAATGATAGCAGTTCCTTATCCAGCAATAATCCCATAGATTTCTTCATTATTTTTGTGAGAATGAACGAAAGGAACGCCTGCACCAGCAGGAAGAGAATTAATACTTACTTCAGCATCAGTTAAAGAAAGTGCTTCATGAAGTTCTGTGCAATCTTCTTTACCAACATTGTTTTTTGTATAGTTTGACATTTGAATTACCTCCATTTTTATTTGCAGCTTTGTTGCTTGAGTATAGCATAATCATTTATACACTCTAAAAAAGTACGCACCTTTTTGTAACTGTACATAATAAAATGAATATACTATAAAATTTTTGAAATGAGGTGACTGCATATGAAGACAAAAAAGGAGCTTCCAGAATGTCCTGTCGCAACATCAGTGTCTTTAATTGGTGGTAAATGGAAGCTATTGATCATAAGAAATTTAAAAAGTCGTCCATGGAGATTCAATGAACTTCAAAGAGATTTAGATGGGATTTCTCAAAAAGTATTAACTGATAGTCTGAGGCAGATGATAGATGATGGCCTTGTGTATAGAAATGATTATCATGAGAATCCACCAAGAGTTGATTATGGACTGACAGACCTTGGAAAAGAGATGATGCCGATTATTGATGCATTGGCAGATTTCGGTAATTATTATAAATCGATTATTGATTAAACCCCAGACTTCCAATCACTGGATTGAATTCCAGTGGTGAGGAGTTTTTGTTTTTTTTATACGTATCTTTCAACATCGACATACATTTTTATTTTATCCTTCGTAAACGCTTTTTCTCTTTCCTTTTTTTTATATAATAGCATAAAAAGACGTTACAAATAATATAAATCATTTCTCAAGTCAGTGAAACAAAAAGAACAGATCAACACAGAGTTTATTGTGAAAAAGCTGGGAAGGGTAGTCGTATTGACTGGGTATGAGAAGCAAATCAAAACAGAGACTTATTTTATTTTCGATAAGTCTCTGTTTATTTCTTTCTTCAAAAGATGAAAATCACTTAGGGCTATATACCTTTTTTAGGAAAAATCACAGAATTATTTTCATATTTTGCTTCAAAAGTTGCCTGGATAGAAAGCTTCATAAATAGTTTTCTGTCTACATCGCTGACCATAACAGATGTATGAGCCTGACATCCTTTTAGATTAGGAAGCTGTTCCAATGCTTTCTGAGCATTTGGATCAGAAGCTGCGCTGACAGATAATGCAATCAACACTTCGTCCATATGTAAACGTGGGTTTTTGCTTCCAAGATACTGTGTTTTTAAAGTCTGGATTGGTTCAATTGCTGCAGGTGAGATGACTGGCTGACTGTGTGGAATACCAGCAAGCTCTTTGAGTGCATTTAAAAGGAGTGCTGCGCAAGGACCAAGGAGGTCTGTAGTCTTACCTGTGATCATGCGGCCATCTGCAAGCTCTAATGCAGCAGCAGGAGCTTCTGTTTCTTCTGCACGAGAAAGAGCAACGTCAACAACTGGACGATCGTGGACCGTAATACCAGCCTGGTTCATAAGCATCTCGATTTTATATACTTCTTCCTCGGAACATTTGCCAGCAAGAGCGCGTCTTCTTGCATCGTAGTAGCGACGGATGATTTCCTGACAAGAAGCATCCCTACATGCGGCATCATCACAGATACAATTTCCGGCCATGTTAACTCCCATGTCTGTAGGAGACTTATAAGGGCTCTGTCCATAAATGCGCTGGAACATTGCATTGAGTACTGGGAAGATTTCTACATCGCGATTATAGTTGACTGTAGTCTTTCCATAAGCTTCTAGATGGAAAGGATCAATCATATTTACATCATTCAGGTCTGCAGTTGCAGCTTCATATGCAAGGTTGACAGGGTGCTTCACTGGAATATTCCAAATTGGGAATGTTTCGAATTTAGCATAGCCGGCGCAGATGCCTCTTTTATGCTCATGGTAGAGCTGGGAAAGACAGACTGCCATTTTACCACTTCCAGGTCCAGGTGCAGTAACAACAATAAGTGGACGAGATGTTTCGATAAACTCATTCTTTCCATAACCTTCATCACTGACAATATGTGGAATATTAGAAGGGTATCCTTCAATCGGATAATGAAGATATACCTTAATGCCAAGCTTCTCTAATTTGTTTTTAAATAACGAAGCGCTCTGCTGTCCGCTGTACTTTGTAATAACGACACTTCCTACAAACAGACCATGTTCTTCAAAAATAGACATCAAACGAAGGACATCTACATCATAAGTGATGCCAAGATCTCCACGTACTTTATTCTTTTCGATATCTTCTGCGCTGATAACAATCACAATCTCGGCCTGGTCGCTAAGCTGCATTAACATACGCATCTTAGAATCCGGCTGGAATCCTGGGAGTACACGAGATGCATGGAAGTCATCAAATAGTTTTCCACCAAACTCTAGGTAGAGCTTGTTGTCAAATTGAGCAATGCGTTCGCGAATATGAGCAGACTGCATCTGTAAATATTTTTCATTATCAAATCCTATGTTCATCATTCTATCCTCTTTCCTATAATCTTATTTTTAAACAGTTTATTCTATATTAAACCAACATTTAAAACTACCGTCTAACAATATACTACGGAATATGGGAAGTTTACAATCTTTTTATAATCTTTTTTAGGCTTTCATAAGCTTCCTTTGATATAATTTAATCAATAATTTTTGTGGTATTGTAACAAAAATTATTCTCCAACCTTGAACTTGATTAAATGCAGGGATAATCCATTACGAATCTTAATGGGTTCAGCTAAGAAGGTGACTGAGAGTCCGCTATCTTGTGCGTAATCATCGATATCATAGATATGGAGTCAAGGAGAAAGGAGAAAAGTTCATGATAAGAATGAAGTCGGTGTTATCAAAGACGCACACTCAACAACAGCTTAATGATTACGCAAACCAGCACAATCCTAATAACAAAGCTTATAAGGCCAAAGTGTTAAATGATCAGAAGACAAAGAAAGCATCACGAAAGAAACAAGCAAAACGTCAGGCTAAGCGAAATGTACGCTTAGAACATGATATTGGTGATGTATACTCACTTGATTGGTTTTGTTACAGCAATCCGTATGATTTTGACTAATCATTAAACATGAGCGAAAAGATCATCAATCAGTAAAATGGTTGGTGATTTTTTATTAGAAAACTTATTCTTATATTCTTGTGGTTATCATTATGATATAATTAAGTTAACAAACAAAGAGGATCTTATATGAATAATAAAGGTGTTGATGTTATTTTCTGTCTGATATCCGCAATTCTAGTTTCTGCAAAATACATATCAGCTGCTATGTTCATGAGTAATATTGCTACAAAAGATGCTTCTCTGTTTAAAAAAGGATTAGAATATGTAGGACCATTTCTATCAATAGAAGCCATCCTAGCAATGATCATAGGTATTTTGTTTTTAGGATATGGATTGTATACTGATTCAAAAATATAATAATACAACATTAGACAAGCACCTATCGTATCTGATAGGTGTTTCTTAATACTAATAGAAGGGGGGAAGAATTAAACTATATGTTACAAAAGGACATTAAACAAATCATTATTTCTCTTATATCTGAATTAGATTTCTATTTTGAAGAAAATGGATTTATTAGAAGAAGCAATAATCTTACATATATTAGAAAACTAGATGGTGTTACTCAAAAAGTAGAAATAGTATTCTTCTCTAACCCTTCATATCATCCAGGTGCATTAGCACATATATATCCTCATATGCAGATTTATATTCCTTCAGTGAATGGTATTACCAAAGAATACGCAAGTCACCTCATTCCATCTAAATGGTTAGATCAATTTACAATCAGACAACCAATACAAATATATTCTAATTTAGGAGACTTTTGGTTGGTGGATGTTAATGAATATGAATCACTAAAAGATCAACTATTGGATTTTTTTAAAAGAACGCAATATCGCTATTTAATGATTTGATGAGTGAGAAGGATTATTTATTACTTTATGAAAACAAAGACAAACGAATCATATGGGATGATAATCAGTATTTATATATTGCAGCTGCTTATCTTAACAATCATGATTTAAACAAAGCAAAATTAGTGATTAAAAATAGATTTGGTAAAAAAGGATCAAGAAATAAATATAAAGAAGTGTTAGAATATTTTGAAAATTTAGAAGAATGATGTATGAATATCAGAGGTGATCATATTATGACAACAAGAAGCTTTAGAATGTTTGCGACAAAAGAAGACTTAATCTCTATTTTTAATGATTTTCAACAGAATAATGAAATACAGTATTTCAAGTGTGGTCGTATGGATGACTTGATAGAAATATCTGATATTACAAAAGAACCACATTTTGGTATTAATTTAAGAGGCAATCATATTAATAATCAATGGCTTGTATGTTTAAGTGGTACTACACCTATAAAAAGGAAAAATAAGTTTTGCTTAGATAATATATTTTTCATAGATCAGGAACTCAATAAGGCTTCTATTGTGATTGATATAGGTGGACACTATGAGAATCAAGCTTTATTTCCAACAGAAATCAGTACAATATGGTATGAAAATGAGACGTCTAAACACCTTTATACAATGTTGAAAAAATCATGCAAGAAGTTTACGCATTGTATACAAAATGGTTATCTTATTGGTGAAGGTGCATATTCAAAAAGAGAATCTTATCGCTTTTGTACTATAAGTATTGATAGTCCATCATCATATGATTTAAAATTTAAATAGTAACACATCAAGTGCAATGTTATAGAAGAATGATGAGGTAATATTATGGAAAATACTATAAAAACAAATAATGATGAAATTAAAATACGAGATGAATCAGGAAATATATCTGAAGTAACAGAAGAACTTCTACTAGATGCAAGATCATCTCTTGAAAACAAGAAAACAATAAGTGTTCCTATTGGAAAGCTATCATCTCTAGGTGCAGGTGTTTCTTCACTTGTTCCTGCACTGCATACAGTGACTACTACCACTACTTTTTCAACTGATAAATTGTATAGAATCGCAAATCAAGCAACTGGAGATGCCTTAAAGATGGCTAAGGATGGAACTGCCTGGGGTGCTATGAAGACACAGGTAGGAAAATCTAAAATGGCTAAATTAGCTGAAGCGGGTCCTCTTTCTGCTACATCTCAAGCTGTAGTTCCAATAGATCCTGCCACTATGATGATGGCAGTCGCTTTATACTCTATTGAGAAAGAACTTGGAGAGATTGCGAAAACACAGAAAGAGATATTGTCATTTATGGAATTCAAAGATGAAGCAGATATTGAAGGTGATCTTGAAACAGTTAATGAAATTCTAACTAATTATAAGTACAACTGGGATAATGAAATGTATGTTTCAAATAGTCTTAAGATGGTTATGGATATTAAGAGAACTGCAAGAAGTCATATGCTTTCACATCAAAAACAGATTACAGAATTTCTTTCTTCAAAGAAACTATTAGTTGGGCAGGCACAAGTCAAAGAAGCTTTATCTGACTTAGAGAAAAAGTTTAAGTATTATAGACTTGCTTTATATACATATTCTCTATCATCTATGATGGAAATTATGCTCGGTGGCAATTATAAAGAAGAGTATATTGCAAGCATTAGAGATGCGATTACTGACCTATCAAGCAAGTATAGAAATCTATTTAATGAAAGTTCACTCTATATTGAAAAGCTTGGAGATAATTCTGTTGAAGCAAATGTTGTCAATGGTTTAGGTATGGCAGGAAAAGCAGTTGGTAAAATGATTGGTAGCATACCATTTATTAGCGAAGGACCTGTAGACGAATTGCTTCAGGAGAGTGGAAGCCAGTTAAAGAAAACTGCAAAAGAAATGAAGATGGATGCTGCTCATCAATTTGCATCATTAAGTAATTCAGGTACACATGTATTTGTTGATAAAATGGATGATATGATTCAGATTTATAACCATACTGAAGAAATCTGTTTTGATGATAAAGAGATTCTTTTGGTTATAAATTAAAAATACACAAAGACAATGTTCTTCTTGCAATACTTAATCTCTTATATTTTGGAAGGAAGCAGCAGTGTTATTTTTAAGATCTTCTATTAATTTTTGTCTTGTTAAATTTGAGTACTATGGAAATTGCATTAAAAACTAAAAAGTTGAAACTTTGAAAAAAAGATATGCTCTATAGTGTAAGTTATTCTTAGTTATAAAAGAAGAGAAATAATTGCTAACGAGTAAACTGATTATTATTATTGAATCAAGTTTCAATAGTCAGGAACTTAAATTATTAATGCTTATACTAGTTTTTGTCTGATATATATAATTCTTATTTTCACAAAATACATATCAGTTGCAATACTTATAAGTAATGTTACTTCTTGAGATGGTTCATTGTTCAAGTCAGAACTAAAATATGTAGGACTATTTCTTTTTAGAGCACCTACCGTTTCTGATAAGTGTTTTTACACTTTATAACTAATTTCCATGACATGACCAACTCATATACTATATAATACTCATTGAGGTGAAAATATGAAACTAATTAAAAACATTCAAGTCTATGCACCAGAAGATTTAGGTGTTAAAGATGTATTGATTTCAGATTCTAAAATAGAAAAGATAGATGATCATATCACATATCCTTATTCTATTGAAACAATTGATGGTACAGGTTGTGTCCTTACACCAGGTCTTATTGATCGTCATGTTCATATTACTGGTGGTGGGGGAGAAGCAGGCTTTATTTCTCGTGCTAGACCTATTGAAGTCAATGAAATACTAGATGCAGGTATTACTACTGTGATTGGATTATTAGGTACAGATGGCTATACAAGAAACACAAAAGAATTATTCGCTAAGGCAAAAGAATTGACTCAAAAAGGTGTCCATACCTATATTCTAACAGGAAGTTATACATATCCTACATATACGCTCACTGATTCAGTAGAAGATGATATTGTATTTATTGATAGTATTCTAGGTGTTAAGCTTGCTTTAAGTGATCATAGATCAAGTCATATTACTGATGATGAACTTGTTCGTTTAGCTTCTCAAATCCGTACAGCAAGTCTTATTGCTGGAAAACAGGCTAATTTAACACTTCATATGGGTGATGAAAAACAAGGATTAACTCCTGTATTTCATGCATTAGAAAGAGCTGATATTCCTGTTTCTTTATTCCAGCCTACACACTGTAGTCGTAATCCACACTTATTTAAAGATGCACTTAAGTTTGCTGAAATGGGTGGTACAGTTGACTTAACATGTGAAGGTGATGGCAAGACTCTAGAATTCATTAAACAGTTTAAGAATACTTCTAAAGTCACTATTTCTAGTGATGCACAAGGCTCATGGTCTACATATAATGAAGATGGATCTATCAAAGAAATTGGTATTACACCAGTCTCTAACTTAAAGAAAGAATTTATTTCTCTAAAGAATGCATTAGGATATGAAAAAGCTTTACCATTCTTTACTCAAAATGTTGCTCAAGTATTAGGCTTAAAAAATACAGGAGTTATTAAAGAAGGCTTTGATTGTGATTTAGTTGTATGGAAAGATGATGAAATCAAGCATATCATCACAAAGAAAGATTAATACTAAATAAAGGTTCTGATTTTGATAAATGTCATTCAGACCCTTTTTATTTTTAAGAAATACTTAGGGGATACCATACTAATACAAAGAAATATGTTATATTCAGTCACTTATCAAGATGGTTATATTTAATCTGACTATTCTTATAAATACAGATGGTACCTCACACAATTGTGAATCATCCTTTTATGTCATGAAGTTAGATGAATTTCACTTTTTTATAGTATAATAAGAGTTCCATATAAGATGCTGAATGTATGGCTTTTTCTGATATGCTATAATATAAAAGCAGAGGATCTTATAAATGAAATGGGAGATTTTATTCTAAAAAAACATATCACAGTAATTACCAAGGCTGATTCCTTTGTAAATCAGCCTTTTATGTTATAATGGATTTGAAAGGATGAGACATATGAATAATATAAAAGAGAAAATCAAGATATTCTCAGGTGCGAAGTTAAAATATATCGCATTTGCCTCAATGTTGATTGATCATTTCAATAAAGCTATTATCTATCCTAATCTGGATGGTGGTATGTTAAATAGAATAAGTGATTTATTTGATATTTTAGGAAGAATTGCTTTCCCTATATTTATCTTTCTTTTAATAGAAGGATACTTTCATACAAGAAACAAATGGAAATATTTAGGAACTCTTCTTCTATTTGGTATCATCTCTGAAGTCCCATTTGATATGTGTACATCAGCTGTGTTCTTTGAACCCAACTGGAACAATATCATGTTTACACTGTCATTTGTACTTGCCATTATATGGATTATAGATGTATTAAAAGAGAAACTGAATAAACCATTATGGTATGTTGTATCCATCCTCATTGTCGCAGTTATGTGTTTTGTAGCTATGAATCTAGGATTAGATTATGAACATCATGCCGTACTTATCGGCTATTTCATGTATATATTTCATGATAAATATATCTATTCTATACCATTTTGTTATGCGTCAATGTTTAAGGAACCCTGGGCATTACTTGGATTTGGCTTGAATCTGACTTATAACGGAGAAAGAGGGAGACAAAATAAGCTCTTCAACTATTTCTTCTATCCAGTACATTTGCTTATTTTAGGAATAATAAGAATGACTTTTCATATTTAAATACATCATTTAAAGTTCATAATAATTGTGTAGTATTAAATTATACAAAAAATATACTTGAAACGAGGTAAATACATATGATTATTGAAACACTCTTATCAAAAAGAGATCAATTACCCCTAGAACTCGCTATTATTGAACCAGAAGGAGAGGCTATCGGTATTATTCAGTTAATACATGGAATGTCTGAACATAAAGAACGCTATTATGAGTTTATGTACTATTTATCACAACAAGGCTATATTTGTGCCATTCATGATCATAGAGGACATGGTGCAAGTGTAAAAGACACATCACATTTAGGATATTTCTATACAAACGATATAACATATATTGTAGATGATGCTTATCTAGTTACAGAATATTTGAAAAACAGATATCCTACATTATATATCTCTATATTTAGTCATAGTATGGGTACATTGGTTTCTAGAAACTATCTAAAAAAATATGAAAAGCATATTGAAAAGATTGTATTGTGTGGTCCACCTACAGAAAATAAGCTTGTTGATGTAGCATTATTTGCAGGAAAACTTACCGGATCATTTTATAAAGAACATAAACCTAATAAGATTCTGAATAAATTATCTGTAGGATACTACAACAAAGGCTATAAAACTGAAAATGAATGGATCTGTTCTAACTTACAGACTGTGTCTTCATATAACAACGATCCTCTATGTGGGTTTACTTTTACTACAAGCGGCTTTATAAATCTATTTCAACTATTAAAATCAGCTTTCATCAAAGATGATTGGAATCCACAAAACAGTTCATTACCTATATTCTTAATTGCGGGTGTTGATGATCCAGTCATTCAAGGAAAAAAGAAATTTAATGAATTAGAAGAGTTTTTGAAAGAAGTAGGTTATGAAAATATCAAGAGTAAACTGTACAAAGATAAAAGACATGAACTACTCAATGAAACAAATAAAGAAGTAGTATATAAAGATGTTCTAGACTTTTTCTATGCTAATTAATACAGGAGGTTCTATATGGCTTTTGATTTTAAGAAAGAATATAAAGAATTCTACATGCTTAAAAATAAACCCATGATAGTCACTGTTCCCCGTGCTAACTATATTGCGGTAAGAAGACAAGGGGATCCAAACGAGGAAGGTGGGGATTATCAGAATGCTATTAGTGTACTATATGCAGTCGCTTATACACTTAAGATGAGCTACAAAACAGATTATAAGATAGAAGGATTCTTTGAATATGTGGTTCCTCCACTAGAAGGTTTCTGGTGGCAGGATGGTATTGAAGGTATAGATTATGACAATAAATCTACTTTTAATTGGATATCTGTTATTCGTTTGCCAGACTTTATTACAAAAAAAGATTTTGAATGGGCAGTAGAAACTGCTTCTATTAAGAAAAAAATGGATTGTTCTTGTGCAGAATTTCTTACTATAGAGGAGGGATTATGTGTACAGATGATGCATATTGGTCCTTTTGATGATGAACCGGTTTCTGCTGCACTTATGGATAAATATCTAGAAGAAAATGGATATATCAATGATCTTTCAAAAGAAAGATTACATCATGAAATATATCTTTCTGATGCAAGAAGAGTCGCACCAGAAAAATGGAAAACAGTTATTAGACATCTCATCAAGAAAGGAGTTAGACATGAATGAAAAAATAGGAGAAGTTTTCTCTATCACAAAAGATAACGAGCCTATACAAGGCTGTACGACTTCTAAAGCAGTAAATGATACATTGACTTATTTCTCACTTGCAAGAAATACAGACATAAGTGCTGAAATATATCCTTATTATAAGATGATTTATGTCTTGAAAGGTCAGTTGGAAGTCTATGGAAATAATGGCTATACTAAAGTAGTTAAAGAAAAGGAAAGTTTTATTACATTCACTGATATACCTATGGGTATAAGAACTAAAAATAGTGTCATATATACAGAAACATTAATAAGGAGGATGGATACTATGAACGAAATGATTAAACCAGGAGAAGTATTTAAACTTGCAGAACTATTACCTTATTCAGAAGGTAAGATTATCAATATGGATATTGTACATAATGAGAAGATGAAATTTGTAGTGATGGCATTTGATGAAGGAACTGGACTTACTGAACATGCAGCACCAGGAGAAGCTATCATCTTCGCATTAGATGGTGAAGGTATTATCAGTTATGAGGGTAAAGACCATATCATTAAAGCAGGAGAAAACTTCTGTTTTGCAAAGGGTGGCATGCATGCAGTCAAAGCATCTCAACGTTTCAAGATGGCATTACTTCTAACATTAGAATAATGAATATATTACCTAGAACGAGATTCAATGTAGTCTCGTTTTTTACTTTTTCATATTTCTTGAAATAGTTTCATTTAATAAGGAACTTTGGAATAGAAGCATTACCTTATTCTTACTTGATAGGCTGGATTGCCATGTTATTAGTGGAAGCACCTCTCATGATTCGTATATATAAGAAAAAATAGAAATAATTAGGGCGATAGGGTAATCCTGTCGCTTTTACTATATAATGGAATAAAGGAGGAGGTTTTCATGACAATACAAGAAAAAGCCGAACGAATCATCGAAGATATAAAAAAAGAAAAGGGAATCAATCCTATACAGATATTTAGGAATATTGCAAGTCATGACTATATCAATATGCATGGGCCAGAACATCATATTTTAGATGGAGCATGTTTGCTCGTTGCATTTAAAAATGCAGGTGGTGTAATTGATTTAGATGATGCATTAAATAAAATTATGATAGAAGGATTGAGAATGCCTGGTGCTATGTGTGGTTTATGGGGTGTATGCGGTGCAGTTACATCTCTAGGTGCTGCACTCTCTATTATTGATCATACAGGACCATTATCGCTAGATGGTACCTGGGGAGACCATATGGAATTTACTTCAAACGCATTAAAGAACATAGGTGAAATCAATGGGCCTAGATGTTGTAAAAGAGACGCAATGATTTCATTTAAAAATGCGATTGATTATATCAATGCACATTATGATGTTACTTTAGAATATGAACATTCATCTTGTCACTATTCAAAACTGAATAAGCAATGTATAAAGGAGAGATGTCCTTATTATGGATAAAAAGAAAGTTGCATTTATATGTGTTCATAATTCATGTAGAAGTCAGATAGCTGAAGCATTAGGTCATTATCTCGCTTTTGATGTTTTTGAAAGCTATTCTGCAGGAACAGAAACAAAACCAATCATCAATCAAGATGCTGTTCGTATAATGAAACAAATGTATGGCATAGATATGGAAGAGGCGCAATATTCTAAACTTATAAATGATATTCCAAAACCGGACATTGCGATTTCTATGGGATGTAATGTAGGATGTCCTTTCATAGGTAGACCATTTGATGATAACTGGGAATTAGAAGATCCTACAGGTAAAAGTGATAAAGAATTCGTAAAAATTATTAAACAAATTGAAACTAAAATATTAGATTTAAAGGATAATTTAAAGAACTAGGAGAATTCATATGAAACTCTTATATCGTTTTTGCTTATTAATTGCAATTATACTCTCCCATATCCTGTGTGCTGTTGTTGCTTATAACTATTGTAATATGGAATGGGAGATTAAGGTTGGAGGAACAAGTGCACCAGTTGAAATGGCTTATCTCTATGCGATTCCTTTTGTGATAGGAATTGTCTTATGTCTGATTGGCGCATTCTATTTCAAGAAAAAATCATGTTAATATAATTATAAGGAGGTATAAGTGTGAAACAAAAATCAATCAAAACGTATAAAAAA
>ULTB01036845.1_pt1 | contig 15183 bp, 5 predicted proteins | sample 1957251 | NCBI WGS metagenome assembly ULTB01 (sample SAMEA4835724, study PRJEB28245) | human gut metagenome | biome: gut microbiome; material: fecal sample | place: Denmark | collected 2008
GTGCCTTCCACTTCCTCTACTGTGGGCATGTTCACATCCGCACGTTGCCGCACTTCATTAACCAAAGCAGTTACATCACTATAAACATAGCCTCCTTTCTGTACCATCGCCTCCGCCAAAGATAATAAAACTTCGGCATAACGCACCACATAAAAGTCTTGTCCATTATCCCAAGAGTTAGAAGTATCCGTAGGATCAAAATACTTATAAACATATACGGTAGACAGAGAAGCGGCAGCTCCGCCATATACATTGGCATACGGATTTGAAGCCGAAGTATCTATACCTCCTTTACCGTTCCAAAGCATACCGGGAACAAACAAAGTGCTATATAAACGCGGATCACGATTCTCAAAATGAGCAGGATTAGGCTTGCTGACATCCAAGCCACCCCCACCGTTCAGTTCGGCTATCTTCGTATCGGTAGTCGGTTTACCGTCTTTGCAATAATAAGCATCTGCCAAATCTATAGTACCATTCATTGCTTCCAGCGGAGTATTCCAATGCGCATTAAAAGCAGCACCTTCACTCATACCCGGTCCTTCATAACGGACTGCAAAAATGATTTCAGGAGAAGTTTCTCCACTTTGAGTAAACAGTTTGGCATAACTCGGATCAAGCGAGTATCCCAAACCTTGCACCTGCTTATAAGCAGCAATCGCGTCATCCCATTTTTCATTATACAAAGCCACACGCCCCAGTAAGGAAAGAGCAGCTCCTTTGGTGATATGTCCCCGTGAAGACGCATTTTGCGGAAGTACTTCAGCCGCATCCTGCAAATCAGTCATAACATGAGCCACAATAGCCGCACGGTCCGTCTTTTCACATTCAGCCTCGTCAATGGTCAAAGGGGCGGTCAGGAAAGGAACATCCTGATACGTCATAGTCAAGTTTATATACATCAATGCACGTATGGTCTTTGCCTCAGCCTGATAAATCGCCTTTTGGGAAGCATCCATATCCACTCTATCAATATTAGCAATCAGCACATTACAACGGCTGATCACTTCATAGCAATCTTTCCAATAACTGCCAATGATAGAAGAACTTGGGGTATGAATTCCCATAGCCATATCATAACCTTCCATCCAGCCACTCCAATTAAAATGCCCGCCATTATCTGATATACAATCCATATATAAAGGGCCCAATGAATATTGGTCGGAATTATAAAGCTGATTGCTCTGCAAAGCATCATAACAAGATGCCAACACCATCAAAGCATCATCCGGCGTCTGCCAAAATGTATTGGATGAAGATTCTGTCAATGAGTCCCTCTGCAAAAAGCTGTCAGAGCAAGAAGTCAGCAAAGCTCCTGACAACAGAGCCAGCCCTATAAAGTTATTAATTGATTTCATAGTTGTTGCTTTTAAAATTTAACGTTAACACCAAATGAATAAGTTCTTGTATTGGGATGTACATCATTACGGGAATCTGTACTCAGTTTTTCAGGATCATAATCGTCCAAGGAAGTGAAAGTAAGCAAATTAGTTCCTGCCAAATAGAGTCTGATACTCTGAACGCCCAACTTGGTCAAAAACTCTCTTTGCCTGAAAGTATATCCGATTTCCAAATTCTTCAGACGCAAATAATCACCTTTTGTCAACCAAAATGAAGAATAGTTATTATTAATAGTTCCTCCCAAACGAGGCATGCTTCCATTCGGATTACTTTCAGACCATCTGTCCAACCAACGGCTAGTCTTGTTTCCACCGTTGGAAATAGTAGTTTCATCCCAATTATAACGATATACACCTGCAATGCCTTGCCAGAATGTATTGACATCAAAATCTTTATAAGAGAATCCCAGATTGAAAGAATACTGCATTTTAGGGAACGGATTTCCGATAATAGTACGGTCAGCATCATTTATATTACCATTATTGTCTATATCTTCATACATGATATCACCTAATTGCGGTTCCTGGTTGTTTTGCAGAATCTTCTGTCCGTTCGCATTTACACGGTCCAAATCTGCCTGGGTACGATAGATACCGATGGCTTTCAGCCCATAATAAGAGCCGATGGCTTCACCTTCACGATTGATCGTATTATCCTTAATGTCTTCTACCCCTTTCATATCAGTAATCTCATTTTTCACACCTGAAAGCGAGAAACCTGCCTGCCATGCCCAGTCACCTTTCTGATCGAAATAATTAGCAGCCAGTTCCCAACCCCGGTTACGAACCTTTCCCGCATTCTGATAAGGAGCATCCAAAGATCCCAGGAAAATACCCGGCATAGCGAGCTTCATCAAAATATCCGAGGTATTTTTCTCATACCAGTCAAAAGTGACATTGATCTTTCCACCCCAAAAAGCAGCATCAAAACCAAAGTCTGTAATAGTAGTTGTTTCCCATTTAATGTTCTCATTAGGTATCTTGGCAGTCTTCATACCAATCTGTTTGCTATCACCGAAATAGTAACTGCCACTAGCCGCCAATGTAGCCGCATAAGCATAGTTACCAATTTCCTGATTACCCAATTTACCCCAGCTACCACGCAATTTCAATGAGTGGAGGAACTTCACATTCTCCATAAATTTCTCATTTGTCATGATCCATGCACCCGAAAATGAAGGGAAGGTAGCATAACGATGTGCCTTGGGCATACGTGACGAACCATCGTGACGGACATTCATCTCTAACAGATAACGGCCTCCGTAATTATAATTCAAGCGTCCGAAGAATGACTGCAAGGAACTCTCTTCCGCTGATCCGGTCACATGGTCATTCATAGTACCTCCATCCATTTCATAAATATTATCGGTAGCGAATCCCTGCTTGGACGCCTCATTCTTGTCCCAACGGGTAGCCTGGATAGAATGGCCTGCCAACAGATTGAACGAATGTTTTCCTACAGAAAAATCATAGGTCAGAATATTTTCATTAATATAAGTCGTTTCCAGATAATGATAATCTGTCAGTTTATTGGTACCGACTGTGGTCAGCGCATTTCCTTCAGCATCGTATCTTATATTATTCTTCGGATTGAAAGTAGTCACATCGTTCATATAATATTTATAAGCCAGACTTGAACGGAACTTCAATCCTTTTATGATATCAATTTCACCAAAGAATTTACCATCAAAACGATAATGCTTGTTATCTTTATAGCCCATATTCAAAGCTTCAATCGGATTTTTGAATACGGATTGGGAAATATTGGGATTTCCATCCAAAAATCCATAATGTCCGTTAGAATAACGCACAGGAACAGTAGGACGGGTAAACCAAGTAAGGTAGCGCATCAAACCTTCACCGGTAACACTGGTAGTAGGCTCATCAATGTTCTGACGGCTTCCCGAAAGATTCAGACCTAATTTTACAATACCCAATTGTGCATCCAGATTGGAACGGAAATTAAAACGTTGATTGGCCGTTTCACGCAAGATACCATCCTGCTGGAAATACTGAGTGGAAATCATGTAATGTACCGCTTTACTACCACCGTTCACAGACAAATGGTGTTGGTGCATGGCTGCTGTACGAAACATTTCCTTAGCCCAATCGGTATTGGCAAAATGATCGGGGTCTGATCCGTTTTGCAACTTTTGTAACATTTCATCCGTGTATGCTTTGGAAGGCCAGCATTCGTTATACATCTTCGCCCATTCATAAGAATTCACATAATCGGGCAGCACGGTAGCTTCTTGCAAAGCGATACTACCGGAATATGTAATGGTAGGTTTCTGCTCACCGCCCCGTTTGGTAGTCACCAGAATAACCCCGTTGGCAGCACGTACACCATAAATAGAAGCCGAAGCCGCATCCTTCAATACGGAAACACTTTCAATATCATCTGCAGGGATTTCCGCAATCTGGCTTACCGAGCTTTCCACTCCATCGATCAAGACCATCGGATCATTGTGTTCAAAAGTTCCTACACCACGGATACGGATTTCGGGACTGTCATGACCGGCCTGGGCACCATTGTTGGTCAACATAACACCCGGCAAACGACCCTGAAGCATATTGGCAGTATTCGCTACCGGCATAGAAGCTACATCCTTGAAATTTACAGCAGCAACAGAACCCGTCAGATTTTCCTTCTTCTGCACGCCATAACCGACTACTACCACTTCGTCAATCATTTCCGTATCTTCCTTCAGATTTACATTCAGCACCGTATTGTCTTTCGAAATACGATATTCCTGATCGGAATATCCTATAAAAGAAATGACAATAGTAGAATTAGAAGCCACCGTGAGATTGAAATTACCATCCAAATCAGTCACCGTTCCATTGGTTGTTCCTTTTTCAACCACACTGGCACCGATGACCGGTTCGCCTGTGGCATCTTTTACAATACCGGAAACTTTAAACTTGTCTGCTTGCAGACTGGAAGCGCTCACATTCATCGCAGGGATGAAGAAGCAGAGACACAGCAATAGACTCAGTACCCGGAATGTACTGGTTTCTGTCAGAGTTTTCATGTTCATAATACTTTTTTTAAAGGTCTAACAAATAAAGATAATTCGTTTTATTTGCCAGCAAAAGTAAGAGGAACAGAAAAGAAACAGGGAGAATTATTACCGGAAAAAGGCTGTTTATTCCCTATAGAGCCTATTTCCGGTAATAATCAGCCATCATACTTCATCATATACTCTGTAGGAGAAAGTCCGAATTTCTTCTTAAAGCAGGAACTGAAATATTTAGGGTCGTTGAAACCTACGGCATACGCCAAATCGGCTATACGGATTTTCTTTTTCTCGTCTATCAGCCGACAAGCCGCTTGCAAACGGACATTGCTGATAAATGCAGAGGGAGTAAGTCCGGTCAACAGTTTCAATTTATCTGCTAGTGTAGTCCGGGCCATACCCATCTCCGCCATAAACTGTGCATGTTCAAAATCACAATCACTCAAATGGGCATTCACACAATCCACCGCTTTCCGAATGAAAGCTTCGTCCATCGAGGTGTAATTTAATTCTTTGGCTTCAAAGACCAACTGCTTACGAAAATCCACCCCCATACGTTTGCGCCGTTTCAACAAGTTATCTATCTTGGCAAACAAGACAGAGAGGCGGAGCGGTTTACAGATATAACCATCGGCCCCAGACTCATACCCTTCCACATGGTCTTCATCACTAGTCTTGGCCGTTAACAAAATCAATGGAATATGGCAGGTCTCAAATTGAGTCTTCACCCGGCGGCACAATTCCATACCGTCCATTTCGGGCATCATAACATCGGAAACAATTAAATCCACTTCCTGTTTGGCAAGGATCTCCAAAGCTTCCGTTCCATTAGCGGACTTCAGAATATGGTATTTGCCATGCAACAGACGAACCATCAAAGCCAATAATTCCTCATTATCCTCCACTAACAAAATAGTCGATGCTGCCGGTTTCTCTTCCAACATATCAATCTCCGAGACATTCTCCATTTCATCTGCCGATAAAACAGCATAGTCCACATTTTCAGTATTCTCGTCTACCTCATCTTCAGCAAAAGCCTCACGTCCTATAGGAATTTCAACCACAAAAGTATTCCCTTCCTCCTTATCGCTAAATACCTGTATCGTTCCATGATGCAACAATACCAAATCTTTAGTCAGCGACAAACCGATACCCGTCCCTATGGTATGGAATTTACGATACTCCCCTTCATAGAATCTCTCGAACATATGATCCAATTTCTCTTTTGGAATCAACTCGCCGGGATTGTTCACACTCAATTTAAAAGTCCTCTTTTCCTCATCATGAGCCTGCGACACCACAATAGTTCCTCCTTCAGGAGTATATTTAGCGGCATTGGAAAGCAGATTGTACACCACTTTATCCAATTTATCCACATCAAAATATCCCGAATATTCTTCAGACAAATCAAATTGTATGGACAATTTCTGCTTTTTAACCAAAGGAGCGAAAGCCGACACTGATTTTTTCAAGAACATACTGACATTTCCATGCGAAACTTTTAGCCGCAACTTGCCATTCTCCACTTTCCTGAACTCTAAGATTTGCTGAATCAACCGGATTAACCGCACAGTATTATCAGCTATTACAGAACAAACCGACGAACTTGCCGGTACTTCTTGTTTCAGTTCATCCACCGAAGCCGATATAATAGAAAGCGGAGTCAGCAACTCATGAGTGATATTGGTAAAGAACTGTAATTTAGCATGATTGATTTCCTCCATTTTCTGCCGTTCTATCTTCCCCATCTCTATGGCCTGTTTCATCCGGATACGGTTTCTGACAATCCGATAAGTATACCATGCCAATGAAACGAACAACAAGACATAAAGGCAATAAGCCCACCACGATAACCAAGGCGGCGGAAGAATAGTTATACGCAGACATTTCATATCCGGAGACCAGATTCCATTCTGATTGGCTCCCTTTACACAAAAAGTATAAGTACCTGCCGGAAGATTGTTATAATAGGCAAACCGACGTCCAGCCTCAACGGACAACCATTCCTTGTCATATCCCTCCAACCGATATAAATAACGGTTCAACTCAGGATTGATATAGTTCAATATTGAAAAATCAAGACTGAAATTATTCTCCCGGTATCCTAATACAATTTTATCAATAAAATCAATAGCTCTGTTTGCAGCAATCCCCTCTCTGACGGAAAGAGGATAGGTACGTACCGATACATTATGTACCTTTATATCTGTAATTACTACCGGAGAATAGGCAGTATCCTGAACTATTTTATCAGGATAAAAACTGTTCAATCCACGGAATCCTCCGAAGAAAAGTTTCCCATCCGCACCCTTGAAGCAAGAATTCCGGTTAAACATATGGTCTTGCAAACCATCATCTACCGTATAGGTATGTATTTTCGGTGCAGCACCGTCCAAAGGTATATCAATGTGATACATTTCCGCATTGGTAGTAAGCCATAAAGTATGCTCATCATCCTCCAGCATGCTGAAAACAACATCTCCATTCCGGAAATAATCATTCAAGACTGAAACAAAACGATCATTCTTCCGGTCATACAAATCGAGTCCGTTACCATTCGACCCCACCCATACTCTGTTGTATCCATCCACACAAACACTCATCGCCCCGACAGTGGATAATGTACCATCCGAAGGCGTATAAAACTTAACCTTATATGTTTCTCCGGATGTATCTATCCGCCATACCCCTTCATTACTAGTCGCTATCCAGATAAAGCCATCTTGATCTTCCGCCATTTTGAAAATAGAAATTTGGGGCAATGCCTGATTTGTCAAAGTCACCAGTTCATTCAAAGAATGAAGTCTTGATTCCGTATCCAAGATAAACACTCCCGAACGTGTCCCCAACCACAGATTCCCTTTCGAATCTTCCAACAAAGAATAAATACAAATATCACTCAGCTCCGGATTGGTAACGGTATTTATCACGTGTGCTTTCCCGGCTTTGACATTATAGAACCACACTCCGTCATCCCAAGTGGCAAAACACAATTCATTTGTCCTTTTACGATAAATAATATCATTGACCGTCGATGTATATCCCATATTCTTCAATACAGGATGAGAGCGGTAAGGAACAATGGTATGCTGTTTCATATCATAAAATACCAGACCGAATCCCATGATTCCCATCCACAGATTCCCATTATCCTCCTGATAGACACTGCGGACAGAGCTGGTAGGGCAATGCTCACGCAAAGCCTCCAAAGAATCATAATTAAACCGGAACTTATTTGTATTTACAGTACAAACACCTCCTCCCAACATACCCAGCCACATCAGCCCGTCTTTACTGCACAACAGAGAGTTCACCTCATTAAAAGGTAAATCTCCTTGAAGGTTACCCGGAACAATATTGGTAAAATTCCCGTCTCCCGATTCATCTTCCAAAATACTGACCCCACTGCGTGAACCGATCCAGAGCTTCCCGGAATTTTTATCCTGAGCAATGGCGTAGATAATATTATCCAACAGAGAATGAGAATTTCCCTTGATGTTCCGGAATGTTTTAAATGAGAAATGTTCCGAATCATACGGATTAATGAGTTTCACCAGTCCATACCGCCAGGTACCGATCCAAATATTCCCGGCTTCATCCTGAAATATGACATGCGCCGAATTACCAGGGTTAATCCCGTCGTAAGTATAATACAATTCCTCTTGAGGACTATAACGCAGCAGCCCCTGTTCCCAAGTACCAATCCATATTTGACCTTTCCGGTCTTCGACAACAGACTTTATATCCATGTTTTTTTCACAATCGAAAGTACGGCTGCCGGCTTTTCTGCGAAACAATCCCTTGTTGCTTCCCACCCATAAATCTCCGTTACTTGCATAAAGGATACTTTCTACATTGCTTACCTGTAACAAAGGACTGATTATTTTCTCTATCTCATCCGTTTCTTTATGCAACACGTATAATCCATTGTGCGTACCTATCCACAAATTATTCTCCTTGTCTTCGGCCACCATATTCACAAAACTATCAATGGAACGTCCATGATTCACTCCATCGGGTTTATATACAACAATAGAATAACCATCGTAACGCAAGAGACCATTGTAGGTCGAAATCCATATATACCCCTGGCTATCCTGAAATAACTTCCTGACTTCATTGGTAGGGAAGTTCACCGAAGTGGAAATGGATTTAAAATGATAAGTATTCACCTTATTATCAGCCCAAAGCAAAACAGGAAAAACAAAAAGATATATTACTCCAAGAATATATTCGCAGTTACGGTGTGCCAAGTGCATAGATTCAACTTTAAGATTTAATGCAATATTCGCAAAAAAAAGCATTTTAAGCAAATATTCCATAAGATTTGTTCTAAATTTCCCCCATTTGCATACATAAGAAACTAAAATTATACCTCCAGAAACACTTAGAACAAAAAGGTTAGAGGCTGTTAAGATAAAAAATTGTATATTTGCCGATAAGTGTGACCTAATTTTAAAACAGAGAAACATGCATTACAACGACCAAGGCGCTGATTTTAAATACCTAATTGTCAATGAGCGTGACAAGCGTTTCGGCTTGTCGGTGACTACCGTCGGATTCCAGGCTATCAGGGCCGGAAGCGTTTATCCACCACGCAACCACCCGGACGCCTATTATTTCACAGCCCAGAAAGGACGTGTGCTGCATGAATATCAGTTGGTATATATCACTAAAGGACGAGGAACTTTCGCCAGCGACACAACCCCGTCTGTCGACATATCCAAAGGGCAGATACTTTTCCTGTTTCCCGGACAGTGGCATACCTATGCGCCGCTGCAAAAGACAGGATGGAACGAATATTACATCGGTTTTGAAGGCCCGATTATAGACAATCTGGTAAAAAACAGCTTTATCTCAAAAGAAAGCCAGATTCTGGATATCGGTATCAATGAAGAACTGGCCAGTCTTTTTGCCCGTGCACTGGAAGTAGCGGAAGCAGACAAGACCGCAGCGCAACAATATTTGTCCGGCATCGTTTTACACATTATGGGAGCCGTACTTGCTATCTCGCAGAACAAACGCTATGAGGTGGACAATGCGGCACAAAAAATAGAAAGTGCCAAAATCATCATGCACGAAAATGTGTACAAGGATATAGACCCGGAAGAACTGGCCATGAAATTGGGAATCAGTTATTCCTGGTTCCGCAAAGTATTCAAAGAATACACCGGTTATGCGCCCGCCAAGTATTTCCAAGAGCTGAAACTGCGCAAAGCGAAGCAGCTGTTGATTGAAAGTTCCATGTCAGTGAAAGAGATATGTTATGAATTGAATTATACCTCTACTGAACACTTTTTCTCGGTATTTAAAAAGCGTACCAATTTCACCCCTACCGAATATCGTAACTTCGGACGGGGCGGAAAAGAAAAAGAGAATGAAAACGAATAAAGAAAAAATGAGAAAAATAACCATCAATCTGGCTGCTGTGGCAGCCTTTTGCATTGTAGTTGCATCACCGGCCTTAGTAAGCAGCAGTTGCGCTACTCCAAAAACGGAGCAGGAAGATACCACTATCATACGGGAAGATTCAGGTATTACGGCATTGAAATACAGTAGTCCCGAAGTTCCCGCCAGTATTGAGTTCTGTGGCAAAACCATTGATTTGAGCCGCTTTGACCGCCACGAGCGTATGGACCGTGAACTATTGGCATTCACCTATATGCACAGTACTTCCTTGCAAATGCTGAAAAAAGCCAACCGCTATTTCCCCATTGTAGAACCCATACTGAAAGAAAACGGAATACCTGATGATTTTAAGTACCTGATGGTAATAGAAAGTAATATGAATCCCACCGCCCGTTCTTCTGCCGGAGCTGCCGGACTATGGCAATTCATGCAAGGTACGGGACGGGATTACGGATTGGAGGTAAACAACAATGTGGACGAGCGTTACCATATTGAGAAAGCGACCCGTGCCGCCTGCCGCTATCTGAAAGACGCGTATGCAAAATATAAGGACTGGGTGGCTGTCGCCGCCTCTTACAATGCCGGTCAGGCACGCATTGCCAGCCAACTGGCCAAACAGGATGTGGACGACTCGTTGGATTTGCAACTGGTAGAAGAGACTGCCCGGTATGTGTACCGCATTCTTGCCGCCAAACAATTATTCAATGCCCCCACTACTTTCGGTTTCCGCCTGCGTGCATCGGATTTGTATCCGCCTATTCCTTATACGGAAATCACTGTGACGAAAGGAATTGCAGACTTGGCACGTTTCGCACGCAGCAAAGGAATCAATCTGGCCATATTAAAGAATATGAATCCCTGGTTACGGGAAACATCCTTGTCCAACCACAGCGGGCGGACTTACGTGATAAAAATCCCTACCAAAGAAGGAATGACTTATGATCCGAAAAAGACGGTGGCGCATGATAAGCGATGGGTGATAGAATAACTTTCTATCATACAGCATTCCATAATCAATTTACCAGTTTTCCTCCACAGTATTTACAATAAGCAGCCCCGTCCTCATGTCCGTCCTTACCACAATGCGGACATTTCAGGGCCACCCTGCGTCTATGTTCCTGGATCATAGACGCAGAAACAATTCCTGTGGGGACTGCAATGATGGTATAGCCCAGTAACATTACAATGGCCGAAAGGAAGCGCCCTAGCGGAGTTTCCGGAGTGATATCCCCATAACCTACCGTCGTCATCGTCACTATCGCCCAATAAATACTATTCGGAATATTATTGAAAGAAGTGCCCGGCCGCTGTCCCTCAATCATATACATCAATGTACCGATCGAAGTCACCAATATCAGTACAAACAAGAAAAAAACAATAATCTTCCGACTGCTGAACACCAAGGAACGCAACAAGAAATTACCTTCATTCAGATAATTGAAAAGTTTAAAGATACGGAACACACGAATCAACCGGAAAGTGCGGATCACCAGCAGATAACGTGCCGTGCCGAAAAGCCAGCCTATATATAGAGGTAAGGTAGCCAGCAAATCCACTATACCGAAAAAACTCAGAGCATACTTCCGCGGTTGGGGAGAACAATAAAGCCTCAACACATACTCTAACGTAAAAAAGAAAGTAAAAACATACTCCGACACCCGCAGATAAGGCCCGATAACGGTATCCCAACTCTTGATACTCTCGGCAATAACCACCAGAATACTCAAGACAATGAACCCTATCAACGCCACATCGAATAACTTTCCCATCGGTGTGTCGCTTTCAAAAATAATCACATATATTTTATGCTTTAATTTCTCATCATGCAGTAAATTCTGCCATTTATTCCAAATACGCCTCAGAAATGCCATAATTTTTTAGGATAGAACACAAATCATTCACAATTATAACAAATATTGCCCGATTTATGTCCCATCGGTAACTATTATTTTCACTATATTTGCACAAAACCAATAAAATAATAGCATGAAGAAACAACTTATGACAGGTCTGTTCACAGTCCTCGCCCTTACAGCAGGCGCACAGACCTTCCAAGAATGGCGCAACCCGGAAATAAATGCGGTAAACCGTGCGCCGATGCACACGAACTACTTTGCTTTTGAGAATGCAGATGCAGCTAAGAAAGCAGACAAAAAACAATCAACTAACTACATGACTTTGAACGGAACCTGGAAGTTCAACTGGGTAAAGGATGCAGACTCCCGTCCGACTGATTTCTGGAAAACCGGCTTCAACGACAAAGGCTGGGATGACCTGCAAGTTCCCGCCGTATGGGAACTGAACGGATACGGTGATCCTATTTATGTGAACGTAGGCTATGCCTGGCGTAACCAGTTCCAGAACAACCCTCCCGAAGTGCCGACAGAGAATAACCATGTAGGTTCTTACCGCCGTGAAATTGTAGTTCCCGCCTCATGGAAGGGAAAAGATATTATCGCCCATTTCGGTTCGGTTACCTCCAATATGTATTTGTGGGTAAACGGACGTTATGTAGGCTACAGCGAGGACAGCAAACTGGAAGCCGAATTTGACCTGACTCCATATTTAAAACCGGGTCAGAAAAACCTGATCGCCTTCCAAGTATTCCGCTGGTGCGACGGTACCTATCTGGAAGATCAGGATTTCTTCCGGTATAGCGGCGTGGGACGTGACTGCTATCTATATGCCCGCAACAAAAAACGCATTCAAGATATCCGTGTAACTCCCGACTTGGACGCAGCTTACCAAAACGGCAGCCTGGCTGTCAATCTGGATTTGAAAAGCAGTGGTAAAGTCGATTTGGAACTGGTAGATGCACAAGGCAAGCAAGTGGCAACCGCTACCGCCAACAAATCCGGTCTGGTGACCATGAACGTAGAGAACCCCAAAAAGTGGAGTGCCGAAACACCTTATTTATATACCTTGCGTGCCAGCATGCAGGGCAGCAATGAAGTGATTCCTGTCAAAGTAGGTTTCCGCAAGATTGAATTGAAAGGTGACCAGATCTTGGTTAACGGTAAGGCAGTCCTGTTCAAGGGGGCCGACCGCCACGAAATGGATCCGGACGGAGGCTATGTAGTATCTCCCGAACGTATGCTACAGGATATCCAGATAATGAAGCAATTCAACCTGAACGCTGTACGTACCTGCCACTACCCGGATGACAACTTATGGTACGATTTATGTGACCAATATGGTATTTACGTCGTGGCCGAAGCCAATATAGAATCTCACGGTATGGGCTACGGCGACAAGACACTGGCCAAGAACCCCTCTTATAAGAAAGCCCATCTGGAACGTAACCAGCGCAATGTACAACGCGGATTCAACCATCCGAGCATCATCTTCTGGTCATTGGGTAATGAAGCCGGTGACGGCCACAACTTCGAACAATGCTATAAATGGATCAAAGCAGAAGACCCCAGCCGTGCCTGCCAATATGAACAAGCACGCCAGAAAGAACATACCGATATCTTCTGTCCGATGTACTATGATTATAACGGCATGGAAAAATATGGTCAACGTACCGATGCTACCAAACCATTGATTCAGTGTGAATATGCCCATGCAATGGGTAACTCGCAGGGTGGTTTCAAAGAATATTGGGATTTGATCCGTAAATATCCGAATCTGCAAGGTGGATTTATCTGGGATTTCGTTGACCAGTCCTGCCGCTGGAAAGGAAAAGACGGCGTGATGATCTATGCTTACGGAGGAGATTTCAACCGTTTTGACGCTTCTGACAATAACTTCTGTGACAATGGTTTGATCAGCCCCGACCGTGTTCCTAATCCGCACATGTATGAAGTAGGTCACTTTTACCAGAATATCTGGACTACTCCCGCCGATTTAAGCAAAGGGGAAGTAAATGTATTCAATGAGAACTTCTTCCGTGACCTGTCCGCCTACTATATGGAATGGCAAGTACTGAAAGATGGAAAAGTAATCCGCACCGGACGCGTGGATGATTTAAAAGTCGCTCCTCAGGAAACAGCCAAGATTACGTTGAATATCGGCAAGACCTGCACCTGCAAGGAATGGTTGCTGAACGTTTCCTACAAACTGAAAAACCGCGAAGGTTTGCTGCCCGCAGGTTTCACCGTCGCCAAGAATCAGTTGACACTGAATGATTACAAAGCACCGTCTATGGATTTGAAGAACGTGGAAACGACCAATGTAGCCACCGTTGTTCCGCAAATCATCGACAACCAATATCATTATCTGATCGTAAAAGGCAATAACTTCGTAGCCGAGTTCAACAAACAGAACGGTTACTTAAGCAAATATGCAGTGGACGGAACGGAAATGCTGAAAGAAGGCGCAGCCCTGACCCCTAACTTCTGGCGTGCCCCGACAGACAATGATATGGGAGCCGGCCTGCAAAACAGATATGCCGCATGGAAAAACCCGGGATTGAAACTGGTTTCCTTGAATTCCAAGACAGAAAATGACCAGATAGTAGTGAATGCGGAATATGACATGAAGAATGTTTCCGCCAAATTATATCTGACTTATGTCATCAACAACGAAGGAGCCATCAAAGTGACCCAAAAGATGACAGCCGACAAGAATGCCAAAGTATCTCCGATGTTCCGCTTCGGTATGCAAATGCAGATGCCTAAATGTTTTGAAACCGTAGAATATTATGGTCGTGGTCCGGTAGAAAACTACAGTGACCGCAACCACAGCACCGACTTGGGTATTTATCGCCAGAGTGTGGATGAACAATTCTACTCCTATATCCGTCCGCAGGAAACAGGAACCAAGACCGATATCCGTTGGTGGAAGCAACTGAATGCCGGCGGTAACGGACTGAAGGTAGTAGGTGATGCTCCATTCTCTGCATCCGCTTTGCATTATACCATCTGTTCACTGGATGATGGCGAACAAAAAGACCAGCGTCACTCGCCCGAAGTACAGAAAGCAGACCTGACCAACCTGATCATCGACAAGGCTCAGATGGGATTAGGTTGTGTAAACAGCTGGGGAGCTCTGCCGTTGCCTCAATATATGTTGCCCTACGGTGATTATGAATTTACTTTCATCCTGACTCCGGTAAAACATAGCGTCGAGATAGAATAAAACACAGGTTAAACAATAAAAACAAGGTGGCTGGATTTGTTTTCAGTCACCTTGTTTTTATTCCCTCTGTTCTTCATAGCTACTGCCATCTACAATTTTCATAAAACAAGTATCACACAAGTATCTGCCCCAACCATCTCTTCAAAACACATTTTCCACCTTTTTTCCTTCAAATTCTTCATACGCGGGCAAGACTTTGAACCTCAAGCCATTACAATGAACCATTCTTATTCCAATCCTTCATAAATTCTTCATAAAGTTATATCCGTTCC
>ULTB01002181.1_pt1 | contig 14982 bp, 8 predicted proteins | sample 1957251 | NCBI WGS metagenome assembly ULTB01 (sample SAMEA4835724, study PRJEB28245) | human gut metagenome | biome: gut microbiome; material: fecal sample | place: Denmark | collected 2008
TTAAATTTATTAAAATTATAATTTTTCTTCTAATTTTTTCTTTAAAAACATATTTTCTTTTCTTAAAACACCATTATTTTTACAATAAAACTTTTTTTGATCATGTATTTTAATTAATTTTTCTTTTAAAATTTTCTGCTGGAAAAGTAAATACTCAATTTCTTTTTCATATTTTAAATTATTATCTACCAAAAATTGATAATTTTTTGAAATATTATCAAATTCGACAATACGTTTAAGCTGATTGAATTTATCGGAATAATAAGATTTTTCATAATGTGTTCTGCCAGAACCCCATATGAGATTCATCAGCTAAATAATCTCTACCAAAATACATAATTTCAACATCATAATTATCCTGTATATATAACTCCAAGTCTTCAAGATAACTATTAACATTTACCAGATAACTATTTCCACTTTCATCAACAATGGACTTGTCTTTTTTTAATGTTTTTGTAGCATATCTCGCAGAATTCAGAATAATCTTTGTAGATTGACAATTATTTTTTAAAAAATTAAAAAATAAATCTATACTTTCTTTGTATAATTTGAAATAAGTTTTTGAATCCTCAATTATTGTCAATGCAGTTGATTTATCTTTGATAGTTTCATAAAACTTAGTTTTTGGTAAATCCCAACAATTATTTGTAATAATATTTCCATCATCTAACATTAAAATTCCAAAAATCAATTCATAAATAACATCCATAATAATATAATCTGGAGGATTTTTTGCTATTTCAGAAAGCCAACATTTACTCAAATCATATTTAATAGAATCATTGTGATTATTTTCAGATAATATATCCATTTCATCAAAATTTACACTATTTTGCATCAAACTTATAATGGATGTCCTTTGTGAATAAGAAATTATTTGAAAAAAATTTTTATAATTAGGAACAATTTATGAATTAAATAAATCTCTAGATACACATGATCCAAAAACACCAACTGTGAAAACCAAAAAAAACCTCCTTAATTAACTAACAATGAAAAAAATTAACTTATTCATTAATTTTTTTTAAAATTAAATCCAATTTATTTTCAAGAGTATCCATTCTTTTTTCTAGATTATTATTAACACCATACTGTTTTCTAGCTATTAAAACACAATCATACCAAGGATAAGAAATTTCATCATCATTAACATAACACTCCAGTGTTTGCAACCCTACATAATTAGCTACTTGTTTCATACCATTATCAGTAAATCTAAAACAATCATAAGGATTTTTGTGAACAGGGCCTGCACTAGGAGCGATAATACAACATAATCCCCCAGGTTTTAAGATTCTTTCAATTTCTTTTATAGCTTTCCAAAAGAATTCCATATGTTCAAAAGCCTGACCAGAAATAACAACATCAAAAGAACTATCTTCAATTTCAATCCAATTATAAATATCTGAAACAACAATATCTACATTTGGACCTTCTTGAATATCCATGCCCCGATATTTCCAGTTATCTTCTCTTAAAAATCTACCGTAGTTATAAGAAGTATCACTAGCATCATAAGATCCTATGTCTAAAATATTTAAGGATTTTTCTGGGTTTAAATAATCATTCTTAAATTTTTCCATTGATTGAAATGAACTTTTATGCATATTATCTCATTCTATTAAATTAATTAAATAAAATTACAAGTTATATTAAACATATTACTTTACTAATATATTAATATTATTTATTTCTATTTAAAATATCATTTAAATATTTATTAAATTTAAAAGTATTATAAGACTCATATTTTTTAATAGTGGTTGACAAAATAAAATTCTCGTCTCTTAAATTTTTAATAATTGATTCATTATTTTTTTTCAATATATTTAATTCTTTATTTTCATGAGCCAGATAATTAATACGTTCTTCAAATTTGTTAACTTTATTATTAAGTTTAATTTTCTCATTTAACAATTCTTTAATTATGTTATCCTTCTCACCAATATCAGAAACCAAAGAATCCTTCCAAGATATCATTTTTTTTAAATAATAAATTTCCAAATCATACATAATACTAAAATAATCAAGATTATCAACAATATCTTTAATATTAGTATTACTAGAACATATAATTCCAAAACCATGGAAAATAGGTATAGAATAAAAAGATAAATTTAAACAAGTTTCTCCCATAAAATCTTCAATTGCAGTTAAAACACCATTTTTTTCAGAACCTTCAACTGAAGCATTATAAAGATTATTATTTAAACCTCCTTTATTAACCAAATTTACATTATTAGGAATCATCCCCAACATTTTATAATCATGCTTAAACTCTGTAGGAATTAATTCAGGGTTGTAATATAAATCTCTTCTACCATACGGCCAAGATGTATCATGCAAAAATATTAAAGGAAAATTATCTTGATTAAACTTTTTTTCAATAATTTTAAGTTCATTATAAACTGTGTACCAGTTATGATCACCATCAATGAGAACCAAATCAAAATTATCTAACTTCGGTAAAATTTTTAGACTTATATCTTGATAAAACTCAAATTTACAATTATATTTTTCCATAATACCATAAATATCAAATTTAGGTTCTGGATCTATAGCTATTAAACTTGCATTATTTTTTTCACAATAATTTAAAATATTTATAGTGTTTATACCTTTATCTGATCCAATTTCAATAATAGATTTTGGATTAAATTTATTAATTAAAGGCAATATTATATTTTTCCATAATCTATGCATTTTTACACCTTCACTATTAAAATCTAATAATCCCAATTAGGTTTTTTAAAATTCAACTCTTTAGCTAACTCATCTTCCCACTGATTTTTTAAAAACATTACATTATAATCCTCTTTTTTATCCTTAAGTTTTTTAGTAGATTTTTGAAGTTTATGAAACACAATAGCGTTGGAAACATGATAAATTTTTAAATTCAACACATGTCTAATATATGCTGAAAAAATCCTGTCAGATCGATAATGTCTACCTAATTCAGCATCCAATCCAACAGAATTATTTAAAACATCCCTTTTTATATAAGCACAAAAGAAAGGTGCGAAACTTAATTCCAATATTTCACCATCATGAAATATAGGCATATTAATGATATTGTTATGATGTTTTGAAGGATTTACATCACAATCAAAGAAAGATGATGCATAAGGAACATGTGTTTTAATAGTTGGAGTACCTCCAGGCAATACCTGTTGTGGTACAATAATACCAGAGTCTTCAAATTCATAAGCTGTTTTTTGCATATTTTCAATGGCACCTTCAGTTAAAATAGCATCATTATTAAGAAGTAAAATATCAGAATCAGAATCAGATATTTCAATTCCTTGATTTACTGCATAAGTAAAACCATAATTAATTTCATTTTGTATTAATATAATATCATTATTCTCACTTAAGCCATTAAGATAATATCTTACAGCATTATTTGAATTATTATCAACAACAATAATTTTAATATTATCTAAATTTAAAGATAAAATAGAATTAATACAATCATACAAATCATTTAATGACTCATAGCTAGGTATTATAATACTTACTTTATATTTTAATTTAAAATAATTTTTTATATGTAATTTATTTTTTTGCTGAATACATCTAATATAATTTTTATTGAAACTACGTATACTTATATTATTAACAGCATTATCACTAATCCTATCTTCAGATTTAAAATAATATTTAGAAAGTAAAACTGGCACAGAATATAACTTAAAAAAGTTACTAGTTCTTAAAATAAGATCCCAATCAACTAATCGGCTTAAATTCTCATCAAAACCACCAATTTTATTATACACTTCTTTTTTATGACAAAAACAATTCATATCAATATAATTGCCATTATGAAGTAAAGATTTATTAAAAGAACCAAATCTTACAGCAAAAGGAACATCATCAGTATACAATAATTGCCCACAATATAACGCATCTGCATCAGACAATTCTATAAAAGCACCCAACATAGTTTCAAGATACTTAGAATCCCATTCATTATCTGAATCAAGATATGCTATATATTCTCCATTTGCAACATTTAAAGCTGTGTTTCTAGCTGCTGAAGATCCTTTATTAGTATCATGAAATATTAATTTAATTCTAGAATCTAAAAAACTATTCAACAATTCTCTTGTTCCATCAGAACTACCATCATCAACAATGATTAATTCAAAATTTTCATAAGTTTGATTAAGAACTGACTGAATCGCTTTAGTAATAATATTTTTCCTATTATAAGAAGGCATTATAACACTAAATAATGGTTTTTTATCACAGTTGGAAACATTATTAATTAAATATTTAGCTATATTATCCATGACCGCGAAACATCTTTTATGTTCTTCAACAAAAGGACCTTTAATTAATGGAGAATGATATGAATTAGAAAGAAAATCTCCAAAATCCGTGAAAGTTACTTTTTTATTATTACTTTCAATTATTGACCCTTTATTATGTAACTGTTGTTTACTATCATATAATTTATATAACTCAGCATATTGTTGATTAAATTTAACTAATTCTCCTTTTGAAAAAGCATCATTATAAAATAATTCTTTAATTTGATTATAATAATTTTCAAATTTGAAATTATCCAAAACTAAATTAAACAAAACATTAGCAGAACTAAACGAAAGTAAACTAACACCAAAAATATCTTCAACAAAAGGTTTTAATGATTCATCATCACTAATCAATATAGGAATTTTTTCATCTTCAGATTTATTAATAACATCAACAATTTCAGGAAAAATATTAAAAACACCAACAAAATCAGGAGTTATTAAATCAATTATATTTTTAAATTTATCAATTGTAAACTTTCCATGATTATAACCACAATCTTTCAAGATATTAGGAATATTTCCTAAAAAATGAAATTCAATTATACCCTCTTTATCAAAATTATATAAATCCCTAATTAACTTTAAATTATTTTCATTTTCAGATAGATTGCCTGGAACAAAAATTTTAATGGACTTTTTCGATTTTACATTATCCAATTTAAATTTTAAATCATTGAAAATGTTAAAAATTATTTTATTATCTTTAAATATTTCATTAAATGTATGATTATACATATCTTTTATAATTTCATTAGAAAATATAGTATTTGAATAATCAAATAATTCTAATGAATTTTTATAAACCTCATCCTTTAAATTTTTTGAATTAATATTACAACATTCAAATGTGTCATTACACTCATTACATGAATCATTTAAATATTTGAAAGGGCAAATATAACTATAATCATCACATATAATTAATAATGGAATTCTAAATGATTTAATAATATCAAATAAATCAAAAGAATGATGGATAAAACTGTCTATTTGCACAATATCAATATTTAAAGAAGAAATTATATTAAAATAAATATTTTTAAAATCATTATCTCTAATTCTCAAACCATCTCCAATTATATCCCATTCTTTTAGTAATACTCTTTCTTTAAACAATTTAATTTTATTATTGGTTGCTGTCAAAAAATAACAGTCATAATTTTTTAAAATATAATAATATTTATAATCATTTAAAAAATCAATATCTTCTTCATTTACAACAAATAATAATCTATTTGAAAGTGTCTTCAAATTAGTTAATGATATCGCATCATTAATATTACTATTTATCAAATTAATTAAATTATATTCCAAAATATTATCAGTATTTATTTCACCAATATATCCATTATTTAATGAATTAAAAAAAGGCTTTTCATTTTCAAAAAAGATTGGATTATTATATACATATACTGAATCCTCAATAATACTATCAAAAGAATCATCATTATAAAAAATTCCGAATATATTTCTTTTTTCATCAAAAATTAAATAATCTTCAGCAATATTAATTTTATTTATAATATCTTTTTTAATGAATGAACAAAAGCCATCTATATACTGAGAATAAATAGGATTATGTAATGAAGATTTATTCACAATTGTATTTAAACCATCTACAGTAAAAATTAAAGAAGAATTATCGTTAACCTCAAGAGGAGAGAAATTAATAATTGAATTAGATAAAGGTGCTACAATACCTATATTTTCATCAGAATATGCTTTAACAATAATCTTAGTCAACCAATTTGATGGAACAATAGAATATGGATTTAATAATACAATATCCGTGTTTAACTTTTTAATAACATTCATTATAAAATTAGTTTCACCAATACTTTCTTCTTTGATTTTAATATGTATATTAAATTTTTCATCATTACAAAAACTATTAATTTTATCAAAACTTTTATTGTCAGTTAAAATTATTAAATTAATAAAAGTATTAGTATTCTTTATAATATGATCAAAACAATCATTCATTATCTCAGAATAGTTAAACATAGGGATAACTATAGAAATTTTACTATTCAATGCATTTAATATATTATTAATTTTTTCATACGAATAATCAATAATAGGAGAATCAAAAATATTCATTTTATTACCATTATCCTTACCAATGAGAACATAATGAGTTAAAGGATTCCAATCTAAATCTTCATTTGATAAATATGAATTAATATAAAAATAATTAGAAAACAAAGCATTTGGTTGCCTAAATGATTCTTTATAACCCCATTTAACATAATGATCTAAGGGATTCCAACCTGAATTTTTAATATCCTCATACCTACTTAAATAATAATTATCATCAAATAACCCTGATTTTCTTAATATTTTAGTATTAATCTTAATATCATTAGACTTAACATATTTCAATGTATATCTCCAAATATTGTTCCGCCATTTCGAAAGTTGTTTTAAAATAAATTTTTTTAATATTATTTTGAACTTTAATATATTCATCTTTGTTTTTAACAATACTTAATATTTTATCATATGCTTTATCAGGGTTTGAAATATCTATTAACCATCCCCCATTTTCTTTTAAAATCCTATCCTTAATAACACCAATATTACTTCCAATAACGGGAATTCCACAACTCCATGCTTCAGTCAATGTATGGCAAAATGTTTCTGGCCAAATTGAAAATATTCCTACAAAAGAAGGTTTTATTTCTTTAATCTTTTTAAAAAAATCATCTCTTTCAAATGTCCCATGATTTACACCATACTTTTCAATATCATCATGACAGTTACCAAAAAAATGAAACTCTAAACGATTGGATATGTCTGCTTTTTTAATATTTTTAATCAATTCTGATCCTTTCATAAGATTAATATGATTAGCAGGACATACAATTTTAATAGGTTTATTTTCAGAAGGAACTTCATGATAAATTTCATTAGCATTTAAAAAATCTCTACCATGTTCAATAACTTTAAAATGTTCTTTGTCCATATTAGGATATATTTTTAAAAAAAGATCTTTAACAATTTCTGAAGTTGTAACAAAATAGTCAACATATTTGAACATTGAAAATACATTTTTACGCCATTGATTAATAATTTTTTTAGAATTTATATCATTTAATGACTCTAATGGATTATAACAATTAACCAAATTATCATTACAATTCCCTTCACAATAATTATTATCTTCATTTAATAAAACATAAAATGGACATATAAAATAAAAATCATGAAAAGATAAAACTACTGGAATATTTAACTTTTTAGCAATTTTTGGTAAATCAAAACTATGATTAAGTAAATGTCTTATATGAATAATATCAATTTTATATTCATTTAAAATATCAAAATAAATATATGAAAGCCAATTATTATGAAAATCTTTTGCAGACCATTTATAATTTCGATCATACTCTTTTATTAATATTAATTCATTATTAACATAATTATATAAGTTTAAAGTATCTTTTTCTGCAGATAATAAAAATACATTAAACTTTTTCTGAACATTTTTCATCAAATCCTTATTTGTGAGAAATGTACCTCCAGTAACACCTGAATGTAATACATATAATATCCTTTTCATAAACATCACATTAAACAGTTAATATAATCAAAAAAAATCAATCATTTTTAAAAAATTTTAAAAAATGTTTAGTAGAATTTTCTTTTAATGATTGAGTATCTTCTATTGATTTTTCATATAATTTTTTATATTTAAAAAATAATTTTCTAAAAGAAATCATCCTATATTTTAACTCTTCATTTTCAACTTTTTTGTGTAATAAATCTTTTTTAATTTCTTTAATTTCAGATGAAAACTGCACAATTTCTTTAAAATTATTAATTTTATTTTCAATATCAATATTATTATTTTTAAGTTCAATTTCCATAGATTTAATCTTTTCATTATTATTTTTAAGTTCAATTTCCATAGATTTAATCTTTTCATTATTATTTTCTAAATTCAATTTGTATTTTTTAATTTCCATAATAGAGAATACATCTTTTTGAAGAATTGAATTAAAAAGTAGCTTATTTTTAAATTCCTTAGGAGTTAAATTATAAAATGTTCCTTTTTCTGCAAACCAGTACAATAATGGTAAAATATCATTTACTTCTTTTTCATTTAAATTACTTTTAAAGAACTGGGATAAAAAGAAATCTAAATTACCCTCCAATCTATACTTAAAATAATAATCTTTATTAATACTATTAGAAATATTAAATAAATATTTTTCAGCAGTTAATCCTTCCATTAAATAGTTAAAAGACACATTATTAGTAGTTGAATCTTTATTTAAATCATGATAACAAATTAAAGAATTCCACAAATAATAAATACCTTTAGAATTTAATAGAAACTTAAACATAAAAATTGCATCTTCTCCTAAAATTGGAGGAAACAAAATATTATTTTCAATAATGACACTTTTTCTAAATAATTTAGTCCAAATAGAAGGTGGGGGAAATGCAATTAATCGTTCATTATCTGAAATAGAGTTAAAATATCCATTTTTCTCATTAGGATACTTAATATCAAATAATTTTCCATTACTGATGCTGTTATATGTTCCAAATACTAAATCACAATTATATTCCATTATTTTATTGTATAATTCTTCTAAAGCATCATGTTTAAAAAAATCATCATGGTCTAAAAACATCACATAATCTGAAGATGCTTCTTTAATACCTATATTTCTTGGTGTTCCAGAAGCTCCAGTATTAGAATTCAAATAAATCACTTTAACATTTTCAAATGATGAATATTGATTAATAATTTTAATAGTTTCACTATTAGAACAATCATCCACAATTACAACTTCAATATTTTCAAAACCAAAAGTTTGATTTTCTATGGAATTCATAGTTCTATGAAGTATGTTTCCTGTATTATATGTTGGAATAATTACTGAAATTTTATAATCATTTTTAATAGATTCAATAATTTCATATTCCAAGTCAATGCATTTATATTTACTTATGAAATCAATATAATCTTCAGAATCTAAAATAACTTTAAAAATTTTTTTAAATTTATGATTTAAATTATTATAAAACTCTTTTTTTAATTCATTAACTCCTTTATAATTTTGTTTAATTAACGAAAAAAATTCTTCTTTAAGATATAATGGGGATTTTAAAAACCATTCCTTAATCATGGAAAAAGTATGGTTAATTATACCTTCTTTTAATGTATCATATTTATTTAATTTAATAAATAAATCAATTAATCTATTCGTAATTTCTACAATATCAAAATGATTTTTATTAAAATTTTGAGTTACTGAACATTCATGTCTCCTTCTATAATAACAATGTTTTTTAATAAATCCTAACTTTTTAGCTTGGAAATAAACATTATAAAAAAAGATATTATCTTCAAAAATTACATCTTCAGGGAAATAAATATTATTTTTTCTTAAAAAATCTGTTTTGTATAGTTTAGAAACTGGACAAACAGGTATATTAAATAATAAAGTTTCATATTCTTCAGGTGTGAAAATTAAATTATTTTCTTTAAAGCAAACATGATTATATAAATCAGTTTCAACAAGATTACCTGATGAATTAATATAATTAATTAATTGAAAAAATAACACATCTAATTTATTAGTAACGATAAAATCGTGCAATATTTCATAAGAATCCAAATCAATCCAATCATCTGCATCAACAAAGCTAATATACTTCCCATTAGCTTTTTCTATTCCAATATTTCTTGCATATCCTTGACCATGATTAGTTATATTAATTATTTTAAACCTATTATCTTTTTTAGAGTATTTTTCAAGAATAGCTAAACTTCCATCAGTCGATCCATCATTTACACAAATAATCTCTAAATTTTTAAATGATTGATTGATAATAGAATCTAAACACTTACCCAAATATCTTTCAGCATTAAAAATAGGAATAATAACTGAAATCTCAACATCTGCACTCATAAATCACACCACATAATTTAATATTAGTAAAAAATATTTAAAACAATTATTCATCATCTATTTTGCATTTTAAAATAGTATCTGCAATAAATGTCCAAGGCTGTTCTTTAATAATCTCAAATTTATAACCTAAATCTAAATTCTCAATCCACGGTTTTATTTCAAAGAAATCTTCAACACTGTGATATATACTAATAAACAACATTGGTTTTTGACTTTTTATTGTTTCAATAGCTCCACTTAAAAGATCTTTTTCCGCTCCTTCAACATCAATAGTAATCAAACCAACATCCAAGTTATTTTCCTTGACAAATTGATCAACAGTTACCTCTTGAACTTTTAGCTCTTCTGTATATTTTCTTAAGTTAGAATCAGATGTAATTCCCTGAAAATTATCATTAGCTAAATATAAACTTCGCTCACCATTAATATTACCTAAAGATTTGTTTACAGGTTTTATATTTGAAATATTATTCCTTTCAACATTCTCTTTTAATAATTTAAAAGACTCTTCAAATGGTTCAAAAGCAAAAACATTTTTATGAGTAACTTCAGATAATGGAATTGCAGTATCTCCAGTAAATGCTCCTGCATCAATTATATCCTTATTTTCAAGAAAATTCTTATCCTCTTTACTTAAATTTAAATCCATGAACCCATGAAGATTATATCCTCCTTTAAAGTTATATTTTCCTATTTTATCATCATATACATTATTTATTTTAAAATCTTCCCACTGTTTTTGTTTTTCCAATTCATCATCAAAAAATAAAGTTTCTCTTCTGTTATAATTAATAGCCAAACTTCTTAAAAAAAGCCATTTAAAGTAGTTTTTTGACTCTTTAGGTAAATTTTCAACCATTTCCATAAATTTTTCCTCAAAATCATCTCTAAAATAATAATTTATATAAGACCAGTTACAAAAGCTGGCTGCAGTATTCTCATTAGCTCTAATTTTACGAATATTCTCATATTTGCTATTAAGAGAATCAATCTCTTTATGTAAATTTTCCACTTCTTGTTTAAGAACTTTATTTTCCTGAATCAGCTTTTTTTTATTTCCAAATAAATTATTCATAATTGTCATAATATGACCCGTTAGTTAATTAATTTTCATAAATCCAGTTATAAACTCTTTTAGAGTTATTTTGGTCATTGTATTTGTAGAAATTATCAACTCTTTTTTTATAAACTTCTTTCATTTCACAATTATTATCCAAATAACCTTTAATTAGCTTTATTAAATCATCCTCTTTTTTAATAACTTCTCCAAAGCCCATTGTTTTATAATCAAAATAGCTTTCAGATAAATCAAAGTTGTAGTCATCTGAGTATTGATAATAAATAACTGGCTTTTTAAGATATGAAAAATCAAAAGCAACAGATGAATAATCAGTTATGAGTAATTCTGACTCATTAAATAGATCCTGATAAGACTTTTTATCATCTGCAATAATGCTTTCATCCAAATCAAACAAATGAATAAATTTTGCCAAATTTGGATGTGGTTTAAAAATTATTTTATAACCTCTATTTTTAGCATAGCCAATTAACTCTTCATTATTCAATAAATCGTTTAATCCTTTAAAGTATCTGGAATTTTTAAGAACGAATTCGCTTTTTTGTAAATATTCTCTCCAGGAAGGCATTATTAATATCTGTTTTTTGAGATTATTATTTTCCAAATTATCAAAACGTGGAAATCCAAGTGTCTGAATAATTTCCGGAGAATAATTATAATCTTCACCTAAAAATGACTTTCTTTCCAAAGGAGAAACTGTTAAAATTAAAGACAAATCCTTATCATATTTTCTAATCCATTTAGAAATGTTATCTTTTGTAACTCCATGCTGTAAGAAGTATTTCTCTGATGTAATCAGCCCACTGTATAAATCCCCATTTTTGGCATAAAAAGGATTTAAAATGTTTTCATCAGGATGTGAAGAGATTATTTTATCTGCAAATAAATAAATCAACCTTTGTTTTATTGAATAAAATGGTAAAACATTTTTATATTTGCCTGCTAATCTGGAATAATCTTTACTGTCCTCTGAAACTGTGAAATATTTTTTAACATTATCTTTTCTAGATAGTGCATATTTAAATAATTGTTCACCATTATCATCAGCCGCATTTCGCCTATCCATAAATAGCCAGATTTTCTTATTTCTTAAAAATGGATATAATATAAGATAAATTAATCTAAAAGCCAATGCAGAAGTATAATACGGACCTTTATCATCATATATTTTCATCAAACACTTATACTCCAATTTTAACATTTTAATAAATGAATATGATGTTAAATAAAAAGAATTATCTTTAAAAACCACAATATTATTGTCTTTAATTAAGTAATTACTGCTAGTTGATAATCTTGCATGCTTTTCAAAAGTAATTGGAAGATTAAATGATTCATCATCATTTAAAACATTTATAGATAACTTCTTGTCTTTAATTTCATCTACTGGAATTTCCAAATCAAAATCATAAGGAAATTTATACCCTACTGATAAAAATTTTAATGGTTTCCTTGTAGGATAAACAAAACGTTTAGAGATAAATTCCTTATTTTCGCACTTAGCTACTACTTCAATATTGTCCGGATTAAAATTACTCATTAAAAGACCGGATATGTTTAAAAAACCATTTTTTATATTGACTATGTCAATATAAAACCTGTGAATACCTAAACGGTCATTAAGCTGCAATTTATTAATTGTTTTAGCAGTCAAATTAGATTGTTTAATAGTTAATAGAAACTCACGAACATGATTATCTAAAGTTTTATAGTTTTTAATAATATCTCCATCAATATAAGATAAGACATCTAAAAAAACTTCCCAAAATTCGTTAATTTCCCTTTTAGTTAAAATATTCTCAATTTCTTCAACTTTTACCATCCATTGAAGATCATAAAGTAAAGTATACTGGATAAACTTTGGAGTTTCACCATATTTTTTAACTGAATATTCAATTAGTTCCTTAAAGTAATATTTTAACCTGTCTGTAAAAAATCCTTTCTTTTTTTGGGAATTGTCAATTGTAGATGACTTATCAAAGTGTTTTCTATATAAGTAATTGGCATTTTTAACCAAACCCAATTTCGGATTATCAATAAGAATTTTATTAATAAATAAAGCATCTTCAGAATTAACAAGATTTGTATTAAATCTTAAATTGCCAACAGCTTCCCTTTTAATAAAAGCTGATGAAGCTGAAAGCTGAGGATAATCAGGTTCATCTAAAAGATTAACCATCTCTTCTTTTTTATATTTATAATTAAGAATATGTGGTCCTTTTTGGTTGTCAAAAAATGTTATGGGAATTGATATGACATCTGCAGCAGGATTTTTCACTAAAAAATCATAAACTGCATTAAATGTATTTGGAGACAGTTTATCATCACTGTCAAGGAAGTTTATATAATCTCCCTTAGCATATTTTAATCCCAAATTACGTGCACTGGCCTGACCGCCATTTTCTTTAGAGATTACCTGAATATTATAAGGATAATCTTCCTGATATTTCTTAGCTATTTTTAAAGAATCATCATTACTTCCATCATCAACAATGATAAGTTCCACATTATGTTCAAATCCAAAATTTTGAACAGTTAAAGATTCAACTGCATCTCCCAAATATTGCTCATTATTATATGATGCCATTATAACTGAAAATGTTTTATATGAATCCAATTTTTCAAATTCTTCAAGATTATTTGAATTTAATACTTTTAAAGTTCTTGATTTTATTTTAGAATCCAGTTCATCAACATTTAATGAAAAATCTTTTGATGTATCATTCAATATCTCATTAAATTCTTTTTTCATCAGATTAAAGAAATTTTTTCTATATTTTGGAGCTGTCTGGCTAAATCTCCATAAAATAAGATGGATGAATCTATTGTAAACCTGTTTTTTATAGACATTTATATAATTAGTTTCAATTAATAATTCACGAATTAATCTGAAAATATGAATAACATCAATATAATCTTTATCCTGACTTTTAGAAACTGTTGAACCTTTTCTGTTTGTCCTATAATAATATAAGTTTTCATCAATTAAAGAAATCCTTTTAGCTTTAAGATAAACATTGTAAAAAAAGACTTCATCTTCAAATATATATTTTTCCGGAAATCTGATATTATTTTTTTCAATAAAAGACCTTCGATATAACTTGTTGTAGGGAGTTACTGAAATTAATGAAGTGAACTCTTTAGTATCTAAATTATTAAATACTTCTTTTTTAAACCCGCTGAAACATTTAAGTGAATAATACCATAAATTATCATCAATTACATGTGTTTCATTATCAAAAGAAGAAACTTTACACATTACCAAATCCAAATTTCCATTAACTGATTTATTATACAATTTCTCAAGCATGTCTTTTTTTATAAAATCATCTGCATCAACAAATGATATAAATTCACCCTGAGCATTGTCCAACCCAACATTACGTGCAGTTCCCTGCCCTTCATTTTCTTTAGAGATTATTTTAATTCGTTTATCTTTTTTAGCATAATATTCTAAAATATTTAAAGAATCATCAGTTGACCCGTCATTAATGCAAATAATTTCAATATCTTCTAAAGTTTGATTTAAAATACTGTCTAATGATGTTGATAAATACTCTCCAACATTAAAAACAGGAACTATTACAGAAACTTTAACTTTTGACATGATTTCAGTAACCTATAAATGCTATTTAAATTAATAATTAAATAT
>ULTB01047178.1_pt1 | contig 14979 bp, 10 predicted proteins | sample 1957251 | NCBI WGS metagenome assembly ULTB01 (sample SAMEA4835724, study PRJEB28245) | human gut metagenome | biome: gut microbiome; material: fecal sample | place: Denmark | collected 2008
CTTTAAGGTGGGCGGCAACTATGCTGCCAGCCTGCGTGCCAATAAGAAAGCCCATGATTTGGGATATTCCTGCGAGTTCTATCTAGACGCCAAGGAAAAGAAGTACATTGACGAGTGTGGTGCGGCTAATTTCTTCGGCATCAAAAATAATACTTACATTACACCAAAATCATCTTCTATTCTGCCTTCTATAACGAATAAGAGTTTGATGCAGCTGGCCGAGGATTTGGGTATAAAGGTAGAATGTCGTCCGGTTCCTGAAGAAGAACTGGAAACCTTCGAGGAAGCGGGGGCTTGCGGTACGGCGGCTGTTATCAGTCCTATCCAGCGTATTGATGATTTGGAAAACAAGAAATCGTACATTATCTCTAAAGATGGAAAGCCGGGTCCTGTTTGTACAAAATTGTATAACAAACTGCGTGCTATCCAGTATGGTGATGAACCTGATACACATAATTGGGTGACAATTTTAGACTAATAGAAAAATAGATTCTTATGAAAACAAATTCAGAATTGAAGAATCGGGCAATCGATGCGTTGACCGGTAATTGGGGACTGGGTGCGGTTATTACCTTGGTCTATGGACTGGTGATGAATGCCCCTACGCTGCCCTATCGTATTATGGAGTCGGTGGCTTCGTCTTCCTTTAGTCTCATCGCTTTGTTGCTTTTGCCATTGGGCTTCGGCTATACCGTCCTTTTTTTGGATGTGATTCGTGGAATAAAGCTGGATTTTGCCCGTCTTTTCGATGGGTTTAAAGACTATGGACGGATATTGGGTACAATGCTGCTGACTACAGTCTATACGTTCCTGTGGACGTTGCTGCTTGTCATTCCGGGCATCATGAAGTCCTATTCATATGCCATGACGCTCTTTATTCTGAAAGATTATCCGGAGTTACAGTACGATGCTGCCATAGAGAAAAGTATGGCGATGATGTCCGGTCGTAAGATGAAGATGTTCTTGTTGGATTTGAGCTTCATTGGTTGGGCTATTTTGTGCTGTTTTACTTTGGGGATCGGTTTCTTGTTCCTGGCTCCTTATGTAGAAGCATCACATGCTGCTTTCTATGAAGATCTGAAGAAAGAATTGGGAGAGTCCGTTGAGGCAATTTCTGAATAATATAGAAAATAGAAAGATAAGAAAAATAGACCTGCAAGTGAATTGCGGGTCTATTTTTTTTCTCTTTCACAGGATATTCCTACCTTTGCCTGTGGAAACAAATTAATGATAGACTAATTTTCATGGGAAAAGGAAAACTGGAGAAATTTGCTGATATGCGGGAGTATCCGCACGTGTTTGAATACCCTTATTCGGTGGCCGATAACGTTACGTTCGATATGAAGGGGAATTGGAACCGTGACTTTTTTAAGAACGATAATCCGATAGTTCTGGAACTGGGATGCGGACGAGGTGAATATACCGTAGGGCTGGGTCGTATGTATTCCGATAAAAATTTTATCGGTGTAGATATAAAAGGGGCCCGTATGTGGACCGGTGCGACGGAAGCGCTGAAAGATGGCATGACGAATGTGGCTTTTTTGCGTACCAATATCGAAATCATCGACCGTTTTTTTGCTCCGGGTGAGGTGAGTGAGATATGGCTGACTTTCTCTGATCCGCAGATGAAGAAAGCGACTAAACGTCTTACTTCCACATACTTTATGGAACGTTATCGTAAGTTTTTGAAGCCGGACGGACTGATTCATTTGAAGACCGACAGTAATTTTATGTTTACTTACACCCGCTATATGGTAGAGGAAAACAAATTGCCGGTAGAGTTTATGACCGAAGATTTGTATCATTCCGGTTTGGTGGATGACATACTAGGCATCCGTACCTATTATGAACAACAATGGTTGGATCGTGGTTTGAATATAAAATATATGAAGTTCCGTCTGCCGCAAGAGAAGGAGTTGCATGAACCCGATGTGGAAATAGAATTGGATGAGTATCGCAGTTACAACCGCAGTAAACGAAGCGGGTTGAAAACAAGTAAATAATAACAGAATGATGACTTTATATCCGAAATTGATTTTGGACGCCTTGGCAACAGTGCGTTATCCCGGAACGGGAAAGAATTTGGTGGAAGCGGAGATGGTTGCCGATAATCTTCGCATTGACGGTATGTCGGTAAGCTTTTCGTTAATTTTTGAGAAACCGACCGATCCGTTTATGAAATCTATGATAAAGGCTGCCGAAACAGCTATTCATACTTATGTTTCACCTGATGTACAGGTAGCTATTGCGACAGAGAGCCGTCAGGCGGCGCGTCCCGAACCGGGTAAGCTGCTTCCATTGGTAAAAAATGTCATTGCTGTTTCATCCGGAAAAGGCGGGGTGGGCAAGTCTACTGTGGCGGCCAATCTAGCTGTGGCCCTAGCTAAACTGGGATATAAAGTAGGTTTGCTGGATGCTGATATTTTCGGTCCTTCTGTGCCTAAAATGTTCCAGGTGGAAGATGCCCGTCCTTATGCTGAGCAGATTGACGGGCGTGATTTGATTGTGCCGATTGAAAAATATGGTATCAAGTTGCTTTCTATCGGTTTCTTTGTCGACCCTGATCAAGCTACTTTATGGCGTGGAGGGATGGCTAGTAATGCTTTGAAACAACTGATTGGAGATGCCGCATGGGGAGAACTGAATTATTTCATATTGGATACGCCTCCGGGCACCAGTGATATTCATCTGACTTTGGTGCAGACTTTGGCTATTACGGGAGCTGTAATCGTCAGTACACCTCAGCAGGTGGCTTTGGCTGATGCGCGCAAGGGAATCAATATGTATACCAATGATAAAGTAAATGTTCCTATTTTGGGATTGGTGGAGAATATGTCATGGTTTACTCCTGCGGAACTTCCTGAAAATAAGTATTACCTTTTCGGAAAGGAGGGTTGCAAACAGCTGGCAGAGGAAATGAATGTGCCTTTGTTGGGACAAATTCCTATTGTGCAGAGTATCTGTGAAAATGGTGATAAAGGAACTCCGGCTGCTTTGAATGAGGACAGCATTACCGGGCGTGCATTTATAGAGTTAGCTGAAAATGTTGTGAAGCAGACCGAGAAGCGTAATGCGGAACAGGCGCCGACACACATTGTGGAGATGAAGAAATGATTTAGGAATATATTTTTAAGATGAAAAGAGACTGTTCGGAACAGCCTCTTTTCTGTTTTTATGCTCTTTATTGCAGTTTGAAAGTTACAGGAACAGTGTATCTGCAACGTACTGCTTTGTCTTTTACAGTTGCCGGCTTCCATTTTGGCATGGATTTTACAACCCGTGCTGCTTCAGCATCCAGTTCGGGGGTAATGCTGCGTACTATGCTTACATGGTCTACCGAACCATCTTTTTCAATAACCATCTGTACGATTACTTTACCTTGTGCTCCTTCCTTTTGCGCTGTTACGGGATATTTTATGTTGCGTGCCAAATATTGCAAGCAGGCTGTCATACCTCCGGGGAATTCAGGCATATTGTCTGCTATCTGGTATACGGGGTCTTCTCCGACAAGAAGTAATCTCATCAGTTCCGGATTTTCCATATCTTTGATGGGGCAGAGTTCTTTTACCGTGAATTTTCCTTCTTGATAACCTTTATGGTTAATGGCAATGGTTTCGCCTACTCCTACTGTTAACTGAGCTTCTCCGTGAGCGTTTGTCGTGGCTTTGGCATTTGTTGAAGAAGAAATAAGTTCTACTCCTGCAAGTTGTTGGTTATCATTATTGGATATTTGTAACTTGATCCGTATTTGTTTGCCGGCTTTGATGTAGGCGGCAATATCATCATCGGTATCGAAAATGGCAGTGACATTCGGTTTGTTTGCTGAAAGTAGAAGTGATTGGTGTTTGGAACTTTTAGGAGAGGAAACGTCTAGGGAAACATACTTGGGAGTCGTCATATCCACTTCTATGGTAGCCTTTCCTTCTGCATTGGTCTTGAAAGTTTTTACTTCATTACCCGGTTTGATTTGCAGAGTAATATTAGGCTGAGGCTTACCTTCACTATTGGTTACGGTAATAGTGAAAGTCACCAGACCTTGTACTGTTGTGTTGACAAAAGATGCCACTTCTTCCCTTTCGGGGCGTGGGGTGCTTTCTTCCATGGAATAGATTAACCTTTCGGCTGTCCGTGCCACGGTTTCAATGTTGCTGACCAAGAGTAGAGCAGCAGTCAGCGGTGCAAACAAGGCATATTTGATATGCCCTGTGGTGCGGGTTCTTTTTTTGTTCATCATTTTAATTCTGTTTTTTAAGTGTGATAAGTTGAAATTATTATATAAACCGGTTTGTCTGTTTTGGTTGGCTAATCCCAAAAGGTGATATTGATATGCTTTCTTATTTGTGCCGGATTCCATTACTTTATGATCGGCAAGGTATTCCAAATTGAGTCTGATCTCTGTTTTCAGCAGCCATGCAAAAGGATTCATCCAGCAAATGATATTTACTATTTCACTGATAATGACATCTATGGAATGCCATTGGCGGACGTGGGTCTGTTCGTGCGTCAGGATTTCTTGTTTTTCATCTTCTTTCAGTCCGGGCAGATAGATGAAAATCCATTGCCAGAAAGAGAATGGATTGGCAGGTTCTGATAGACTGCGTATGGATATTTGGTCTACATTTATACTCTTGCTTTTTAAGACAAGGCGGAAAATACTGCTTAGTTGGATCATAAATCGTGCGGATAATAAAAGGATTCCAATCCAATAGACGAACTTTATTATATCAAGCAGGTCGGGTGTGGGAATAGCAACAGGAGCTGTGACTACTGTGGCAGTGGAAGTATTTGTTTCTGTCAGCATCATCAGTGCGTAGTAATCTGCCAGTTCATTGATGGCAGGTTGTTCTTTCACCCATGCTTGCATATCCATCAGCGGATAAAGAAAAGAGAGGGCAAGAAAACTCAGCAGTGCGATACGACGCCACTGGAAGAAAGTGTCGCGACAGCAGAACAGCTTGTAGAAAGCATAGAATAAGGCGATGCCTATATTTACTTTCAGCATGTAGATGAGTTCGGGTGCTGTAGTTATCATAGTATTTGTGAATTTAGCAGGATTATTTATCTTCTTCTTTCTCTATCAAGTTGATAATGTCTTTCAAGTCGGCTGCGGAGATTTTTTGCTCTTTGGCGAAGAAAGATACCATTTCCTTGTATGAGTCAGCAAAATAGTTCCGGACCACACCACTTACAAATGTGCGTTTGTATTCGCTTTGTTTAACCACTGGGGTGTATTGATAAGTGTTGCCGAATCGTTTGGCCGTAACGTACCCTTTTCTTTTCAGGTTGTTCACTATGGATGCCACCGTAGTATAAGGCGGCTTGGGTTCGGGAAATTTAGCAACTATGTCTTTCACGAAACATTCTCCCATGCTCCAAATATGAAGCATCACTTCTTCTTCTTGTATCGTTAGCTTTTCCATAAGAAAATGAATTGATTACGATGTTTTCGCAAATCTACGAAAAAATCGTAATAAGCAAAAGGAATGGGAGTTAATTAGTGTGAATACAGATTGTGGGCAGATAAAAAAACAAAGTGAAGAATCCGGCTGTGATAGATTGAAGCGGACCCTTCACTTTGGCATGAAAATGACAGATGAAGTAAAGTTTATTTTTTGTGTAGAATATAATGGTCTGCTAACTCTCCTGTTATTGCCTGTTTGTCTTGATTGAGAGCGGTCAGGGTATTCTCACCGACTTTATAATATTGCTTATCCTCTCCATTAATTAAAGTTATGATATTACCTTCAACAGAGTAAGTTCCATATTCTTTGAAAGTAGCATCCTGCCGGTCAATATATTCTGATATCAACTCAAAAGTCTTGTCTTTTTTAATAGTCAGGGTCATGTTGATACCCGGACAGTCGGCAGCCGGAAAAGTTCCGGTGTAAGTACCGTCATAATCCAATGAGTTTTCTGCATTGTGCATATCCGTTGTTTCGGTGGAGGTTGCAGAATCGTTAGTGTTTTTGGAGTTGCTGTTACATGAAGTAATCAGCAGGCATACGCATGCCAGAATAAAAAGTTTTTTCATCATAAATAATTCATTTAGTTCTTAATTTATAAACAAATTCAGACGACATTTGTTCTGCGTCTTTTCTTAATCTCTTTTAATCTTTCGTATACATGTCTGCGGCTTAAGGTAATCTGACGACGGTATACGATGCAGGTGGTAAGGAAATAAACACCTGTTTGTATCCACAATACCCGGTACTCTGTCAGCACATCGGTCAGTGTGGCTCCCATATTGTTGATGCGTACAAAGCCGTTGATGCCGAAAGTGGAAGGGAACAGCCACGAAACCACCTCCCAGAATTTAGGAATGGCAGTACCTGGCCACGAAATGCCTGAGATAAATAGCAACGGTACTGAGGTAAATACATAAATCATCATACAGGCTTCCCGATGGTGAATAAAGATAGAACAAGTCATCGCGAAAAAGATGCATGCCAGTATATAGGGAAACATGAATGCCGCTAGGGTTCCGGCTTGAGCTATTTGTACCAGGCTGAACATTTTGGGAACAAGGCAGAGCATATAGGTAGCCATGACAGCATATATCATAAGGTAAGTCAGTGATTTGCCTAAAACAATGCGCAGCGTGCCATGATAATGGCGGCTCATGGGGATAAGGTCTCGAAAACGGTTGTTCTCACGAGCAGTTCCGGCAGATAGACCTACTCCTAGCAGTAAAGTTTGTTGGATAATCAGTATCAGTACGGCGGGTATCAGGAAGCTGGCAAAACCGTTCTGCGGATTGAAAATGGAAATATCCTCATACGCTATGGGAGACGTGCTCACTTCATCTTGTCGGATGGTTGTGTTGCCGGAGCGTTCTATCTTTATCTGTTTGTTCATTACCAGCGAGGCATTGGTGTTGGCTGTCAGCATGGCTTTGTAGTATAGCATACCGCTCATGTCACAGTAGATGGTGACATGGGTTTGAACTCCTTTAGTAATGTCGCGGCTGAAGCTTTCAGGAATATAGATGATGCCATACACTTTGCCGTTCTTCAATAAAGTTTTTGCTTCTTCCATATCACTGCAATGAGATACTATTTCCAAGTCGGCACCTGCATCTACCAGACGCAGGTATTCACGGCTGAGGCTGGAACGGTTGTTATCTACTACAGCAGCAGGGACTTCACGTACTGTTTCATTGGTATATATAAAGGTATAGAGAAGCGGATAGCCTAGTGGTACCAGAATGAAGAAGATAAGTACACCCTGATCCTTTACAACTGCTTTCAACTCTTGCCACCAGATGTAGAAAAGATCCTTGGTTCCTTGTGAGATGATATCTTTGAGTTTATATGTTTTCATACCTGTTTGCCGTTTTAGGGAATATATACATAATGTAATAGTACTGTGCGCAGTCTTTTCAGTATAAAGAAAGGCAACAGCATGAATAACATCAACGCGACTACTGAATGCCATGCGTAAATCAGCGGATATCCGTTAAGTGCCAAATCTACATAAATCAGGAAGTAGTGGCGTAACGGGAATAGATTGGCCAGTGCCTGTAATACAGGATTCATTGCCATAACCGGAAAACTCATACCCGATATGGAGAAAGAAATCACCCCCCATAGGGAGGCGGTGCTCAGTGCCAAGCGGACTGTTGTAAACAATCCGAACAGAAATACTCCGAAAGCCTGTGAAGCCAGTACTAGTAACAGACCGGCAAACAGCATGGGCAGTATACCGCTATTACAGGGATAGTGCAGGAAACCGTATAGATAAACATTATAGAAGGTGGCCATGACAAAGAAAACTACAGTCTGGGGCAGCAATTTGCCGGTCAGGGCTACGGTGATGGAATTGTCTGCCATGCCCATCCATTCTTTTTGGGTGTTGGTTTTCATTTCACTTCCAATGGTATAGACGGTGGTCATAAAGATAAGCAGCATCAGGATACCCGGTATGATGGTGTTACTCAAATATACAGAGTAATTGAGCCATGGATTGTTTAATACATGAGAGTCGATGACTATGGGCTGCAGGAATGCCATGGCCTGGTCTTCTGTAGCTCCTTTGGCATATAAGGTGGCACGGCCGATGGCTCCACCCGCCAGCTCGGACATGGTGCGCTGGTCTTTATAGAGTAATGAACCTGCTACCAGATAGGAGTAGTTGGTATAAAAGGAAACCTTGGGTTGACGGCTTGCTAATGCCTTCTCGGTAGTTCCTTTTGGAATATAGTAGAAAGCATAGATCTTTCCTTGCTGCATGGCTTTGCGGGCATCCGCGAAACTGGGGTAATGTGCTATGATTTTAGTCTGCTGAAAAGCGTCCAGATTACGGATGATGCTGCGTGTGGTAGCTGTGTTGTCCAAATCGACCACACCTGCCGGCATATCCGTAGGGAGTCCGTTCCACATTAATGTAGTGAAGAAGAGATAACAGAACAAGGGAGCTATGATCATGCAGAACAGATATAGCGGTCTTGTGGCGATGCGGAACACTTCACGCCGGGCTATGCGGAATATACGGTTATGGACAGTATTGTTCATTGTTTGTTATTTCTCGATGATGGCACTCATTCCCGGACGCAATCCGTCTGTTCTCTCTACAGGAACAGCTTTCACCTCGAAGGTCTTCAGGTCGAATTGTCCCGTAGTCTTGGTTGCTTTCCAGGCAGCATATGTACCCAGATCTTTCATATAAGTAACCTTGAATTTTATTTCTTTGTCAAAGGCAGGAATAAATGCGCTAATCTCATTTCCTACGGTAAAGTCTTTTAGGAAATCTTCGCGTACATTAAATGTTACCCACATGTCATTCAAGCGGGCCACGTTCATAATGGGGGCACCGGTACCTACCAGTTCGCCTGCTTTGGGAAAAATTTCGGTCACTTCTCCATCAGCTGACGCGGTCAGTATCGTTTCGTCTATGTAGGAGGAAACTTCGGCTACAGCACCTTTGGCACGTTCTACTTGGGCTGCGGCTGCTGCTTTGTCTTCACGTTGTGCACCGTTCTTTGCCATTTCGTATTGGGAGCGTGCTGCTTTTTCTGTAGCGGTCATGGCATCAAATTGTGCTTTGGCTTCATCACGTTTTTGCGCGGACATTACGCCTTGTTCAAAGAGCCGGTTGACACGGTTGTATGACTTTTCAGCAATTTCTACTCCGGCTTTGGCTTTCTGCCACATTTCGTAGGCAGCTTGCAGTTGCTCTTGGCGGGTACCTCGTTGTGCTTTTTCATTCAAGGCTTGTGCTGCTTGTTCGGCAGCTTGTGCTTGAGAAAGTTTGGCTTTTACATCGGGGGCTTCAAGGATAGCCAGTGTGTCACCGGCTTTTACTTTGTCTCCTTCCTTTACACGAAATTCCAGAATGCGTCCCGGCACTTTGCTGGATACACGGTATTCGTCGGCTTCTGCTTGCCCCTGAATGATTTCCGGACCTTTACCCAGTGTAAAGAAACCTATCAGTGACACTATGACAATGACTGCTGTCAGTGAAATAAATGCCAGCAAAATATTGCTGTGTTGTGATCTTTCTGCCATATCTTTTCGTTTTTAATCTTTAATTTTTATTTAAGCACTCCCATTGATTTGCGCAAATAGACTTCAGTCAGTTTTACATCAATCTGAGCGTCTATTTTGTCCGACTGGGCAGATAACCAAGCGGTTTGCGCTTCCAATACGTTACTGGTAGGAATGACTCCTTCCATGAATCCCAGTTTGGCATAGCGCAGATTCTCGTCTGCTTTTTCCAGATTTTTTTCAGCCATACTCAGGCGTTTGGCTGCTTCATTTACTTTATAGCTGGCTTGGCTTACCTGCAATTCTACCTTTTCTTTTGCATCTGCCAGTTGGTAGCGGGCAATGTTTGCTTCCGCCTTGGCAGCTTTTACCTTATACATTCCTTCGCCCCAGTTCCATATTGGAATTTGTACCATAGCGCCAACAGCCCACATGCCGCGGAATTTGCGTTCAAAGCCGTTTACCAATGAGGGATTGGTTACCATGTAGTTGGCGGTCAGAGCTACTGTAGGAAGAAATCCCGCGCGGGTGATATTGACTTTTTGGTCATAAATTTTATTAGCTAGATCCAAACTTCGTAATTCTTCGCGATTTGCCAAAGCGGTGGCTACATTATCACCTACATGATATTCAAGGAGAGTTAAGCTTTCTACGTCTTCATCTGCTAAACGTATTTCATCATTTAAAGGCAGACCGCATAATTGGCATAGTACCATTTTAGATAGGCTTAATCCGTTGTCTATTTGTGTGAGCTTCATTTCGGCTTCATTCACTTTTACTTTTACACTTAGTCCGTCGGCTTTGGTGGCGACACCTTCGGTTATCATTTTATCTACATCACTGTCCAGTTGGCTGACCAGTTGCAGATAGCTTTGGGCTAGTTTTTTCTTGTTTATCAGTGAGATGACTTGCCAGTAAGCTTGGTCGGTACTCAAAATGATATCCTGCATACCGGTGGCGTGCTGTGATTCGGCCAGTTGTTCAGCGTATTTGGTGATTTTATTGTAGGCAACGATTTTTCCTCCCATGAAGATGGGTTGGGTAAGGGTCACAGCTCCTGCATACATATTGCGTGTGTCGGTGCGCAGCGCATCTACCAAACCTTGTCCTACCTTGTTCAGTGCATTTCCAATACCTGGGATGAGGGGAGCAAGTGGTTGCAGTATTTGTGCGAGTTCGGGATTGGAAGCTGCCAGTTGTTGGAAAGTTTCCTGTATGGAGCCTTGGGCGGTAGTCCCTATCTGACTGATAGCTCCCTTTTGTTCGTCACTTAATAAAGAGATTTCTTTCTGAGTGCGCATATAGGTTCCTATAGCCGCAATCTTAGGAAGATAATTGGTAAAAGCCGCTTTCTTTTCATAATGTGCAGCTGTTATCTTTTCAGCTGAAATGCGCAACTCTTTATTGTTGGATAATGCTAAAGCACGACAACTATCTAAGGTGAGTGTGCTTTGGGCTGAAATACTATCTAAAACACCGATAAATAGGATAAAAGCTGCAATCTTTTTCATTATAGTGTTCTTGTTTTGTTGTTTTTTAAGTTGTTTATGCAACAAAAATAAGACAAATCTTCAAGAAAGCCATATTCTGGATGTTATTTTAAAATATTTTTATAATTCTGCAATCTGTATGTTTACTGCTTTTGCTTGGTGGAGAAAAAAACAGCCGGTTCGTTTCCAACCGGCTGTTTTTTTATTAAATATATTGAAGGAGAGAATGTTCCTTGTTATTTCATGCTGAAAGCTTGTTGTCCTATCATGGTTCCATCAGCGAAAATATAAACATGATAAGTTCCGGCAGGCAAATATTCCTCTACGTCCCAATATACGGTTACATTTTGTTCTTCTCCGGTGTATTCTATGTATTTCTTGATGGAATAAACCAAATTACGGTTTTCGTATGGGAATGTGTTTGAAGCGTTTTTGGTTAGTATGTCATTGTCTGGTTTGGCAATACGTATATATAAAGTACGTTCACCTGTTTTGGCGGTAATATTCTTGACAATGGTGAACGAGATGGCTATCTTTTTCACATCTTTTACTTTCTTGGCTGTTTTACCACGTTTATTTCTAGGCTCTACGCTAATTCCTGTGGCATCCAATTGGGCTGCCAAGGTGACCTTTTCATTCAGATTCTTTTTCTCTTGCGATAAATTATTGATTTGACGGGTTGCCTGCGTATATTTTTGTTTTACTTCTTGGTTTTCTTCAGCTAGTGCTTGGTTGAGTTTGTTCAGTGAATCTATTTGGATAACATAGGTGCGTAGTACGGCACGTACTGTTTTCAGTTCTTTCTTCAAACGCATGATCTCAGCTGCGTTACTGGTCTTTACTTGTCGTAATTCTTCTAGCAGCCGCTGTGTTTTCAGCTTCTCACTCTCCAGCTTTTCGCGCAAGGAATCATTGTTTATCTGTATCTGAAGTTCATCATATTGGGTGGCGAAAGTGGTATATTCGTTTTCCATTTCCAGTTTTTCCACAGCGAAGAGTTCGCTCATTTCCTTATTCTCTTTTGCTTGATGAAAAGCATAAAAAGAAACTCCGCCGATAATCACAACCAGCAGAATAATGACAATAATCAGTTTTTTGCTCTTATCCATAGTGTTACATTGAATTTTGGACAAAAGTACAATAATTTATGTAGACTGCTCGAAAAATATTATGGAAATTTTTCTTTAATTCGGAATATCATTGTAACTTTGCGGTGCTTTTAAGAAGGCGATTTTATTATCAACTTTAAACAAAATATAGAGATTATGTCAAAAGTAACCGTAGTAGGCGCAGGTAACGTAGGTGCTACATGTGCAAATGTTCTTGCTTTTAACGAAGTAGCAGACGAAGTAGTAATGCTGGACGTTAAAGAAGGCGTATCAGAAGGTAAGGCAATGGATATGATGCAGACAGCTCAGTTGTTGGGCTTCGACACAAACATTGTAGGTTGCACTAACGATTATGAAAAAACAGCTAACTCTGACGTTGTGGTTATCACCTCAGGTATTCCCCGTAAGCCGGGTATGACCCGTGAAGAACTGATCGGTGTTAATGCAGGCATCGTTAAGTCAGTTGCTCAGAATATCTTAAAGTACTCTCCTAATGCTATCATCGTAGTTATCTCTAACCCGATGGATACTATGACTTATTTGTCATTGAAAGCTTTGGGCTTGCCTAAGAATAGAATCATCGGTATGGGTGGTGCTTTGGATAGCTCACGTTTCAAATATTTCTTGTCTCAAGCCTTGGGTTGCAACGCTAATGAAGTGGACGGTATGGTTATCGGTGGTCACGGTGATACTACTATGATTCCTTTGACTCGTTTTGCTACTTACAAAGGTATGCCTGTTTCTAACTTCTTGTCTGAAGAAAAATTGCAGGAAGTTGCTGCTGCTACTATGGTAGGCGGTGCTACTCTGACTAAGTTGCTGGGTACTTCTGCATGGTATGCTCCGGGTGCAGCTGGTGCATTTGTTGTTGAATCTATCATCCACAACCAGGGTAAGATGGTTCCTTGTTCAGTTTATTTGGAAGGTGAATACGGTGAATCAGATATTTGCTGTGGTGTGCCTGTAATCTTGGGTAAGAACGGTATTGAAAAGATCGTTGAATTGCCTTTGAATGAAGAAGAAAAAGCTAAATTTGCTGCAAGTGCTGCTGCTGTTCGCAAGACTAACGCTGCTTTGCATGAAGTAGGTGCTCTTTAATAAGAACAAGCTATAATTTTATATAAAAAGCCGTTTTTTCAGTGAAATGAGAAAGCGGCTTTTAATTTGTACAGAATCCCTGAAAAAGTAAGTTCACTTACTTTTTCAGGGATTCTGAAATGAAAACGGCAGGAAGATTTTCTCCTCCATCAGTCCATCGGGTAAAGGGGTAACCGGGATAAAGGGTAGGAGCTGTTTCATCTATCCATTGGTTGAGAAGCCGGTAGATGGGAATGTCTTCCTTATTCATAAAAGTACCTGTGTATTGGGCATTTTTAGACAACTGATTACCATCGTCATTTTTTCCGATAAAGGTTATTTTTGCATTATCATAGTAGTTGTGGATAAAGAAAGAGTTGGCAGCTATACCTGCGAATAATCCTTTGGTCGTAATTAGATCTATGTTATAGACATAACAATTTTCAATGTGCGCTCCATCCGAAGCTTTTCCGCATATTCCACCATTGTAACTCTCTCTGTTCTTTATTATGTTGTTGGCAGAATAGCAGTTTGCTATCAAACCTTGGGCCTGGCTGGAACCTGCTATTCCACCGGCTGGTCCTGCTTTTATTTTTGAATTTGCGTCATAAATGATTTGGGTGTTGGTAACATAGCAATTGGTGATTTCCCCTGTTGAAGTTCCTGCTATGCCTCCTGTATTGGCTGATTGGTTCGTTTTGGTTGGATTGGCTGCAATTTGGCACTCCTTAACGCAACAATTTAGTATTTTGCCTTTATTGCGTCCGACTAAAATACTTGTACCTTCTGCTGTGCTCTTGCTTTTTGATGTGATAGATACTTTGCTGGATTCTATATGGAGATTTTTAACTATGCCGGTGATATTGACGGCTCCGAATACACCTGTGGTGCCATTGCTGGAATTGATAGGTATATTGTAAAGGGTGTGATTTTGTCCGTCAAAGGTTTGGGAAAAGTAATAGTTTGTTTGGGCGTATCCTATTTGTTTTAACTCAGTACAATCCACATCTTTAAAATCAATGTCATTCAATAGATAATAAGTGGTTATTCCATTTATCGTTTCTCCGAAATCGTCCAATGTTTTTCCTTTGTATTGGGTAAATGTATTGCTATTGATAAGTTGACTGAATGCAATCCAATCTTCGGCAGTCATAATTCCCGGAGTTTTTTCAGATATTTTTAAGTGATAAGTATATTCTTTGTTACCGGTAAAAGACTTTGTTTCTAGTTGTGTTGTATATTTCTTTCCATTTGTTACCATATTTATGGCGATGACCATGTTTCCGACAGGAGGGACTATAAACGAATAATTTCCGGAAGGAGAAACTTGGGCAATAGTAGTCGTATGTGTTCCGTTATCCGCTAGAACTATTTCAGCGGATTTTGGGATAATAGAGGAAACAGCAGGACATGTTACCTCTATTTTCTGAAAATAGGTTTGTAAATTTCCCTCCAAATGCAGTGTCAGAAGAGAAAATAAATGTTTGAACTGTAAATGGATGGAATTTCCGGCCGGAAATTCATCCTTGACATACAGTATGTCTTCCAACGAATTGTTTTTATAAAGATTTTCTTGGACATAGTCCAAATCGGGATAGACAGGATATACTGCCGTAACATTTGTTTTTCCTGTTAGGTCACTCCAGCTAAATTCATTTTCTGCTTTCCATTGGTTGTCCATATAAGTCAGAATTCTGTTGTCTATTTGAAGACTGCCGGAAGCATTCAGCAGGATTTGATTGCCAGAGTTAAAAGTGGAAACAGGGGAGCTTTCTGTGAAAGCTGCTTGGTATGTATTGCCTGTGAGTACTACCTCGATAT
>ULTB01008659.1_pt1 | contig 14967 bp, 8 predicted proteins | sample 1957251 | NCBI WGS metagenome assembly ULTB01 (sample SAMEA4835724, study PRJEB28245) | human gut metagenome | biome: gut microbiome; material: fecal sample | place: Denmark | collected 2008
TTCGAGTAGCGGGCTCCAAAGGGGTTTCAATGTCCAGGGAAGCATGATAAGGGAGGTCCAGAAGGCTATTTTCGCATCACTGACTCCCAGACCTTTGTACATCAGTACAGCTACCATATTGAGGACAACAAAAGGGAGCCCCATACCAAAATAAGCGGTGGGAACCCAAAAAATAGGACTACGGCGTCTGGCCGGAGTTGGGGTTTCGGTTGTTTTCATTTATATCTAAGTATTAAGGTTGTTGAATTCGGCTATAACCGAAGATAACTTCATCCCCTTTCAGAAGGAGATGAAGTTACCTTTCGGAATCTATAAACGCAATAGGACGAAGCATTTGGTAAATCAGTCAGTTATAGGAATAAAGCTCACCGCCTGCCCGCCACCTTTTGCCATGACTACAGACAAGGTATCGGCTGCTGTCACCTCTTTGTCCTTAATCTGATACGAAGTAGGATTCGTTTTCCAGTCGGCATCTTCTCCATCAGCATAAATCACGGCATGGTATTTTTTATCTTTCTCCAGGAAATCCAATGGAATGGTGAGTGTACGCGACTCTTCATTCGTGGTGGCTCCCAGGAAATATTTATCTTTCGCTTTCCGCACCACAGCTACAAACTCTCCCGGTTCGCCCTGCAAGGCTTCGGACCAGTCACAGTCCGCATCAAAATCCCGGAAGAACTGGAAGGCAGGATGCCCTTCATAGTTCTCAATCATATCCGAAGCCATCTGCAACGGAGAATAAATGACAACCCAATTGGCTATCTGCTTTGCCAAGGTGGTATTCACACGGCTGTTTCCTTTATCCAAGTCATTCCACTTCTTGCGGCGTGGGGAATTGCGTGTCTTTTCATAAAGAATATCAAAAGTACCCGGTGTATAATCCATCGGACCGCCCAGCAAGCGGGTAAACGGCAATAACTCGTGATGCTCGGGGGGATTACCTTCACTCCATCCGTTCCACTCCATGCCGCGGGCGCCTTCGCGCGTCATCATATTGGGGTAAGTACGACGAATTCCTGTATCTTTGATAGGTTCGTGGGCATTAACGGTTGTATGATAACCGGCGGCAGTCTGCACCACCTTGCGGTAATGGCGTACATTGAACTGTCCATGATGGCTGTGACCGCCCGGTAGTCCTCCGGCATAACCGGTCTTCACGCTGTGCACTCCCAGGTCTGCATACCATTTGTAAGCATTGTCCAGCTGGCGTTCGTAATTAAAGATATTGCCACCCGTTTCGTGGTGACCGATTATTTCAATCCCTTTCTCCTTGGCATAACGTGCCACCTCTGCCATATCGAAATCGGCATAAGGCTTGGTATAGTCAAAAGTCTGCATACCGCCCCAACTTTCCCAGCCTTCATTCCAGCCCTCGAACATCACCGCTTCTATGTTATTGGCAGCAGCAAAATCTATATATCGTTTGGCATTAGCGGTGGTAGCGCCGTGGCGTTCATCCATCGTCCACGTTTCAACCCCCAGATGCATTCCCCACCAGATACCTACGTATTTCATAGGACGTATCCAGCTCAAATCACCCTCCAGCGCACAAGGTTCATTCAGATTCAGTATCAGGCCGGAGTTTATCAGACCTACCGCTTTGGGAGCTATCTGGATACTGCGCCACGGAGTAACGAAAGTTCCTCCGGCAAAACGGGCTTTTACCCCATCGGGCCAGGAGGCCAGTTCCGATTTGAAGTGACAACCTTCGGTATGCTTCAAAGTCATTTCGGGGAAATCGGTCAAAGCCGCTTCGTGAATACTGGCATATACCCCGTTATCTGTTTTGAAAGTCATCGGGGTATTGGCATTATCCACCTTGCTGACGGGCAGGGTACGATACAGCAACTCGTAGGTTTCAAAACTGGCGGGAATAGACCATGACTTGCCATCCTGCGCCAGATTGAATGAAGTGAGCTCGTCCATCACGAACACACTGTCCACTTGGGGTACTTGATATTCATAACGAAAGCCCAGACCGTCGTCGAACACACGGAAACGGAGGGTCAGCCGTGTATTCGCCGGATCTTTCAAGCGCACAGCCATCTCGTTATAATGGTTCCGGATAGATTTATTCTCCCCCCAAGGCTGGGTCCAGGTTTCATCCTTTGTGGTAAACTCAGTATTTTCTATCTGAAAATCTTTGGAGAGATTGAGCCCGTCACGGCCTTCAAAGCCCATAACAGAAGGAGTGATGAACGGTTTTCCTCCTACAGAAACTCCATAGGTCATCGCTCCTGCCTCATTCAGGTTGAATACTAATTTTATATTGCCATCCGGCGATGTTAATTCCGTGGGACGGGAACATCCGCAAAACACAACTAACAAAAATAATACATAGTAACTGTATGTCTTCATACTATTAAATTGGATTAATGATACAAATATAGAACAATTAAGTAAGGTATCACACTTATCGAAGGAGGAAAATTATTTTAAATGGGAGAAGATTACATATAATGAGAAGTATCAACAGAATAAAATAACAAACGCCGATAAAGCCCTTTTAAAGACTCTACCGGCGTAAGTTCACCTATTTAAAAAATCAGAATTCCAAGTCAGCCAACTGAGGATTATGGTCGGAAAGTAAAGCTTCCGGTACTTCAGCCGGTATTTCACAACTCTTCACCAGAACTTGCGGAGTGACAAAGATGAAATCAATCTTTTCACAATCCTCGGCCAGGATACGGGCAAAATCATGAAAAGTATAATCAACGCCGGTCACACGGGCAGCCGTCTTATAAGCATCCTTCATCACAAACTCGTTGGTGGTGATTGTTTCGTATGCATCGCTCGCATCGGTCACATTAAAGTCGCCCGTAACCACTGCGGGACGTTCGCCTACGATCTCTTTTATCTTACGGATAATGAGCAATGCGCTTTGACGGCGGGCCTCTTCACCCACATGGTCAAAATGAGTATTGACAGCCATGAATATCTTTCCGGTAGCCTTGTCCTTAAATTTTGCCCAAGTGGCGATACGGACACAAACCGCATCCCATCCCATCATTCCTACGCTATCGGGATTTTCGGCCAACCAGAAAGTATTGGAGTCCAACACCTCATATTTGTCCTTACGATAGAAAAGCGGCGCATATTCACCTGCTGTCTTCCCGTCATCACGTCCCACACCGATACCATCGTATTCGGGCAAGCCTGCGCGAAGATCCTGAAACTGGTTATGCAAGACTTCCTGCATACCGACAATATCCAGCTCATGGTCCTTAATAAACTGGCACACACGGTCTTTCCGATATTGCCAATTGTTCAAACTGTCCTGCGGATTGTCGTAACGGATATTGAAAGTAGCCCAACGAACGTCGGTCTTCTTCTCTTCCGCACAGCCGCCCAATAACAGGACGGCTGCCAATAAAAATAGAATTTGCTTCATTTTGTTTCTTTTTATGTTCCCTAGGATACAAAGATAGCAATTTCTAGCGGAAATTATTCGGAGTATGCCACTGACCTCTATCATTCATCGTATCGGTCACATCCCACCATACACGGCTACCCTGGTTCACATTGCCCGGTTTATTGGGGTTACGGGACTCGCTGTTAGGATAGTTGATGCGTTTGATAAGCTTGCCGGACGCCACTTCTCCATTGGAATTGTTTCCATTGACCGGAGCCAGCAGATAACGCGGATAGTCGGTACGGCGCACTTCCGCCCATCCTTCATTTCCATTCGGGAAAACGGCAATCCACTTCTGAGTAATAATCTGTTCCAACTGTTCTTCCTTGCTACCACCGGCAAATGCTTTTACGCCATCCAGATGACTGATGTATTCATTGGCCTTGTCCGCATCAATTTCATAATAATCCATAGATGCCTTGATACCTTTCAAATAAAGGGCTTCGGCTGTTTCATCCACCAATGACGGCCAGCGCAATGCCGCTTCCGCTTTCAGGAACAAGCTTTCAGCATAACCCATCCAGACAATTTCACGAGCCAGATTCCACCAATAATCCTTGTTCATGGCATCAGATGACAGAATACAGCGGTTGGCAGAATATCTGTTCAGATAAGAACCGCCTACATTGGTTTCTCCATTCATCACTCCGTTGAAATCTCTCTTCAGATTCTCTGTAGGAAGCGGACTGGTAGTCAACGAATCAAACGGAGTAGGACGGAACCATAAAACTTCACAACGAGGGTCGAGATAACAGTTCTCAGAATTCTCATTGAAAGTAACGGCATCGGCTGCCGCACCTTCTTTCAAAGCCTGATTCTTATAAGCCCGTTCCATTTCTTTCGACAATACAGCATTGCCGGTCCAACTGAACAACAACGCGTAGATATTTTCATTACCGCCGGCGATATACTGACGTTTCGGAGTCTGCTTCATATTGTCATCCTGACTTTGCATCAAACCGGCAGGGTCTGTCAAAGCCGCCTTTGCCTGAGTCTGGGCCAAAGCCGGGTCTACATTGGATACACGCAAAGCAAGGCGCAAACGCAGTGTATTGGCAAAACGACGCCATTTGTCCACATCACCCCCATAACATTTGTCATTGTCACCTAAATCATACTGACTGACAGCAGGAAGATTTTCCTGATGCAACTCTGTTATTGCCTGATCCAACAGCTGGAAAAGGATATTATAAACTTCCTTTTGAGGTGTATAGGTCACATTTTCTTCCGGTGGCATGGCTCCCTTCACATAGTAGGCTACAGGAATATCTCCGTAAGTGTCCGTCTGCATGGACAACAAGAAAGCATAATAAATACGGGTGATATAGAATGCCGTATGGTAATAATCCTTATTGCAGAAATAGAATGTCTTGACCAACTGGCTGTATTCCGAAGTGCTGCGGTCATCATAGAAATGCTTCCAGCGGCTGGCCGACCATCCATCCGTATAAGAATAGGTAGGCGCCTGATTCACAAAGCCGCTGACATTGTTTCCCCAATAACCGGCATAGATATCATGAGTCAGATTGGTTGTTGTCTGATAATCATTGTAAGGACCTTCGTAGGTGAAATTGGCAAAAATACTTCCGATAGCACCTTCCATCCCTTTCAAACTTGCCATGGCATGTTCCGTCAAAGTATAATCAATATCTATACCGTCGGCCGATACATTCTCCACAGTCGGGTCGTAAATCGGTGCGTAAGGATTTGTATTCAATTCCTCAAAATCATGGCATCCGGCCAAAGCCAGCAACGAACATAAGGCTACGGATTTATATAATTTGATTTTCATAATCAGTTTTTCCTTTTAATTAATTAGAAACCTAAGTTGATAGAAATACCGAAAGTACGTGTAAACGGCAACGATGCATAGTCAATGGCTTGTGAGAACATCGTAGTGTCATAGCCACCTTCGGGGCTTGTACCCGGTGTGTGCTTCATCAGATAGCACAAGTTACGTGCTACAAATGAAACATTCAGCGAGTTGACAGGAGTCTTCTTCAGCATAGATGAGGGGAATGAATAGCCGATTGACAATTCTTTCAGCTTAATGAAAGAAGCATCGTAGATGAAATCCTCAGCCTGCAATGCACCATAGTATTCTGAAGCGGACACCTGTTTTGTATTCACCTCGCCTGACTCTGTCACACCGGGGAATACCATCATATAGTTGTTTTCCTCACCACGGTTCAAGGTACGTTTAGCCAAACCGTTTCCGGTAGCCAGCATCTCGGAATAAGAGAAGATATCACCACCGAATTTCATATCAAACAGTGCGGACAGTGTAATCCCCTTATAAGTAAAGGTAGGAGATACAGACATGGTCAGCTTTGGCTGGATATTACCGATAGGTTTGTTCACATATTCGGACTCATTGGTCACAGTCATGGGCAACCCATTTTCATTTACGATAATATCACCGTTTTCATTGCGCTTATAAAGCGACGTAGCATAAATCTCGCCTAATTTGTGTCCGGCGCGTGTACCTACTTTTACAGGGAAGTTTCCGTCACCGTTAAAGAACATATAGTTCACATTTTCTTCCGGAGCCAGTTCTTTCACCTTCGATACGTTGTGAGCCATATTCACATTCAAGTCAAAAGCGAAATCCTTTGTTTCTACCAGAGTGGAATACAACATCAGTTCCACGCCTTGATTGGTTACCATACCTGCATTTACCCATTGTCCTCCACTCCAGGGAGCTGCTGCGGGTACTTTCATAATCTGGTTCTTTGTCTTGCTGTAATAATAAGTAAAATCAAATCCCAGGCGATTGTTCAAGAACTTCATATCCAGACCCGCTTCGTAAGAAGTCGCGATTTCAGGCTTCAACTGGTCGTTCATCTTCACATTGTCTTTGGTCGGGGTCAATACACCATTATCGAATTTGAAAGAGTAGGTGTTGTATAACTGATAAGGACTTGTATCCTTACCTACCTGTGCGGCAGACAGACGTGCCTTGGCAAATGTCACCCAGCTTGGCAACGGTTTGTCGATAGAGCGCAAGAAGTCCGACACTACGAAACTGAGGTTGGCAGACGGATAGAAGAAAGAATTGTTACCTGACGGAAGAGTGGATGACCAGTCGTTACGGGCTGTCAAATCCAAAGACAGATATTCCTTCCACGCCATCTGTACAGAGCCGAACACCGAGTTCATGGCACGCTTGTAGCCATCCTCACTACCGGTTCTCAACAAATTGGCCGCATTCAGCATCCAGTTACCTTTGTCCACCATATTACCTACGCCCACGCCCAAAGTTTCCGAACGCTGGTACATAAAGTTACCACCGACATTGAAGCCCAGACGGAAGTTATCAGTCAACTGACGGTCACCCATCAAAATGACTTCAGCATTTGACTCGAAGAAGTTTTCTTCACTACGGTCCATTGAATCATTCGTAATCATGGAAGTATTGGCTTCTCCATTGATACCATCCCCCGCATTGGTGCTTTGCACTCTGGTGCGGTAGTAGTCAAAAGCGTATTTGGCAGATAGATGCAGCCAATCAGTGAAATTGATTTTCATGCTATAATATCCGAAAGCACGCCAACGTTCATCCGAATTCTGACGCTGATGCAATACATAATAAGGATTACGGATACTGGCAGTAGGCCCTGTCCAATTCACATGCGCATGAGTTTCATCAGAATATTGTTTCAAGTCATCCAGACGGACGTTGTTAGGGATTCTCATCAACTGGGAAATAGCACCGTAATCTCCATACAGTGGACGGTTATCGGCTTTTGTACGTGAAAGAGAAATTTTTCCGTCCATAGACACCCATTTGTTCAATTCCGTTCCTGCATTCAGGTCGGCATTCACACGGCTCAAACTTTCAGTGGGGAATACACCGTCATTATCTGAGTATCCGAAAGAAGTACGGAAATGTGATTTCTCTGTACCGTTGCTGATAGATACGTTATGCGTATGCGAGAAACCGGTATCAAAATAATCTTTCAACTTATCCCCATAGTTAGAGTAAGCGTAAGTTTCTCCGTTCCAAGCCTCTTTCATGCTTCCATCCAATACCGGACCCCAGCTTCCGCTATCCGTTTTGTCATACACCGCAGTCTTGGCATCTTTTGTATCAATATGTCCTTGTCCGTAACGGCGTTGCATATCCAATGTCTCGCCGATAGCTGTCCAAGTGAAATTACCACTATAACGGATTCCGAAACCATCCTTCTTACTACCTTTCTTTGTCGTAATCAAGATAACGCCATTACCTGCACGTGAACCGTAAAGAGCAGCCGCATTCGGACCCTTCAAAACAGAAATACTCTCGATATCATCCGGATTAATGTCCATGGAAGCGCTACCACGGTCCACACCACCATAACGAGATGCGTCGGATGTAGTGTTGTCGCTGAAAGGAACGCCATCCACAATCCATAACGGCTGGTTGTTATCGGTAAGAGAAGAGTTACCACGAATGGTGATCTTCGTAGAGCCCCCCAGACCGGTAGCCGAGGTATTCATCTGAAGGCCTGCCACCTTGCCCTGCAAGGCACTGGTTACCGAGGGGTCACCTGTCTTGTTCAGTTCATCGCTCTTCAGTTCCTGAACCGCATAACCCAACATTTTCTTCTCACGTTTGATCCCCAAAGCGGTTACCACCACTTCGCCAATCTGCTGTGTATCTTCCTGCATGGTTACATTCAGTACATCCTTGCCATCGGGCTTCAATGTTTCCGAACGGTAACCAATGTATGAGAACACAATCTCACCATTTCCGGGAACAGACAAAGAATAGTTACCTTCAAAGTCTGTAATCGTACCGGCTGTGGGATTTCCTTTCACTTGTACGTTTACACCAATCAAGGCTTCGCCTGTCGCATCAACCACTGTTCCGGTCACTGTATGTTCCTGTCCTGTCTGCTGAGGTGTCTGAGGCTCTCCGGATGCTGAAAGATAGACAATATTATCCTCTATCTTATACGTAATTCCTTTGCCTTGCAAAGCCGCATCAAGTACAGACTGTAATGAACCGTTCTTCACATCAATGGCATTCACCGGCATTTCAGCCAGCTTGTCATCATAGAAAAACTGATAGTTAGACTGTGATTTAATGTTCTTGATCACTGCTCCAAGCGTTGTCTTGGGAGTTGAAAGAACGATTTGCGCGCAGGTCCATTGTATGGGTGCAGCCACAAACAAAAGAATCAAAAGCGCCCTGAGTAATTTGGGCTTTCTCATTAATTGATTGCCTTTCATAATTTATAAATTCGTTAACACTGACTTGTTTTTCTCCAGTGAAGGGGTTCTCATTCCCCTTTCGAGAATAAAAACAGGCAGCTAAAAGAAAACACTTACTCAATCTTGTTCTTTTTTCTAAATTTTCCAGAAAAAAGCAGAGGAAAGGCAAAAGTAGTAATATCATCGGACTTTGACGTATAGAAGAAATACTTAAAAAGAAAAAGGGGATGTACTCTTGCAATGCTGCCAAAAGAGAACATCCCCCTCCAACCTCTCTTTATAAGAGAGAAGTGCATGGTGAAACTTTTATTTTACTTTTTCGTCTTTTGAAAATGAATAAGGCAAATCACTTTCTTGTGTTCCACGCTGCATATTCGGACGGTCGGTCATCTTGAAGTCAATAGTACCGCCTTGTAACAATTCGTTATGCTTCAAATAATTCTTGGTATAAACATTTCCGTTTACACGCATTTCATCTACATATCGGTTGGTATCGCTGTTATCCGATGCGGTTATTACCAAGTTCTTTCCGTTTTCAAAATGAAGTGTCGCCTTCTTGAACAACGGAGCACCCAAAATATACTCATCCGTACCGGGACATACCGGATAGAACCCTAATGCGGAGAATACATACCATGCCGAAGTCTGACCATTGTCTTCATCACCGCAATATCCGTCCGGACCGGCTGTATACATACGGTTCATCACCTCACGCAACCAATATTGCGCTTTCCAAGGCTGGCCTGCATAGTCATACAGATAAATCATGTGCTGGATGGGCTGGTTTCCATGTGCATAGTTACCCATGTTCATGACTGTCATTTCACGAATCTCATGAATTACCTGTCCGTAATAGCTATCATCAAAGATGGGGGGAACCGAAAAGACAGAATCAAGCATGGTAACGAACATTTCCTTACCTCCCATCAAATCAATCAATCCCTGAGGGTCATGGAATACAGACCAGGAATAATGCCAGCTGTTTCCTTCCGTAAAGTCACCTCCCCATTTCAACGGCGAGAATTCAGGAGCGAACTTGCCGTCCTTCTGCTTGCCACGCATCAATTTACTTTCCGAATCAAACAGGTTCTTATAGTTCATGGCACGTTTGGCAAAAAGTGCGATTTCCTTCTTCGGACGCTTCAACTCTTTCGCCAGCTGATAAATACACCAGTCATCGTATGCATATTCCAATGTACGGGCTGCATTCTCATGAATCTTCACATCACAAGGCACATAGCCCAGCTTGTTATAATATTCATATCCCAGACGTCCGGTAGAAGAAACTTCAGGATGTACTGCTTCCGTTCCATGAATCAGTCCTTTGTATAATGTTTCCACATCTTCCACACGTACTCCTTTCAGATAAGCATCGACCAAGATAGAAGCTGAATTATTGCCGACCATGCAACCACGATGACCGGGGCTGGCCCATTCGGGGAAGAAACCGCTTTCCTTATAAGTATTAACCAAACCTTCCTGTATCTCCTTATTTACCGAAGGATACATCAGGTTCAAGAAAGGGAACAAGCAACGGAATGTATCCCAGAAACCTGTATCCGTATACATATATCCCGGCAGCGTTTCGCCATTGTAAGGACTGTAATGAACAGGTTGTCCGTTGGCATCCAGTTCATAGAATTTACGCGGAAACAACAAGGAACGGTACAAGCAGGAATAGAAAGTGCGGTATTGATCCAATGTTCCACCTTCCACCTCTACTTTACCTAAGGCCTCATTCCAAGCCTCTTTACCTTTCTGTACCAATACTTCAAAACTGTCACCACCCAATTCCTTCAGGTTCCGAATTGCTTGTTCAGGACTGATGAATGAAGAGGCCACACGGGCATGAACTACTTCGCCTTTCTTTGTCTTGAAACCGATAACGGCTCCGGTATGGAAATCAGTCTGCTCCAGTTTACCTTCTTTCAAGGTTACAGGAACACTGCCATCCGGTTTTTCAGGCTGTACATCATTAGAGAACGTAGCCTCATAAGTAAACGGCTTATCAAACTCAATAACGAAATAATTCTTGAAGTTGGCAGGAACACCACCACTGTTACGGGTAGTATAGCCCACGATTTTGTTTTCTCCGGGAATCACCTTGACAGACGAACCACGATCAAAAGCATCCACCACTACATATGAATCATTCTCAGGAAAAGTGAAACGGAACATTACGGCACGCTCCGTAGGAACCATTTCGGTTACGACATCATGTTCTGCCAAATAAACCTTATAATAATAAGGTTTTGCAATTTCAGCTTTATGAGAGAACCAGCTTGCACGCTTGTCCTCTTCAAATTCCGGTTTTCCTGTTACGGGCATGATGGAAAATTGACCATAGTCATTAATCCACGGACTGGGCTGATGGGTTTGTTTGAAACCACGGATTTTATTAGCCGTATAAACATACTGCCATCCGTCCCCCATCTTTCCTGTCTGGGGAGTCCAGAAATTCATACCCCACGGGCGGGATATGGCAGGATAAGTATTTCCTGTAGAGAGTTCAAAGGAAGACTGTGTACCTACCAACGGACTCACATAGTCTGCATAATCCTTTGCCTGTACAAACAACGTGACACACAGCGCTACAACTGATAGAAATAGTTTTTTCATGATATTGCTATTTGGGTTAAGTTATACTTTTAATTCTTCACCTGTTTTCCCCATTCCGTCGGTACGGGACTCATGGTAATCTCCATCGTTCCTCCACGTACCAGATCATCATGGGTAAAGAAAGGAACATCCAGCGGTTTTCCGTTCAACAAAACCGACTCAATATACTTATTGGTCTTCGAATTATTGTGGGTACGGATAACGAAAGTCTTGCGGTCGGGTAAATTAATCGTCACCTCCTCAAACAACGGACGTCCGATAGAATAAACCGGCTTACCGGGACATACCTGATAGAAGCCCATGGAATTCAAAATATACCAGGCAGACATCTGACCGCAATCTTCATTACCCGACAAGCCGTCAGGAGCATTGAAATACTGGTTATACAGCACACTGTCAACCAATTCCTGAGTACGCCATGGACGGTTTACATAGTTATACATATGAGTAATGTGATGACTAGGCTCATTGCCATGCGCATACTGGCCTATCAGTCCTGTGATATCAGCAGAGGTAGCCTCCCCTTCCAACTGGGAAGAAACCGTAAACAAGGAGTCCAGCTTTCCTACGAAAGCATCCTCCCCACCCATCAAATTCACCAGTCCCGGGATATCATGCGGAACAAACCAAGTCCATTGCCATGCAGTACCCTCGCAATAATCATCATTACGGTGATTGGAAGAACGGGGATTGAACGGAGTACGCCATTCACCTTTACTATCCAATCCACGCATGAAACGGGTGGCAGGATCAAAATAAAATTCGTAAGCATCTGCAAAACGAGCATACTTCTCCTTGGTTTCAGTATCTCCCAAGCTGTCTGCCAGCACGGAGATACACCAGTCATCATACGCATACTCCAATGCTTTCGCCACCGATTCATTCTCACGGTCACATGGAATATAGCCAAGAGTATTCTTATAATAACGTGCTTTGGGCATAACATATGGAATCAGCCAATCGGGAGCTACAATACCGGTAGTGTCATATTCCGCTGCACGCAGACATGCCTTGTAAGCTTCCTGCACATCAAAATCGCGGTATCCCTTCACATAAGAATCGGTTACCAACGAAGCCGCATGATATCCCACCATAGTCCCGGTATAATTGGACACACAGTCCCATTTCGGAAAGATACCACCTTCCTGATGCTTCTTTATCAATGAACGGATAAACTCCGTATTCAACTGAGGATCGACAATAGTCAGTAACGGATGTAACGCACGGAAAGTATCCCACAAAGAGAAAATGGTATAAACCGGATGTTTCATGTCGGTGGTATGCACTTTCAAATCCATTCCCAAGTAACGCCCGTCTACATCTGTAAACAGATTGGGACTTAGGAAAGCATGATACATAGCCGTATAGAAAATGGCACGCTGGTCTTCATCATTGGTTTTGACTGCAATCTTTGACAAGCATTCATTCCATTTCTTCTTAGCATCGGCACGCACTCCATCAAAATTCCAACCGGGCATCTCAGCCTGGAGGTTCTTATAAGCACCTTCCGCATCAACAGAAGAGATAGAGAACTTAGCCAGCACTTGTTCATCTTTCGCCGTTTCAAAATGCAAAAGCATTTTACATACAGGAATCTGTTTGTCATTTTCCTGAACAGTATCCGTGTACAAGGTATACGTAAAGGGTTTGGAAAATACGGCATAAAAATAAAGATCCTGCCGGTATGCCCAATAGGCACTGCGTTTGCGCCCCCGCAACACAGTATCATTCACTGCCTCCACTTCCATTACCTGATTGATTTGTTGCTGAATATTATAGTCCATATCCAAGATAAATCCAGACTCCTTACTTTCCGGAAAAGTATACCGATGCATTGCCGCACGCTCTGTCGAAGTCAGTTCGGCTTTTACCCCGTATGTATCCAGAAAAACAGAATAATATCCCGGTTCGGCATATTCCTTTTCATGAGAAAAAGCCGATGCGAAAGGACGCTTCTGGCTTTCTGTTCCCAAGAAATCAGTACGCTGCACACCTACAGTCGGCATCAACAGGAAATCTCCGAAATCCGCACACCCTGTACCACTAAGACGTGTATGGGCAAAACCATTGATCGTAGTATCTTCATAATAATATCCGGAACAGGAATCCCAACCGTCAATACGAGTATCCGGCCCCGGCTGTATCATGCCATGAGGAACCATAGCACCCGGATGAGTATGCCCATGGCCTCCTGTACCAATAAAAGGATTGACATAATGGGTGTAATCATTCATTTCATTGCCCTCAGAATCACATGCAGTGAAACACAATAACCCTAGAAGACAGCCGCTTAAGAGCATGTTGATTTTCATAGATCTTTATTTAAAAATTATTTTGTTTCCGATGAGATAAATATATTGTTATCATCTACTTTCTTATAATTGAAAGGAATAGAGTTACGCAAAGAATTCAGCACAGACTCTATATTATCTTTCTTTTTCAGTACACCTGAATAAGTATTAGTACTGTCTACATCCGGTGAAAGGATTATCTTCACTCCATAGAACCGTTCCAATGCTGCCGCAATCTGGAAAATAGATGACTTTTCAAATGGAATCAAGTCATTATGCCAGACTATCTCCATCTTGGGATCGACCTGTTTTACTTGCATCCGCCCTGTTACCCTGCTTAAAACGGCTTTTTGTCCCGGCAACAAAGTAATTCTTCCTTTGTCCGATTTATCTTTTACCTCAACTTCACCCTCTATCAAGGTTGTTTCCGCAAAACTGTTATCCGGACGACATTTTATATTAAAAGAGGTTCCCAAGACCCTGACATCCATTGCCGGGCTTTTTACCATGAAAGGTTTCTCATGATTACGTGCTACTTCAAAATAAGCTTCTCCATCCAGATATACATGACGTTCCTTTCCTTCAAAAGCACGCGGATATTTTAAAACAGACGACTGGTTCAACCATACTTTTGTCCCGTCAGGCAACAACATCTCACGCACTTGTCCATGAGCAGCCGATGCTACCACCAATTCCTCCGCTTTATTCCGGAACCAATAGGCCAATCCCGCAGCCAGCACCATCACACCCACTATAGCAGCTGCATAACGCAACACACTTCTAAGCTTGAACACCTCTTGTTTCTTCTGATTTTCCCGTTCCAATCTTCTACCCAACCTGCGCTCTGCCCTCGCTACCAGATTTTCCTCCTCAAAGGGGAATTTACCTAACTGATAAATCTCCTCCATACGGAACAGCTCTCCGGCATTCTCATCAGATTCTTTCATCCATTCATTGATAAGAACAAAATCCTCCTCCGAGCATCGGTTTTCCAAATACCTGATAATAATATCTTCGTTAAGTTTACTCATCTTTTTCCCTATTCATATAGTAAACAATTCAACTTGTAAAAACACTTAGCAGTTTTGCTGAAAATATAATCAATGACAATAATAAATGGCTGAGACGTTCGCGCAAAAATTTCAAGGCCTTATACATATGTGCCTCTACGGTACGTAAAGAAATGCCAAGAGTATCAGCGATTTCCTTGTTTTTCATATCATGAAGATAGCTCAGTTTAAACACCTCCTTACATTTATCCGGCAATTCATTAATCGCTCCAAAAATTTCCTGACGCAATTCCTGATTCTCTATCTTTTTAATGACTTCGGCATGATCCGGCTGGTAATATTGCAATTTTCGTTCATAGATTTCTATCATTGCCGCACTGTAGTTATTCTCTATAACCTGATGCTTCAATAAATTTATAGCCTTGGTATATACAGA
>ULTB01004808.1_pt1 | contig 14644 bp, 14 predicted proteins | sample 1957251 | NCBI WGS metagenome assembly ULTB01 (sample SAMEA4835724, study PRJEB28245) | human gut metagenome | biome: gut microbiome; material: fecal sample | place: Denmark | collected 2008
GGACCTTTTTCTCTAATATACTGAGGACTTTAGTAGTTTCCTCGCGTTCAAAAGTTGGATCGTTACGCATTGCACTTACCGTGTTGACCTTTAAGTGCAGCAGATCCTTTTCATCAATCGCTTTCCAGAAAGCATTTTCATCAAATGATGTAAATGTAAACATTCCTATTCCCCCTTAATCTTATTTTTAAGCTTTGTAAGCCAGATGTGAATTTCCTCACTTTTGGCGATTTCTGTATTCAGAACATCAATATCCTTGCTGATTAAACCCAAACGCTCTTCTTGAACCTTAATATCATGCATAAACTGATCCAATTCATGCAACAGTCTGTTAGTCATTTCCTTGACCTTTTCTTTACTTTCGTTTATCATATTCTCAAAATTCTCTTGCATGTTCTCGCTTTCACGATTAAGTTCAAAATAGTAACTGTCAATACTCTTACACAGTGCGCCAGTTTCGTAGTAGCCGTCAATTTTTTCAGTTCCAAGAGTATCGGACATGAACAACGCGCCAATTTTCTTAAGCGGATTCCAGCTATTTTGCCATTCACGTTTTTTGTAATTGGGAATGTCACGGCTGGATCTGTCTACCACCTTCCGTCGAAGATCTTCGGTGAACTTTTGGGAATCAATATTTGCGAAGTTCTTTTTCCATGTTACGCTGTCAGTGAACCTGTACTCGCCATAATCAAAAATGCCACTTCTTTCAAGATTAGCTACGATCGTTCTAAGGCAGCCATAAATACACAAAATTTGTTTATCATGATCTGCCTTGATTCGCTCCAACTCATCATTTGTTTTCTTAAACGTTGCGTCAAATACGGACTTTATACGAGTGACGAGGTTGGAGATTTCGGCAAGCACTTCGTCATGAGTTTTTTGTCCGGTTTTGACTTTAGGATTCCTTCGAATAAAGGTAATTGCATCAGCTGCTTCGATTTCTACCTGAAAATCAGTAATTGCCCGCTTAAGAGCAACAGAGTCAAATCTGACGCCATCCAATACTGCGAGCTGATTAGCAGTTTCAACCTTGGCTTTTTTTAGTGCGTCGATTTTTCCCTCTACGCACCCCTTTCTTTCGTTTTCCTCCTTTCTTTCGCTTTCTTTTTCCCCCAATTTCAATTTTTTTTTCTTGAGGTCACTCAAAATGCCGGTAGTAAAACCGTTAACATCTTCAATAATATCTTCAAAAGTTTCGAGAAGCCCCCTTACCTTAATCGGGTAGGCATATCTTTCAATGTAGTCTCTAATCGCTAATTCAACAGCTATTACTCCACATTGAAGCTCAGTTGCCTTGTATGCATCGTTGTTATCAAGTGCATTATGAAATTCAGAACTGATTTCATCTTTAAGGTAGCCGGGTATATCACAATGCAGCGATAACATAAAGCTATCTTCGTCATAGCAGGTAACGTTATCTTTAAAGCTCTTCAACTGGTCATGTACCATTCGGCGGAACTTATCACGCTTGAGAATATCCTTGCTGTAGTATCCTGCACCATCGTTAATTGCCCATGCCATCAAGGCGCTTGTCATAAAGACCCTGGGAACAAAGCGGGCGGCACCTTTCGCAAGAATCATGACATCGTTTTCATCAACCGTGATATTCCACTTTGAAGAATCAGTTAGATATTCAGCAAAAGCCGTCTTTACTTCTTCTATTGATTCCTCGCTGCGGTATTGATAAGAATCGCTTTTGTTCATAAGAAACAAAAAGCGATCGTTAAAACCACTGCCATCCTGCGCGCATTCTAACAGGATTTGCATCATAAATTCACCAATGCTTTTATCTTCGTATTTGGTTGCATCAGCACAAAGAATTATCATCGGCTTGCTATCCATTGAGATGGCATTCAATGCTAACTCTGCGTGCTTATTGCATCCACCTTCAATGGACTTTGCGCTATCCACACCGGGAGTATCGATCAGAACGATAGTAAACTTATCCTCACTTACACTTGCGGGATATAAGTGCGATAGATCAGCCCCCAGCTCCATCATATGAACATTAGGGTATTTTTCCTTGATGCCGTTCTTCTTCATTGGAGAGATTTCTACAAACGCCGTTGCACAATCGACATCATTGTCAAAAATCCGCTTTTCGATTACAATGTTATTTTCTTCATCATAACAACACAAAGAAACTTTCGAACCCAGGCTACTGTCATGCCTTATTCGGCAGTTTTTGGAAGTGCATGTGCTTCCACTTGTCGGTAAAATATCGTGCCTTATAAGAGTGTTAATGAGAGTGGACTTGCCAGAGCTGTAAACACCAGCAAAGACAATATAAAACTCACTTTCCTTGGCAATAGTATAGTTATCATCCAAGTCCCTGTATTTCTCTATCAAACCATCAGTAGTTCGCAGAGAAACTAACTCACAAAAACGCTCAGATTTGATTTCTTTAACAACTTCTTCAATACTTTGAGAAAGAATTTTGTCATCTAAGATTTTCTTATGCTCGAAATGATAAGTTACACGGGTATTCTCAGCGCGCTCCTCATTTTGGTCAGCAATAGATCGTTTCAAATCGTCAAAATCTATTTTCCTGCCAGAAAATATAATTGTAACTTCATCATTGATTTCTGGATCAGAGGTTTCATTGACGAAACCTTCCCAACCAAGATAAGGAATTGGTTCAATCCACGTTTGCAAAGGGATTTGGTTTTGAATGAATTCCTTGAATTTATCGTAGCTATTCATTTTACAAACATCAACCTTGTCTATAAGCATGCGTGTGATCATCTTATAGGGGTTGTAGCTTATCTCAATCGTTTTCATCGGTTTCTTCCTCCATAACATCGGTATCCTGATCGTTGTTTGAGTCTAAGTGGTTTAAATGGCGCTGCAACCATTTTAACGATGGTTCCCCTAGATGGCCACTGCTCATTTGAACAGCGGCACTTCCTAACGGAGCAAGCAGCGCAGTTGCCCTCGAATGTAATCTCTATTTTATATTATACTACATACTACAACTTTTTTGTGAGTCAATATATTTGACAAGAATATATATTTTTTACTTAAGTATAGATTTTTGCCGTACCGTGAATATCTTTACAAAAAAATCGAGACCTCAGCAGAAGTCTCGATTCGTTATAATGTAGAACCTATAAGTTAATAGTACTATTATATTGTATACCGTCCTTACACATACCCCAGCTCGCACAGGCTCGTGAAAGTCCCGTCGCCGATGATGATGTGATCCAGGACGGGGATTTCCATAATGTGGCCGGCCTGGGCGATTTGCCTAGTCACGGAGATATCGTCGCTGCTGGGAGCCGGGTCGCCGCTAGGATGGTTATGCACCAGTACGACGGCGGCGGCGTTGTACTGAAGGGCAAATCGAAAGACCTCGCGGGACTTCGCCAGGCTGGAATTAATCGTGCCGATGGTCAGCGTCCGCACGGCGATGAGCTGATTTTTTGTCGACAAGTATACGGCGCGGAGCTGCTCCTGCGGCAGGAAGCGCATGTCTTCCATGACGTATTCAGCAATGGCCTGAGGCGTACTGAAATCGGGAGCGTTCTGCTTGACCCGCTGGCGGGCAATGCGCCGTCCCAGCTCGACAGCCGCGCAGATCGTCACGGCCTTGTCGGCTCCTACGCCGCGGATGGCGCACAAGTCGGCTACGCTGGCCTCGCTGAGGTAATAGAGGTTTTCTCCCGGCAGAGAACGCAGCAGGGACCGCGACACGTCCAAGACGGAATGGCCCTTCACGCCCGTGCGCAGCAAAATAGCCAGTAAATCCTGATCCGTCACGGCTTGCGCGCCTTGCTGGAGAAATTTTTCCCGCGGCTTTTCGCAGCAGGCCATAGGCTGGACCGGGCTCATCAGGCATTTACCTTGGCCTTGTGGAGCATCCGGCAGACCTGGGACAAAGGCAGGCCGACGACGTTCGTATAGGAGCCGTTGATCTTGTCTACAAAAGCTGCGGCCCGTCCCTGAATGCCGTAGGCTCCGGCCTTATCCAAGGGATCGCCGCTGGATACGTAGGTTTCAATTTCCTCATCGGTCAGCCGGCGGAACCACACCTTCGTTTCGACGACCTTCGTATATACGTCCTTATCGCGCACCAGAGCCACGCCGGTCAGTACGGAGTGCTTCCCGTTGGAGAGGCGGTGGAGCATGGCCGACGCTTCCTTGGCATTGCGGGGCTTCCCTAAGATTTCGCCGTCTATGACGACGATCGTATCGGCTCCCAGCACCCATTGGCCGGGATATTTTTCAGCGACGTCGCAAGCTTTGCCGACGGCCTGGGCCTGTACGTATTTTTCCGGATCTTTCTTTTTCGGCGAATCTTCCTGATACGTACTGGGATTCACCATATAGGTAATACCGGCCTGAGTAAGTAATTCGCGCCGCCGCGGCGACCCTGAAGCTAAAATCAACACGGGAATGACCTCCTCTAACTGACGTGACGATAGATAAACAACGCTACGAAGATCCCAAGGATGCTCAGCAAGTTGGGAGCAAAGCGAATGCCAAAATTAATCTGCATGATATATAAGTTCAAATCGACGTTCTGAATATTAAAGATTTCATAATGCTGCGACAGCATGGGCATGAGGTCGCCCAGCTGGATTCCCGATAAAACTTCTCCAAGAATGCCGCCCAACAGGCCGCCTGCCAACAGAAACAATATGAGAAGCAGCACGCCATGAGACCCAAAGGATTTCATAACTTATAGTTCCCCCTCTACCGGTAATGGTGTGATTTCATTATACAGTGTTCCCTGCGGCACTGCAACTGAAATACAAAAACGAACCGGTATTCTCATCGAAATTTAAGACCGATGGAAAGACCGGTTCGTTTTCTCATGCTATTTTAATCTTCTTTTAAGATTTCTCTCATCTTACTGCTTTTTCTGCATCTTGGCCCACGTATCGCGCAGCCCGACGATGCGGTTTACGACGAGGCGTTCCGGCGTCGAGTCCTTGTCGATGACGAAGTAGCCCTGACGGAGGAACTGGAATTTGTCGCCGGCATGGTAGGAAGCCAGAGCGGCTTCGCCCTTGCTGGCAAAGGTTTCCAGGCTGTTGGGGTTGATCTGGGACAGAAAATCCTTCTTGTCGCCTTCGGCGTCGTCCGATTCATCGGTCTTAAACAGGTAGTCGTAGACCCGCGTTTCGACGTCGACAGCGTCTTCGGCGTTGACCCAGTGGAGGGTGCCCTTCACCTTGCGGCCTGCATTGGCGCCGCTGCCGCTCTTGCTTTCCGGGTCGTACGTGCAGTGCAGCTCGACGATGTTGCCGGCTTCGTCCTTGACGACGTCTTCACACTTGATGATATAGCTGTATTTCAGGCGGACTTCCTTGCCCGGAGCCAGGCGGAAGAACTTCTTAACCGGTTCTTCCATGAAGTCGTTCTTTTCGATGTAGATGGTCTTGCTGAAGGTAATCTGACGGGTGCCCATGGCTTCGTTTTCCTGATTGTTTTCCGCCGTTATCGTTTCCGTCTGGCCGTCGGGATAGTTGGTAATGACGACCTTCAGGGGATCGATGACCGTCATGAGACGCGGCGCTTTGAGCTTTAAGTCTTCACGGATGCAGTACTCGAGAAGGGATATGTCAACCATGCTGTCAGCTTTGGCTACGCCGATGCGTTCGCAGAAGTCGCGGATGGCTTCGGGCGTGTAGCCGCGGCGGCGAATACCGGAAATGGTCGGCATACGCGGGTCATCCCAGCCGCTGACGATGCCTTTTTCTACGAGGGTGCGCAGCTTGCGCTTGCTTGTAATCATATTGGTGACGTTCAGACGGGCGAATTCAATCTGGCGCGGCTTCTGGCCTTCCGGGTCGTCCCATTCTTCGAGGACCCAGTTGTACAGGGGGCGGTGGTCTTCAAATTCAAGGGTACAGATCGAGTGGGTAATCCGTTCAATGGCGTCCGATACGGGATGGGCGAAGTCGTACATCGGGTAAATGCACCATTTGTCACCTGTGCGGTGATGATGGGCATGGACGATGCGGTACAGGACAGGATCGCGCATATTGAGGTTCGGGCTGGCCATGTCGATCTTAGCACGCAGTACTTTTTCGCCGTCGCCGTACTTGCCTTCCTTCATTTCGGCAAAGAGCTTCAGGTTTTCTTCGACGCTGCGGCTGCGGTACGGGCTTTCCTTGCCCGGCGTGCTGAAGGTGCCGCGGTATTCGCGGATTTCATCGCCTGACAAATCGTCGACGTAGGCCTTGCCCAATTTGATCAATTTGACGGCGTAGTTGTACAGGGTATCGAAATAATCGGAAGCGTAGAACATGCGGTCGTCCCAGGTAAAGCCCAGCCACTGGACGTCCTCCTTGATGGAATTGACGTATTCTACGTCTTCCTTGGACGGGTTTGTATCGTCAAAGCGCAGGTTCGTAATACCGCCGTACTTTTTGGCGATGCCGAAGTTCAAGCAAATCGATTTCGCGTGACCGATGTGGAGATAGCCGTTCGGTTCCGGCGGAAAACGGGTATGGATGCGCTTTCCATATGTATTTTTTTCGTTATCTTCATCGATAATATTTTCAATAAAATTCTTTGTGATTTCGTTATCCATGAACGAGTCTCCCCTTTATGCCTTATGTATGATGTTTTATTTTATCACAAATTACAGAGCCTTTCTACTTATAAATTCAGCAAACCAGCCGGTTTCCGGCATTTTCAAGATATTTTTCTACAGAATCGCAGCCAAAATTCACCTATATCACATATTGTCGGAATCGTTCTGCCTATATTGGCGGCAGGCCTGTTCCAGCAGCGGGAAACAACAGCATCGCTGCATAACTTTTTTGTCAATCGATTTCAGCGTATCGCCCCCGACAAAGAACAGATTTCGTAACGCCCTTGCAATTTTTATAATGTTCGCTTCGTCTTCTTTGATGTATTCATATTGATGCTGCAGCAGCCGCCGATACTGTTTATCTTGAATAGCGTCGAAATCAATGAGCAGTAATTCCGCGACGGGTACTGGAATCATATTGTTAAAATTAATAGCGCCGTATACGCCTTTATTAATTTTTCTAAAATCTTTTCCGTTTTTCATTTTCAAATGCTTGGGCTTAGGCGACGATAAAGGCGCGTAATACGTCACGCCCCCTACTTCTACGACAATTCCCACATACGGTCGCTTTTGATTTTTATTATCCGGCACTTTTTCATCAAACTGCTTTAGATATTGTATATACGTATCGCTGACATGATACAGACGCATAGTTTCTCCTTTTTATACAAAAATAGAGGACGTTTTCACGCCCTCCATCGTTTTTTAGGTCCTCACTTTATGGTAGAGGCTCACCGCTTTTTTAGGTCCTCACTTTATGGTAGAGGCTCACCGCTTTCTTTCATTTATATTTTACAAAACATTTCTTCCGCAGTCAATACGCATTCTCGTCTCAGCGCTATATTGCCTATAACATATGTGATATAATAAAATATACATATATCTTTAAGAATTAAAGGAGACGATTGGACATGATGATAAAAAAATTAGTAACCTACGAGGATATGGGCCTGGTGCAGTGGGGCGTCCTCGACGAGACGGAAACAGGCGTATACGGTGCCATCGCCCTGGAAGAGGCCTTCTTTACGCCGCTGCCGGAAACGCTTCTCGAATTCATCCGTCAGGGAAATGAAGGCCTGCTGGCCTTAGCCGACGCGCTGGAGCAGAATGAAAAGACCTACGCCGTCGCGGCTCAGCCCCTGGATACGGTTCGCATTATGGCTCCCATTCCTCATGTAGAGCGCAATATCTTCTGCATCGGCAAGAACTATGCCGACCACATTGCCGAATTTGACAAGACCGCCGTGCCGGAGCTGCCGAAATATCCCATGATCTTCACCAAGGCCACGACGTCGGTCATCGGCCCTGACGACCTCATCGATCCCCATAAAAACGTCACCAGCGCCCTCGACTACGAAGGCGAGCTGGCCGTCATCATCGGCAAGGAAGGCTCCGATATTCCCGTCGGCGAAGCCATGGATTACGTATACGGCTTTACGATTTTAAACGACGTGACGGCCCGCGACCTCCAGGCTAATCACGGCCAATGGTTCCACGGCAAGAGCCTGGATACGTTCTGCCCTATGGGGCCCTTCCTGCTCCTGCGGGACGCTGCGCCCGATACCTTTACGGTCGTCACCAAGGTCAACGGCGAAGTGCGACAGGACGCGACGACAGGCGAATTTATCTTCACCATTCCCCAGCTCATCCAGACCCTCTCGCAGGGAACGACCCTCCTGCCCGGCGACATCATCGCTACGGGCACGCCGTCCGGCGTAGGCGTAGGCTTCAATCCGCCTAAGTTCATCCATTCCGGCGACGTCGTAGAAATCTCCATTTCCGATATTGGAACGCTGACTAACAAAGTAAAATAAAGGGCTATGCAAAAACAGCTTCTCTCTGCCAAATATCACCGGCAGGCAGAGAAGCTGTTTTTCATACAAAACGCCCCGCTCCTAAGGGAAACGGGACGTTTGCGTCATTCATATGTCGTTGTCAGGGCTATTACCCGTGCAGTTCCCGATCCAGGGCTTCTAAGCGGGCAATGCGGTTTTCCGTAGACGGATGGGTGCTGAATAAATTCATCAAATTGCCTTTGAGACCCGAGAAGGGATTGATGATGCACATGTGGGCCGTCGACTGAGTCGCACCGGGCATGACCCGGTAATGGGCGTAGTTATCGATTTTAGCCAGCGCTCTGGCCAGAGCCAGCGGGTCGTCGATCATGCGGCCCCCTTCTTCGTCGGCCATGTATTCGCGCGTACGGGAAATGGCGAACTGAATCAGCGCCGCCGCAATGGGCGCAATGATAATCGTGCCGATCAGGGCGATGGGATTAGTGCTTTCGCCGTCTTCATCACGGCCGCCGCCGAAGATAGCCGCCCACTGGGCGATGTTGGCGATCATGGAAATGACGCTGGCGAAGCAGGCGACAATCGTGCTAATCAGGATATCGCGGTGCATGATGTGGGACATTTCATGGGCCAGGACGCCGCGGATTTCGTCTTCGTCCAGCATCTCCATGATGCCCTCCGTAGCCGCGACGGCTGCATGGGAAGGGTTGCGGCCCGTAGCAAAGGCGTTGGGCACGTCCGTAGGAATGACATATACCTTCGGCATGGGAAGTTCCGCCCGCCGGGCTAGGTCTTCGACGATATGGTACAGGTAATGGCCTTGGCCGACTTCCTGGGCTTTATACATTTTTAAGACAATCGAATCGCTGAACCAATAGGAAAAGAAATTCATCCCTAAGGCGATGACCAGCATGATCATGACGCCGCCGCGGCCGCCGAAGGCTCCGCCGATCAGCATCATAATACAAGCCAGCAAAGTCATCAAAAACACTGTTTTTACACTATTCATGGTGACGTCTCCTCACTCTTCAAGGAATATAAAAGTCAAAAAGTAAAATGGTGTACTATTATTATATATGAGAATCTTTTTTATGTCAATAGAACATGGACTTTTGTCTTGTCATTCCTTTAAAACATGATTATTGTACCGGCGGATGACGACGGCGTACATGCCGTCCTTATCCTTTTCCGCCTTAGCGAAGACGACGATAGTCACGTCGCCGCGGACCCACGTCGTCGTGCGGCCATTCTGCCTGACGGGAAAGTCGTCCATGGCGGCGTAAATGCTGGCGCGAAGACGCCGGTAGATGTCTCGGGCCGTCTTTTTGTCGGCCGTGCGGAAATAATTGTCGAAGGCTAATACCTTACTGTCAGCCGCCGTATCGTCCGTCAGGATGACCAGGCCTTCCTGCACGGTCACGCCGTCGCGGGTCACAGACCGCTCCGCCCGTTCCAGCTTGGACGTCGTATTTCCGTAAAAGGTCCAGCCGGGCAACGCGGAAAAGTTAGCGTCGAAATCTGCCCGGGACATACCCAGGTACACCGTGTCATAGGCCGTCGTCGGGCTGAGGGAAATCTCGTCGACAGACTGATCGTAGTCGAAGGCCGACGCCGTCATCGGGCCTAGCACCAGGCAGCAGGCAAAGGCGAGGGCGCAAAAAATCCGTTTCATAGTTTAAACCTGCCTTTCTCTTATAAAAAAGGAAGCAATGCCAGACTAAATACGCTGAATACGAGCCGCTGCAGGGGAATCAAAATATACGAGAAGACCGGCGTCATCATCAAGGCAATGAGGATGATAAAGCTGTACCGTTCCAGGCTCGCCAGGCGATAGTTCCATTCCGACGGCAGGAAGCACATGAGGATGCGCGAGCCGTCCAGCGGCGGCAGGGGCAGCAAGTTGAAGATGGCAAAGTTGATATTATATATGACGATCATGCTCAGGACAAGCTGCAGGGCCGTACCGGTAAATAAATCCAGTCGGCTGAAGACAACCTGGGCGACGAGGGCGACGAACGCCACGATCAGATTGGCCGCCGGACCGGCAAAGGCTACGCACAGCTCCCCCTTCCGCCAGCTGCGGAAATTATTGGGGTTGATCATGACCGGCTTGGCCCAGCCGAAGCGGGCTACGAGGAGCATGAGCGCCCCGATGGGGTCGATATGGGCCATAGGGTTCAGCGTCAGCCGTCCCATCAGGCGCGGCGTGTCGTCGCCCATATAATCGGCCACGAGCGCATGGGCGTATTCGTGCATGACCATGGCGATGAGCAGGCCGGGAATACCGGCGACGATATGCAATATGTTGAAATCAAACATGTATGTTCCTCCATTATACGTTGTTGTAAAATATACTATTTATGTATTTTATAGTAATATACGATGCGCAAAAAGTCAACGACAACGAGCCGCTGAAGCAGCTCCAGCGTCTCGTTGTCCTTTATCGTTTACCTAAATTTTACATTCCGGCGGCCTGAATGCGGCTCTATCTCCTCTCAGCAGATTTCCCATACAAAGGTTGCCGAATCGCCGGCGTGAATATCTTCCGGTTCCATATCGATGGATTTCACGCTCTTCACGCTGCTCAGACATTCGCTTTCGTAGGAAAAACGGGTCGACGAATAGATAGACAGCTCGTCCCAGCTGTAATGTATCGACAGCAGAGCGCCCAGGGACGCCCCCGACGCTTCACACAGGATTTCAGCCCTGCGCCGCGCGTTTTCCGCAGCCGAGCGAAGGATGTCGTCTTTTAATTTCTCCGAGTCCTTTACGGAAAAGCGGATTTCTATTTCCGGAGCGGATATGCAGGCCGCCATAGCTGAAAGAGCCTGCGACAGGCGGCGCGATTCGAAATCAAACTGCAGCCTTACGTCGTGATGCACGACAAACCCTTCAAATATGCGCTTATAATTGCCATCTCTGTCCTTTATCGTGTCATATGCCGTATCGACCCTGAACTTCGTCGTCTTAAGGTCGTCGGCTCCAAATCCGGCATGTTTCAGCGCCCGGCTGAGGCCGTCGATCTTTTCCGCCGCCCTATCCATCGCCGTATCATATTCCATGTCGCTCGTCTTCATAGACATATTGATAGTAACGAAGTCGGCTTTCGCCGTCGCTTTTCCTACGCCCCGCACGGTAATAGTTCTCGTCATGTTACATTCCTCCTATGCTAAATACAGTATTCCATATCACTTCATTTAGAAAAAAATTGACAACAAGCCGCTGCCGGTTATAATGAAAGTCATCACTACAAGTAACAACATAACTAAAAGGGACGTGACGACATGACAAAAGAAGCTTTGTGGACTAAACCGTTCTTGCTGACGGGCGGCGTCAATTTTTTCCAGCTGTTTACCCAATATATCCTGATTACGACGCTGCCCCTCTGTATCATCGACGAATTTCATGGCAGCGAGCTCGAAGCCGGCCTGGCCATGACGTTTTTTCAGATCGGCACCAGCGTCTTCCGGCCTGTCGCCGGATATTTGGTAGACGAAAAGCAGAAGAGACGCCTCCTCTTAGGCTCCCTGGTTTTATTTTTCCTGGTCATGGCCGCCTTCAACGCCGCCGACTGCGTCGAAGCGCTGTACGGCCTGCGCCTCGTCCACGGCATCGTCTTCGCTTTGGCTACGACGACGGCTGCTTCTATCGCCGTGTTAGTCATTCCGCCGTCGCGGCGCGGCGAAGGCATTGGATATTTTTCCGTCACGACCAATATGGCGATGGTCGTCGGGCCGCTGGCCGGGCTGCTGTTATACCAGACGCTCCGCATATCTGGCTTGTTTCTGGCCCTCGCAGTCCTGGCCGCTCTGATTCTCGCCGCGGCCTCGGCCATTTCCCTGCCGCCAAAGGCGGTGCAGCCATCGCCATCTGCCTCTAAAACGCCTTTTTTTGAACATTTCATCGAAAAGCGCTCTCTTTTAGCGTCATTCTTAGGCGGACTGGTATTCTTCGCCTACGGCGGCATCCTGACCTTTATTCCCCTGTACGCCGCGTCCCTGCACATGGCCGAAAGCACAGGATTATTTTTTGCCGTCTTTGCCGTCGTCATCGTCGCCAGCCGCCCCGTCGTAGGAAACGTACTGGACCGCGTCGGCCCCAGCCACGTCGTATATCCCGGCTTCGCCTTATTTATCATCGGCTTTATTCTCTTCGGTTTTGTCAGTACGAAGCTGTGGTTTCTCCTGTCGGCGGCTATCCTCGGTCTCGGCTTCGGCGCTCTCAGTCCCGTATTTCAGACACTGGCCGTTCAAAGCGTTCCTGCCAGCCGGGCCGGCGCCGCTACGGCCACGTACTTTTGGTTCCTGGATATCTTCGTCGGCCTGGCCGCCATGACCTTAGGCCTCGTCGCCCAATGGTTCGGCTACAGCCTGCTCTACGGCGTCCTCTGCCCAGCCGTCGTACTGGTCACGGCAGCCCTGTATTACGTCGAGTATACCCGCCGCTGCTTTCACTCCTAAAAGAATATCGCCTTTATGTATAGGATATTATCACAAGACGACAGATCTTGTCGCTGCCAAAAAAGTCCCAGAATATATTTCTGAGACTTTTTTTGCGCCCAGTCTAATCCAGCAGTTTTGCCACGAGCTTTACCGTCGAGATGCAACCCATCAGGCCGTCGACCTGGCGGGATTCGGAAATGCCCGTCTTGCACCACAAGGCGAAGTGTTCGCAGTTGTTTTCCAGCAAATCGTAGGATTTTTCGCCAATGCGCCGCCTGGCCCTGGCTATGGTAGACTGAGGCGTATACAGATGAAACTGCTCCTTAGGCTCTTCTTCGCCGACGATGGCCTCTAAGGCCGAGCGAAATATGTCCCACCACGAATCATCATCGTCATCGCGATGGTCGTCCTCAGAAAAGTCGCATACATAGTAGGTCTCATCGCCGTCTAAAAACTCCTCCATAGAAGCCTCATGAATACAGGCCTCGTCGGCGTCAAACTTGAATTCGCCCTTTGGCGGCGCATAGTGTATGACCCGGTCGTGTCCGACATATACGCCGAAATGGCGAAACAGCCCCCGGTCTACAAATATGACGTCGCCGGCCTTTGCCTTCTTCTTTGCCATCGTTTCTACCTTCCTGTCTGTCCATTGCGCTAGAGCCGCCGCTCAGCGCCCGCTTATATTCATTATATCATATCAATCCAAGGATAAACGCACAAAAAAAACGCGGCCCCCTTTTCGGGACAGCCGCGTTGTGCCTTGCTTATAAAATTTTCGAAAGGAAGGACTGTGTCCGTTCTTCCTGGGGATGGAAAAAGATATCGTCAGGCTTGCCTTCTTCGAGGATATAGCCGCCGTCGATGAACAAGACGCGGTCGGCTACTTCGCGGGCAAAGCCCATTTCGTGAGTGACGATAGCCATGGCCATACCTTCCTTGGCCAAGTCCTTAATGACGTCCAGTACTTCCCGGACCATTTCCGGGTCGAGAGCTGACGTCGGTTCGTCAAAGAGCATGAATTTCGGCTTCATCGCCAAGGCGCGGGCAATGGCAACACGCTGCTGCTGGCCGCCGGACAAGGTTCCCGGATAGGCGTCCTTCTTATCGGCCAAGCCGACCTTTTCCAAGAGCTTAATTGCCGTTTTTTCCGCATCTTCCCGCGATTCGCCTCTCGTCTTCATCGGCGACAGGACGATATTTTCCAATACGGTCATGTGAGGAAATAAATTAAAGCGCTGGAAGACCATGCCGACTTCCTTGCGGATACTGTTGATGCTCTTGGCATCGCTCATGCTGATGCCGTCAACGATGATTTCACCGGCTGTAGGATGTTCCAGATAGTTTATGCAGCGAAGGATAGTGCTCTTGCCGGAACCGGACGGGCCGATGATGACCACGACTTCTTTATCGTGAATGGTCAAGTCGATGCCCTTCAGGACATCGTGCTTGCCGAAGCTCTTTTTTAATCCTTTAATTTCTATCATCCGTTGCAAACCTCCGTTCCAAGAAGCTGACCAGCTGGGCAATGCTCAGGGTCATGATTAAATACAGGGCCGCGACGGTCATCCAGATTTCAAAGGAGCCGTAGGTCTTTGCGATAATGAGCTGACCGCGGCGCGTCAATTCTTCAAAGCCGATGACCGAAACCAAGGACGTTTCCTTGGTCATGGAAATGAATTCGTTGCCCAAGGGCGGGATGACATTTTTAAAAGCCTGAGGCAGGATGATGTACCGCATCGTCTGCATCCACGACAACCCCAGGGAACGGCCTGCTTCCATCTGTCCCTTATCGACAGCCTGAATGCCGGCACGGAAGATTTCCGATACGTAGGCGCCGCTGTTGATCGAGCAGGCGGCAACGGCGG
>ULTB01019906.1_pt1 | contig 14526 bp, 11 predicted proteins | sample 1957251 | NCBI WGS metagenome assembly ULTB01 (sample SAMEA4835724, study PRJEB28245) | human gut metagenome | biome: gut microbiome; material: fecal sample | place: Denmark | collected 2008
AAGCATGACCGCCCCAGCGCACGTAAACATCGGCAATATCATCAATGGTTTCCCAGTTCTTGCTTTCCAGCAGCGCCGCAACGCCTGCGCCATAGGTTCCCTGTGCATCGCCGAAGACGCGGAAGGCCGCCTGACGCCATGCTGCAGCGTGCTCCATACCCTCCTGCTGCTCCAGCTCCTTGGTATCCTCCTGAATATGCTTGCGTACAAAGTTTAAATCATCAGGCTCGTCCTGCTCCGCTGCCAACAGCACCGCCTTATCCATCACCTGCATTACTGCAGGCATAGTGTCGCGGAAGAGGCCGCTGATACGCGCCGTAACGTCAATACGCGGACGTTTGAGTTCCATCAGAGGAATGACCTCCAGGCCGTTGATACGCAGGCTGCCGCTTTGGTACTTGGGGCGGATACCCATGAGATAGAGGAATTCAGCAATACACTGTCCGTGGCTGCGCATATTCGCGCCGGACCAGAAGACCATACCGATATTTTCGGGATAATGGCCTTCTTCCGCAATGAAGCGCTCTACCACCTGGTCGCCCAGTGTCTGGCCGATTTCCCATGCCGCCGGTGTTGGCAGGCAGCGCGGGTCCACGCCATAGAAATTGCGTCCTGTCGGCAGCAAATCAGCGCCGCCGCTAGAGGGAGCACCGCTCGGACCAGGCTCGATATATTCTCCCTCAAAGCCACGCAGCATATTGGTAATTTCCTGCTTCGTCAAAAGCAGATTGGGGTAAAGTGTATCTACAATATAGTCGCAGACCACTTCCAGCTTTTCTCTGCTTTCCGCAGGTGCCTGCTGCACCCAGGGCAGCTGCAGAGCATCGGCAACCGCTTCCTTGACAAAGTCACGCTGCTGCAGGCAGCGAATCAGCTCGCGGCACTGATTGGCGATACGGTCGATTAGCATACCATAGGTGATATTCAGCGGTTCGTATATTAGGCTGCTGTTTTCCAGCAGATAGTAATAATCAAAGCCATACAGCGCAGCAATTGCCTGCGTCAGGCTGGGGATATTGCCGTTATCAAGACGCAGCAGCAGCCACAGATAATCCTCCAGCTGCTGGTCCTCCGGCGGCTGTCCCATAATATGCAGGCCTGTGTGCACCTCCATATTCTTCAAATCCGTAATGTAATTATGCAGATTCATCACGTATTCGTCGAAGGGCTTTTCTTCATCGTAAGTAACCTCGTCCTGTAGGTTGGCCTCGGCAACCTTCGCCAGCACCAGCTCCTGCAAGCGCGGCAGATTATCCGGCTGCGTGCTGCTGAAGTGTACGTATTCGTCCATGAGCTTTTCCAGCTCCTCCAGCTCGTCGTACACTCCCGCTTGTGTCTGCGGCGCCGGCAAATGCTCAATAAGGCAAGCAGCGCCGCGGCGCTTCGCCTGAATGCCCTCGCCGGTAATAGTAATGTTATAAGGATAAATGTTCGGCAAATCTCCCAGCGCCAAATCCGGGTAGCAGCTGCAATCAAGGCCGGCGTTCTTGCCCGGCAGCCATTCCAGGCTGCCATGCGTACCGATATGCGCAACAGCGTCTGCCTGCCACACATCGCGTACCCAACGGTAGAAGGCCAGATATTGATGCGTCGGTGCAACGTAAGGATCGTGGTAAATTTTCTCTGGGTCCTCGCCAAAGCCACGCGGCGGCTGCACGGTTACGAAAACATTGCCGTTCATCGTTCCAGGCACCAGGATATCGCCGTCATATTCCATGACAGAACCCGGCGCTTCGCCCCAGTCCTTCACCAGCTGCTCCTGCACCTTTTTGTCCATCAGCGCAAAGAATTCTCTATATTCTGCTCCCGTCAGCTTATAGGCAGCATCAACCTGCTTTTCCGTCAGCATACTGCGGTCATTGGTGGCATTAGCCGTCAGCTGTTTGATGAATTCCTTCGTATCCTCAGGAATCCAATCTACCTTATAGCCACGCTCGCGCATAGCAGCCAGCACGCGACGGATGCTTTCAATTGTATCTAAGCCGATAGCACTGCCGATATTGGAATTACGTGGCGGATAGTTATGGAAAATAATAGCGATTTTCTTCTCGCTGTTGGCCTTGTGGCGCAGCATCGCCCACTTCTTCGCCTTGGATGCCATGCGCTTTACACGCTCCATATTAGGCAGATAGCGGACATCGCCGTTTTCCAGAATTTTTTTGTGTGCTATAGGCACGCCGTGAATAATACCATCAAATTCCGGCAGAGAAACGCTGATGGAAACCTCCATGGCGTTCATGCCTTCAAAGCTGTCCTTCCATTCCTCAAAGGGCGCAATTGTCGTATAGGCAGCCAAAACAGGTACGTTAAGCTTTTTCAGATAATCAAGGTTAATCGAACCGCCGGTAGTCATGGAAAACTTCATGACATTCAGCAGCACATCGATTGCAGGCACACCGTCTGCCGTACAAAAGAAGCTGTTGAAAACCTGCGTCAGACTGGGCATGCCCATTTCCTCCACCGGCATACCGTTGCTGAAAACGCAGACAGCGTTGACGCCCTGTGCTTCCAGCTCTTCTATTATCGCAGTCTGGTAGGTCAAATCGCCCCACACCCATTCGTCGCGGTAAAAAAGAATGCCCGCTGTCGGTCGTCCGCTGACGCAAAAATCACGCTGGTATTCCGCTAAATCGGTATAAACCTTTTTCGCCCGCGGGTGATAAATACCGCACCAGTGAATAGGATTCGGCTCATCGACTGTAATAGTCTCACCTTGCAACAGCTGCTGCAGATATAACCACAGATTGCTATAGTTGATTTCGCCGCCGAACATGCAATATTTTTTGATAACAGCAAGCTGCTCTGGTGTCAGTCCCTGTGCCAGCTCGCCCTCCTTGCTGCCGGCAGCATCAATATAAAAGGGCAGGCGCAACTGCTTCAGCAAGCTTACACAGCGCTGCAGAAACGGTGTATCCAGACCTGTACCCATCCATTTCATAATGACCAGCTTAGAGCCGGCAAGCTCCTTGTGCCATTTATCATCCCAAATCGTCGCATCGGTAATCCAACGGCAGGCGCAGGCATTATCCAGCTTGCCTTCCTGCTGCAGCTTTTCCATAGTCTGCTGCATCATACCCATGCGGCGAATAACATTCGTCAAGAAAATAACCTTCATAATTTCTACCTCATCTTAAAAGAACTGCTTCTGCATTCTGCGCAGCAGATACAGGAAATACGGCGTACCTAAGAACGCTGTCATAATACCTACACGCACCTCTGCCGGTGGCATAATAATGCGTCCCAGCGAATCGCAGAATACCAAAAAGGCTGCGCCGCCAAGTGCGCTGGCAGGCAAAAGCACGCGATGGTCAGGACCGATAAGCATACGCATCATATGCGGAATAACCAGGCCGACAAAGCCGATATTACCGCTGACGCAAACGGAAGTAGCAGTAGTCATGGCCGCTACGAAAAGCAGACCCATGCGGAAAGCAGTAACAGGCATACCAACAGCTTTGGCTTCCGTTTCGCCCAGCACCAGAATGTTCAGGTGACGTGCCAGCAGGCACATAATAATAATGCCGCACAGCACAGGTCCCACTGCCAGATATACGTGCTCCCAACGACGGTAATCAAGACCGCCGACCATCCAGAAAAGATATTGCTGCAGCTTCTGCTCGTTCATAAAGGTGAGCAGACCGGAGGTAATAGCACCCAAAAGCATACCCACGGCAACGCCTGCCAAAAGCAGCGTCATAACAGGAATTTTGCCGTTACGCATCGCCAAAAACACTGTCAGGCACACAGCGCAGATACTGCCGCAAAAAGCGAAGGCCGGCATAGCAAACATACTGCCGGAGGCTGCACCCAAAGCAATAGAAAGTACCGCACCGGTAGCAGCACCGGAGGAGATACCGATAAGACCGGGATCTGCCAGCGGGTTGCTGAAGATGCCCTGCATTACAGCACCAGAGATGCCCAGCGCCGCACCTACAAGCACACCTACCAGCATACGCGGCAGGCGGATATACCAGATAACGGCAAGCTGCTCCCTGCTGTAATCAGCCTCCGTAAAGCCCGGCAGATTCAACTGAGAGCCGATAACCGCCAGCGCCTTGCCCACAGGCACATCTATCTGCCCGAAGGTCAGAGATACACAGGCAATAACAACTAAGAGAACTGCTAAAAGAATAATAGCCAATGGACTCCGTTCACGTTTAATAATCATCTACAAACACACTTCCTCAAAAAATTTCCGGATATACAGCATGCGCAATGTTTTCAATAGCATCGACAATATGCTGGCTGGCAACATAGCGGTATTTGTCCGAAACAAACTTAATCTGCTTGTTGCGTACAGCCTTAACATCGCGATAAGCGGGGTCATTCATTACGGCATAAGCATAACCCTGCACATCCTGTTTATTGTTATAATTCCAGGTCGGCAGCATAAAAATATCCGGATTTATGCGTACCACCTGTTCCTTGCTGATAGCAGACATACCATGCTCACTCTTGTTTTCATCGGCAACAATGGCTGCGCCGTTGATAACATGCGCCATCGTCAGCATGCTGTCGAGCAAATCTCCTCTACGCCCCATGGCAGAGGTAAAATTAAAGGCTACAGCAACGCGCCTTTCGCTTGACGGAATCTGACGCAAGCGTTTTTGCAGCTGCTGCAGGTGCGTATCCATCTTCTGCACCATCAGCTCTCCCTGCTGCTTTTCGCCTACCGCTGCAGCTATACCGCGGATTTTGTCGCACATCTCCTTGTAATTATGCGGACTGCGCGCTATATAAACCGGCACGCCCAAGCCCTCCAGACTGCGGACCAAATCACTTGAGGTAGCAGTCGAAACAACAACAAGGTCAGGCTGCAATGCGTAAACCGCTTCCGTATTTTCCGGTACCTTGCGTCCTACAGTATAGGCCTGCTCCTTGGTAATAAAGCTGATTTCGCTGTCGCCTGCCCAACGGCTGTAGGCCATAATACGTTTTATGTCAACCAAATCGGTAAGAATTTCATCCGTACCGTAGGTGAGCGAAACTATCCGCTGCGGCTTATGCTCAAAGTGCAGCGTCCGTCCGGCATCGTCCGTAACGCTGTAGGCCACATCTGCCGCCGGCGAAGCAGGAACATCGGCAGCCTGCTGCTTACTGCATCCTGCAGTAAAAACCAAAAGGAACAGGCTTATAATCATCAATAGCTTTTTCATAGACCACCTACTATACTTTATTCTTTTTCCTGCGGATAAAGCAATTCCACAGTCGCTCCAGCATATAGGCACTGCCCTGCAGGCCTACCATCGGCTGCTTGGTAATAAACACCTCATCATTCGTAGGATAGCAGATATTGCAGGCATCAAAGCTGCACTGCTTTCTGCGATAAAGAACCGAGCTTTCGCTGCTGCTCGTCAGCAGCAGTACATTGTCACAGGTTTTAAAATATTCGCTGATGGCAGCATCGTCCACGCCGACAGTGTAAATCGCCTCTGCAGTGTCGCAGGCAGGCGCATCTTTGAGCGGTTGCTGGCAGATGACCGTCAGACTGCCGATATCGGTCCATTCGGTGCGCAGCGTCTGTGCGAGGCACAGCGCCTGCGTCGCAGGCGCGCTGACGAGCACGTTGTCAAACCACATGCTGCCCCAAAGCGCAATCGCTTCATTATTACGGCTCAGCAAATAATTATCCTGCGCCTGTGCTTCTGCCGTCACCTTGTCCAACGCAGGAGCCGGCAGCTGCGCGTTGATTTGCTGCAGCCAGCGCAGCGTTCCCTGCACCCCGTAAGGCAGACCGGCAAAAATATACGGCGTGCCGTATTTTTTCTGCAGATATTCAGCCAGCGGCAGTCCCAGCTCCGCATTGGTAACAATGTTCAGCGAAGCCTCCGGCAGCTTCTGCAGCTCCTCCAGCGTGCATTCACTGCCGGGAGTGCACAGCACCTCATAGCCTGCCAGCTGCAGTAAGCGTTTTAATTCCCGCGTATCGGGCGCACCCTGCAGATAAAATTCCGATTGTCCTAAAATATTCACTGCCAAAGGCTTTGCTGTCGCAGTCTGCGGCAACAGCTGCGCAAACAGCTTCTTGGCAGCCTTGGCGTAGCCTTCGGCAAAGCCGCCGACCATACCGCCGCTGTCCAGCGTAACTACCGGAAACGGCAGCTGCAGCTTGCGCGCCATGCCTGCCAGATCATCACCGATTAAGCTCAAGGAGCAGCTGCTTTCCAAAAGCAGTACCGAAGGCTTATGACCATCCTCCAGCATGCGCTGCAGTTCCTGCGTTACATATTCCTCGGAGCCATAAATAACAGCGTTATTATCAGGCTGTGAGCCGTAAAAGCGCGTATACATATCGGGACGCGCCTTTTCCAGATGCCGAAGAGCATAAAAATAACACCACAATGGTCCGTTAATCAAAACCTCACTCTTATCAATAGCAGCGAAAAAGGCACCTGCACCTGTCAGCGCGCAGGTATCCACACGCTCGCAGATATTACCCCAGCCTTGTTTTTCAGACATAGCGCACGCCTCCCTTCAGCCTGCTGCACAGGCTCTGATAAATTCCCTGCATCATCTTGACCTCACCGGCAACGGCAACCTGCGGCAGCATCGGCAGGAAAATCTGGCGAGCCTCCTTATTCTGCAGCTCATGCGTTGTCAGCACGATATCTGCCTCTGCCACCAGCTTCTCACCCTCTGCCGTAGTATATACAGGCACATCGCTGTTTTCCTGCACAACCTTCAGCATCGCTTCGCGCTCATCACCGTCATAGGAATCCAAGAGAATAATGCCTGTAAGATTCAAGCGCAAAAGCCTGATGGTCTGCAGGATATTCCCAGGATGAAAATATCTCAGAATACGGCCGATGCACAGCACTGTTTTCTTACCTTCCGTTACCGGCAGAAAATGCTGCAGCTGCTCATTTAAGCGCTGCTGCTCTGCTGCCAGCACCTGCTCTGCCAGCTGCTCACGTCCCAGCATACGGCCGATGCTCATAATCCAGTCCTGCGTTTCCTGCCAGCCGACAGGATAAATATCGGCCAGATAATGTGTGCCGTATTTTTCCTGCAGCTGCTCTGCAACCTTACGCAAGCCGATATGCGTCTGCCCGCGGCCGCCAAGCACAACCGCATATTCGGCAGCCGCCACCTTTTCCAGCTCATCCATAGCCATATAGCCGGGGAACTGACCGATAACCTCTACGCCGAATTCCTGCAGAATCCGCGTAACCTCTTTCGCATAATGCCCCCACGGGCCACCGTTATCACCCAAAAGCAATACAGTATCCTTTTGCTTTGCGCAAGGCTTGACAAAGCGCTCCAACAGCTTCTGCGTAATTTCAAAATATCCGTCATAATATTCCGCACCCAAAAAGCCGCAGCATTCCACAGTAAGGATAGGAACATTATATTCCTCCTCCACCTTACGCGCCACGGATTCCACATCGTCACCGATAACACCGGCAACGCAGGAATTGGCAATCATCAGGCATTTAGGCTTATATGTTTCAATAGCAAAGCGCAAACATTTTTCCAACCGTGCCGCACCGCCGAAAATTGCGTCCTTTTCCTGCAGCTGGCTGCTGAGCAGCGGCACGGAGCCCCACTCTTCGCGTTCATTTTCGGACAAAGTACGATATTGGGAATTGATATCCATCGTGCGTGCTACATGAGCGCAGGCACGCGGGCTGTGAAAGACAACCACAGCGCCGTCCATATAAGCAACGGCGCGCCACACGCCCGGCATGCTGCAGCTGCAGCTTTTGCGTGCGCTGTAAAAACGTCTTGTTTTAATTGCCATATTCGGCCACCAGCTTTTCAAGCTCCTCAAAGCTCATCGGCGTAGGAATAGCCATGTTTTCATTATGCCAGATATCATGCGCCAGCTTGCGGTAAACACCGGCCTGAGCGCTTTCCGGTGCATATTGCAGCACCGTCTGGCGATTGTTTTCCGCTTTGTTGACGATAACGTCACGCGGAATGAAAGCAATCAGCTGGGTATGCAGGCGTTTGGCAAACTCCTGCAGCAGCTGCTGCTCGTTCGGTGTATTACGGCCGTTGCCGATGATACCGCCCAGACGCACGCCGCCACGCATAGCAAAGCGCTTAACGCCCTTAGCGATATTGTTGGCAGCATACAGGCTCATCAGCTCGCCGGAAGAAACAATATATATATCAGTTGCGTAGCCCTCGCGGATAGGCACGGCGAAACCGCCGCATACTACGTCACCTAAAACGTCATACATAATCAGGTCCTCGTCCGTCAGCACCTCCAATGAACGCAGCTTTTCCAAAGCTACGATAATGCCGCGGCCCGCACAGCCTACACCCGGTTCAGGACCGCCAGCTTCCACACATTTAATGCCATTGTAGCCTGTATGAACAATATCCTCTGCTACAACCTCATCATTATCGCGTACCATATCCAGCACAGTCTGACTGCAGATACGTCCCAGCAAAAGTCTTGTGGAATCATTTTTCGGATCACAGCCGATCTGGCAAACCTTAAGACCTTCCTCGCTGAATGCAGCCGACAGATTTGATGTTGTTGTGGACTTGCCGATACCGCCCTTACCATAAATCGCAATTTTTTTCATTAGACATTGACCTCCATCCTATACTCAAAAACTTCTATTCAACTAGCAAGGAAAATATGATATAATTTACTAGATAAAAAGAAGTGATATTACTCCTTTTAATATTAAACTATATACTAGTATTATAGTCAAGCTTATGAGGAACAATTATGATTAATAAAGACAAACGAAAGTACTTTACTGCCGGCGAGCTGGCAGCAATTTTTAATATATCCAAGCAGTCATTGCTCTACTACGACAAGGTTAACCTGCTTTCACCGGACTTTGTCAGTGAAAATGGCTACCGCAATTATTCTATCCAGCAATTTCTGGATTTGGAGATAATCGTCAACCTGCGTGCGCTGGATATCAGCATCGCCAATATCAAAAAATATCTGGAGGACCGCAGCAAGGAGCATTTTCTGCAGCTGCTGCAGGAAAAAACAGCGGAATGTCAGGCAATCATCCACAACAATCAGGAAATCTGCGACACCATCGAGCGCATTAAGGAGGATATGCACGTCAAGGAGCTTAATACATGTCGCCATCTGACGCTCAGCTGGCAAAATGACCGTCTGCTGCGTCTTACACCGCTTGCGGAAAGTGACGACGGCAAAAGCCGCATTACCAAGTTTGCCCGCCATGGGCAAAGACGCGCGCATCACAAGGGAGCCTTGCCTAATCATGCCGGTTGGGTTTTAGACCAGGAAAGCTTTTTTAAAAAGCATGAATTTCAACGTTCACAGGCATATTTTTCCTGCGTCACCAGCGCCACCAAACATCGGCAGTCCATCAAAATGACGCTGCCCGCAGGCCTGTATCTGGAAATTATTTTTTCCGGTACCTTCTGCGAAAACGCTGAAAAATTATCCCAGCGCATCGAACACTTTCTGCAGACCAATGATTTGGAGCCTGTCGGCAATATTTATATCCTGCCTCTGGAAAATCATTGGTTCTCCTGCGACTGCGAGCAGTACGTCAACAAAATCTTTCTGAAGGTAGTGGATAAGGATACAACTTCTCTGACGTAAAAATTCTCCCATGTTATGCTTAAAACAAAGCATTTGCGTAAAATACCCAAGATAGCCTTTACTAAGTCCGCTCTATGTGAGCGGGCTTTTTGCATGCAAAAAACGCTAAAGACTTTCACAAGCCTTTAGCGTTTTTTGTTTACGTTCTTCAATTAAGCGCCTCCGCCGCAGCCTCACAGCTGCAGCTGACTCAAAAAGTCTAAGCTGTTCAACGGCTTATCTGTCTGAAAGAAGATAAACTTGAAGAGAATTTTTTCCAGCTCCATGAGCGCACCGCCTCGCACCCTAAAGGGCGCCGGCTGCTCGTAATCGAGCTGCGCCAGCCACTGCCACAGCTCGCGTGTTTCCGCACTGCACGGCTCCAGCCCGTCACCGTTATAGCTGCTTTTGCAGCTGCTGCAGATAAGCCCGCCCTGCAGCGGACTGAACCACGCATCCTCCTGCGCCATCACAGCCTCACCGCAATGCACGCAATGCGTAAGCTGCGGTGCAAAGCCCGTAGCTGCCAGCAATTTTATAGCATAGGACAAAACAACCAGACGCGGATTGCGCTGCATCAGTGCCGCCAGGGCAGCGCCCAGCATTTCATAAAGCTCCGGCTGCGGCACTCTGTCCTCCGTCAGTACGGCAGTCAGCTCCGACGCCACCGCCGCATAAGCCATCTGCTGCATATCCATCGACTTGGGCATCTGCAAAAGCTCACAGCTGCGCAGCTTGTCTATCTTCTGCCCCTGCTGCACCTCAATATGCAGATTGGCAAAGGGCTGCAGCAATCTGCCATATATATTTTTTTCATAGCGGGCACCATAGGCGATAAAGCGCAGCTTGCCATGCTCCTTCGTAAAGCAGACCGCATATTTATCAGCCGTCTGCCAGTTTTTCACATGCAAAACAAGCGCATCATCTGCCAAAAGCTCCCTTTGCGACTCACTCATCCTGTTGTTCTTCCTTCTGCTTTTGCTCCTGCGGCAGCTTCGTAGCCAGCACGCGCACTACACGAAAGCCCTCCGTGCGCAGCACCTTAAAGCTGTAGCCGGAAATTTCCACAGCATCGCCAATTTCAGGCTTGCGCCCCAGCAGACCGAATACATAACCGCCGATGGTATCCTCCTCAGGATCATCAAATACAATCGGCAGCTGCTCTGCCACCTCGTCCAGCAGCACCATGCCGTCAAATTCAATCCTGCCATCGGGAAGCTGCAACACGTCCGGCGGCTCCTGCGCTTCATGCTCGTCCTGAATATCACCGACGATTTCCTCTACGAGGTCCTCCATCGTAATCAGGCCTGCAGTACCACCGTACTCATCTGCTACAAGCACCATCTGCACATGACGCTGCTGCATCAGGTGCAAGGCCTTCGGCACCGGCATAGCCTCCGGAATAACGACAATCGGACGCATCAGACGGCGCAGGTCAAATGTAGTCTGCCCCGGCTTAAGCTTCAGCAAATCACGCACATGCAGCGTACCCACAACCTGGTCCTTATCCTCCATGCAGAGCGGATAGCGCGTATGATGACTGCTGCGTACAACAGCCATATTTTCTGCCAGCGTATCATCCAAAAACAGGCATACCATATCCTGTCTTGGCACCATGACCTCACGTGCTACACGGTCGGCAAAGTCAAAAACATTGCCGATCATGCTGCCCTCGACATGGTCAATCTGGCCGTGGCGTTCGCTGGCACTCACCAGCTTGCGCAGCTCGTCCTCACTGCTGGCGCTGCCCTCCTTGTGCCAGGTGCCTGTTTTCAGGTAATACCAGGCAAGCGGCAGCCTGTGCCAGAAATCAATCAGTTTCCGAAAAAAGTTGATAAGTCCTCACTCCTTGTAGCCAAGCTGCTTCAAGGCTTTATCCTTGTTACGCCAGTCAGCCTTAACCTTAACCCATAAATCCAAAAAGACCTTGCAGTACAGCAGGTTTTCGATATCAGCACGCGCCTGTTGGCCGATTTTCTTCAGCAGGCTGCCCTTAGCACCGATAACAATGCCCTTTTGCGATTCACGCTCTACAAAAATTGTTGCTCTGATATACACGTTCTCTTCGTCGCGCTCCTTGAATTCGTCCACCTCAACCGCTACGGAATGGGGAATTTCATCACGCGTCAGGCGCAATACCTTCTCACGGATCATTTCAGCGGCAATCACGCGCTCCGGCTGGTCGGTAATCATATCCTCCGGGAAGTACGCCGGTCCCTCCGGCAGATGCTTAGTGATTTCCTGCACCAAACCGGGAAATTCGCTGTCATTCAATGCGGAAACAGGTACAATCGCGGCAAATTTATACAGCTTATTATAACCTTCCATAATCTGGAACAGCTTTTGCTTGTCTGCCAGCTTGTCAATCTTATTTACTACCAAAATTACCGGTGTTTTTACCTTCTGCAGCAGGTTCAGGATATAATCCTCGCCTGCGCCGCGTTTTTCGGTTGCATCCACTACAAAGAGGACAACGTCAACCTCCTGCAGAGTGCTTTCTGCCGTGCGCACCATGTATTCGCCCAGCTTATGCTGTGGCTTATGGATGCCCGGCGTATCAAGAAACATAATCTGTGCGTTATCAGTATTCATAATGCACATAATCTTATTGCGTGTAGTCTGCGGTCTGTCGGACATGATGGCGATTTTCTCACCGATCAGACTGTTTGTCAGAGTGGATTTGCCCACGTTCGGACGGCCCACCATAGCCACAAAGCCGGCATAATGTTTAGCTTCTTCGTTGTTTACCTTCTTTATCTTAATCAGCTCCTGTTATCATAATTCAAAACCATACGGCAGCAACTCTTCTACCGTGGTAATTTTAAAATCACCCTTCATATTTGCCAAAATCACGGTCTGGATACCAAACTCGCGCATTACCTGTCTGCAGGCACCGCAGGGAGAAACGGGGCCGGAGGTATCTGCAACTACGCACAGCTCTGTCATCTCACGCTCACCGGCGCAGGCAGCGTGGAAGATTGCGTTACGCTCACCGCAGACACAAAGTCCGTAGGAAGCGTTTTCCACGTTACAGCCACTGTAGATTTTTCCGTTGGCACAGCGTACTGCCGCACCTACAGCAAAGTTGGAATAAGGAATGTAAGCATTCTTACGGGCAGCAACCGCTGCATCGTACAATTCGCGCCAAGCCGGGGATAATTCATTCAGTTTTACGTCTTTCATGGAAAGCACCTCCTATGTTTTTACAGGTTAGTTATAAATAATTGTGCATTAAGCATCAATGAATGCCTGTGGGATGGTCAAAATATTCTTCGGAAAGGTTAATCGCACGCAGAGCTTCCTCCTCTTTCGCACGCATTTCAGCCTTATCCTCCTCCGTCATATGGTCATAGCCCAACAGATGGAACATACCATGCACTGCCAGATACGTCATTTCGCGCTCCAGGCCGTGGCCGTATTCCTCTGCCTGACGCAGTGCTGTTTCCGCCGAGATGATGATATCACCGAAAAGATGCTCCTCCGGTCCGCCGATCAGCTCCGGCTCATCTTCATCCTCGCAGTCCTCATCCAGCGCAAAGCTCAAAACGTCGGTAGGCTTATCCATACCGCGATACTCACGGTTCAGCGCATGGATTTCCTCATCGTCGACAATCGTGACATCCACCTCAGACTCCTCCGGCAGCTCGTTCAAGCTTGCCACTGCCTGCAAGCCCTCCTGCAGGCGCTCCAGCACCTGCGCGGAAAGCTCTAGCTTCTGCTGGTCATTTTCCAAATTAATTATCATGCTTGTTTTTCTCCGTTATATTTTTCTTTTTGTTTTTCAAAGCGTTCATAAGCCTTGATGATAGAGCCTACGATTTCGTGACGCACAACATCCTGCTCGCTGAACTTTATCACGCCGATTCCCGGAACATTTCCCAGAATACGCGCAGCGTCCTTCAGGCCGCTGTTCTTGCTGCCCGGCAAATCTATTTGCGTGATATCGCCGGTAATAACCATCTTACTGCCAAAGCCGAAACGCGTCAGGAACATCTTCATCTGCTCCGGCGTAGTATTCTGCGCCTCATCCAAAATGATGAAGGCGTCATTCAGCGTTCGTCCGCGCATGTATGCCAGCGGTGCAACCTCAATCGTACCCTTGGTAAGATACTTTTGGAAGGTTTCCGTGCCCAGCATATCATACAGGCCGTCATAAAGAGGACGCAGATACGGGTCTACCTTATCCTGCATATCACCCGGCAAAAAGCCCAGCTTTTCACCTGCTTCTACCGCAGGACGCGTCAAGATAATACGCTCTACCTCTTTTTTCTTCAACGCCGCTACTGCCAGCGCCACCGCCAGGTAGGTTTTACCTGTGCCTGCAGGTCCGATGCCCAAGGTTATATAGTTATGGCGGATGGTTTCCACATACTGCCACTGTCCCAGGGTTTTAGCCTTTACCTGACGACCGCGGTTGTTGACGATAATCGTATCAGCGTACATGCGATGCAGGCTTTCCAAATTCCCTGACTTCACCATATACATGCTGTAACGCACATCATGCGTTGTCAGCGGCAGTCCCTGACGGTACAAAAACAGAAGCTCCTGCAGCAGCTGTTCCAGCTGCGCCACCTCTTCAGCGCATCCGCTCATGGTAATCTGATTGCCGCGCGCTACAATTGTACAGTCAAAAGCACTGCGGATTATACGCAGAAACTCATCGTTACGTCCGCAAATGCCGACCATTTCCTGCTGGTCAACAGTTTCGAGTATACCTTGCATTTTTTCTTCTTCACTAGCCAAGCAATTTCCTCCTACCTGTTTTAAAAGGGGTGTTAACGTTTTTCTATCGTAACCTTCTTAATGATTACAGGCTCCAACGGTTTATCATTGGAATCTGTTGCTGTTTTGCCGATTTTATAGACAACATCCATGCCCTTGGTCACCTTACCGAAGACTGCATGCTTGCCGTCCAGCCATTTAGTTTCTCGCAGGGTGATAAAGAACTGGCTGCCGCCGGGATTCGGGCCGCGGTTTGCCATAGAAATTACACCGGGGCC
>ULTB01041737.1_pt1 | contig 14515 bp, 9 predicted proteins | sample 1957251 | NCBI WGS metagenome assembly ULTB01 (sample SAMEA4835724, study PRJEB28245) | human gut metagenome | biome: gut microbiome; material: fecal sample | place: Denmark | collected 2008
TTTCAATCTGAAAGTGGATTTTACTTTTTCAGTGCCCTCTAAGGCTTTTGCCCTTTCAGGGCGACTGGCTTGCACACATTATACCCAGGGCGATGCCCTGGGCTAGGAGCTTTTGGGCCTTCAGCCCGTTCTTGAACCACATGCGAAAGTTCAGCAAATAATTGATAAACCGAATACCGTTCTGTTTCGGAAATCTTTGTTTTCCTGGTTTACTGAACGAACATAGGGAGCGATAACTTCTTTAACTTCCCTTTAACTTCTTTAACTGCTTAAACTTCTTTAACTCTTTTAACTTCTGAACTTGCCTTAAACTTGAATCATCTAATATGCGAAACTTCAAGTTTTCTGCGTTAATATTTGTTTAAAAATCAGTCCTTTTTCGGCATCGTTAACTTCTTTTATCTGATAATTGTTTAACACAACATAACACGGAATTCCCTACCCCACTCGCTTTTCAAAGATTTCAGCGGTAAGAAAAGAGAAAAAATGGGACCCTAAAAAAATGGCACCTCTTTCGGAACCAAAAATAAACGCTTAAAATATGTAAAAACGGGCAAAACCCTTAAAATATGTTTATAAAAAGCGAAAAACACCCTTCACCACCCTTCACCCGTAACTATTTGACACATAAAACCTTAAATAAAAAGGTGAAGGGTGAAGGTTTGAAAACTCTTTTTTATATATACGCGCGGCAAGGGAAAAATGAAAGGGTACCCTAGGGTCAAAAATCGGGAAAACCCTAAAAAAAGAATATAATATAAGATTTAAAATATACCCTTCACCCTTCACCTCGTCACCACAACACATATCCATCATCGTATTCCCAACATTTGTTTTCCTGGTTTACTGAACTTGCGCATGTGGTTCAAGAACAGGCTAGGAGCTTTTACCCTTTACCTTTACCTTTCCCTTCGGCCGGTACCCGTTGGTTCAGGGCGTGTGGAACTTACATGCGAAACTTGAGTGGTTTCTTCGGAGATATTTTTTTATCTATCGGAGATATTTTCGTATTCTTCGGAGATATTCTTCTATCTTTCGGAGTAATTTTCGGGTTAATAAGTTCAGAAATAGTTATCGTTTGACACTACCAAATAGTCAACCCGTTACCGCCCACAAGAAGCCAACATAGTGACCATCAGAACAAAAAGTAGTGAATTAAGATTATTTAACTCCAAAATCAGCCAAGTCTGAAAAAATTACATTAAATTTGCAGCGTCTAACGGCTCCACTTGTAAGTGTACGCAAGATGATGATAGTCAAACTACCAAAACGATAGCCTAACTACCAAAAAAGCAACGAGCTGAAGGACAAGAATATAAGTAAGTGGTATTAAAGAAACTGAAAGTACAATTTAAACTTAAATAGATATGAAAGTATTCAATTCTACTCTTGCTGCCATCGGTTTGGCGGCATTCGTATTCGCATCATGTAGCGACAACACAAGTGATCCTACTGGTGGCGATGGTGTAAAGTCAGAGGTTAATTCAGTTGAGCTTACAGCTTTAACCCCAAGTTCTGTAATCAATTACAAGAACAGCACAGCTATGGCTCGCAAGTTCTTCGCTACAAGAGGAGCTTCAGCTACTGACTTCGTAACTGCAATGCCGGGTTTCCCAACAAAGCCAAATGTAATCAAGGAGCTCAATGGTGCTACTGATTTGGTTTTCAATGAGAACAATCCAACAAACACTTACATTATCAAGAACAAGCACAAGTTTGACTTTACAGGCAAGGAGATTAAGGGTGTAACCATCTTCGTTAGTGGAGACTGCAAGATGACTTACGATAAGTCTCTCGGTGGTAACACAATCGTATTGGAAAAGGGCGCTACCCTTGAATATACAGGAACTGGCTCTATGATTCAGGCTACCGATAAGGTATATGGCGCAGCCAGCAGTGCTATCAAGGCTACCAACAACAATATCGTTGTAGAAGGTGAACTCTATGCTGCATGGGAAGGCCAGGGCGAAGAGAATATTCTCCATGGCGGCTTCGGTGCTGTAGAATCAAAGGTTAAACCTACCCAGAATATCACTTTCAAGAGTGGCGCTAAGGCTTTCATCGACGGATCTATCCGTGCTAAGAACCTTACCATCGAGGATGGCGCTGTAGTCACAGCTACAAGAAACATCCTGAATGCAACAAAGGTTGACCTTACCGGTGCATTGATGGTGGGTGGCTTCTGCAAGTCAGAAAACCTCAATATCACAGGTCTTTTGGATGCTACAGACAAGAATGCAGTAGTTAAGGTTACTAAGCAGCTCAACCTGGAGGATGGTTCTCTCATCAAGGCTAACTACGTAAACGTAACCGACAACACATATTCTGGTGACAAGGGTAAAAAGAAAGTGGTTAAAGTGGGTGATGCCCAGCTTAACTTGAAGAAGGGCGGTCAGATTCTGATTGCAGACCTCGGTGTTATCAACGTGAACAACCTCGTTACAGACAACGCTTCTGCTGCTCAGATTCAGTTGCAGGGCGATAATGCCGTAGCCGTCATCAAGGCAGATAACTTCACAAACAATGGTGATGCTACCATCAATGCATTCGCTACTCCTGGTACAAACTCTGTACTCTTGCTGCAGATGAGCAAGTGCTTTATGGGTACTACACAAATGCCTTCTTCTGGCGACCTTGACATCTCTGCATCATACCTCGACTACGATAAGGCAACATCTGGTGCTCTTGTAGAACCAAAGGACGAGGATAAAGAACAATACGGCTATATCCTGAGCGATAAGGCAAAGAACGCCAGTGCTACCCCTAAGCTAGACTTGGTTGCTTCATTCGGCAACAACAATGGCATGTCTGCATCTTGCATCCAGACCGTTGGCAACTACGTATATGTATCTTACCATACCTATGGCAACGGCAAAACAAACCTGAAGGGTGGTCTTGAGGTTCTCCACATGGCAGACAACAAGCTTACAGGTGACCAGGTAGTTAACGGAAAAGCAGGAATGGACATCAACCACGTAATGGTTGACAACAACAAGGCATACATCGCAGCTACCGATATAGACAAGGGTGCATTCCTCGGCGTTGTTCCTTTGGAGAACAATGTTTATTCAACAACGATGACCCAGTATGTTCTCGATGCATTGAACAAGAAGAACAAAATCGATGCAAACTGCGTAGTGAAGTATGGCGATAACATCGTTATGTCTTCTACAAGAGGTTACGAGTTCTACGACAAGGAATTCGGTCATACCTATTTCCAGACTACAGCAGACGCCAAGGGTCTTGCTTCAGCTAACGGCAACCTCTACAGCTTGCTGGCTACAGGTAAGAACACCACAGGTACAGTGAATGTATTCAATGGTATTGACCTCCGTCAGGATAAAGCTACAAAATCATTCACTACCAATGGCAATGTAGGTCCTGAGGATGGCAAGAACACTGTTGCTGTTGACGGAACAGACATCTATGTTTGCCAAGGCGAGAGAGGTATTGTTCGCTACAATGCCAACGGAGAGAAGGTTTGGGATTACACGGTTCCTACCATCGCAAACCAGAAGAGCGAGAAGTATGGCAACGTAAAGGGTTACTGCAATGGCGTAGCTATCAGTGGCAACTACGTATATGTAGCAGCTGGCGGTTATGGCGTAGTTGTTCTTAACAAGGCTGATGGTAAGGAGGTTTGCCATCGCACCGCATTCAACGGCTTCCTGGAGAACGGCAAGTGGGCAAACCCTAACTCTGCAAACTATGTAACAATTGGTCAGGACGGCTATATCTACGTAGCTTATGGTAAGAGCCGCGTACAGGTATTCAAGTTGACCCAGACAAAGAAATAATCAATTATCAAAAGAATGTTCTCTCACTACCATCCCAATGGGGTTCTAGTGGGAGAACAAATTTCTAAAACAGGAGAAACCGCTCGAAAAGAAAGTATAACGTTAAGGATGTAGACTAACGATTTAACAAGCAAACTGATATGAAAACAAGAAATATCAAATTGGTAACATTCGGTTTCGCTGCAATGCTCCTGGCATCTTGTAGCGACTCTAATGATACCCCTACTCCAACTCCGAATCCTGCAGAAACAGGAATCATAGGAAAGGAAGTAACCTCTATTACTGATGCTCAGCAGTTGGCTGCACGTGTCTATAACTTCAAAAGACCAAGTGCAACAAGAGCGGCAGGAGTAACATCAGCCAATTTAAACCAGGCATATACCATGGAGGCAGAACCAACAGGATTGGACTTTGCCAAAATGGAAAAGATGTCAAACTACCAGCCATATAATTTACCTGCAAACACAGATGTGTATATTGCACCAGGCGAAACCATCGCTTTCAATCAAAACTACCATCTTAATGGAAATACAATATACGTAGCAGGAACTTATGAATACAACGCAACTTGGACAGAGGGAAACTACACCATCGTAGTATTAAAAGGTGGAACAATAAAATGGACAGGTGGAAACCTTTTTCCTAATCAGAACGGCGGAAAAATCCTCTGCTACGGAAACTTCGAATGCAATGCAGACCTGGATGTTCAAAACAGAGGTATCTTCAAGATTGCAGGCGATTTAAACTTAAAAGGACATTCATTCAAAGCGAACAATGCCAGTGTCTATATCGGAGGCAAACTTATTTGCAACGAATTCAAGAACCAGGCTAACGCTTATACAAATATACAAGGCGGCATCGAGGGAATCGAAGACAAATCCGTCGAACTTGATGGTGTCGTAAACATTGATGGAAACTGCAAGATGAAAGACCTGTCCCTGATGGGAAATGGTCAACTCTTCTGCTGTTCTCTGGAACTGACAGGCGAGTTCAAGTCTATGGGCGGTGATGCAGCAAGCAGTGCCTTACATACCAGCTACCTGAAGGCAAAGAATCTTTTGCTTGCTTCCAGCAACAACATCTATCTGGTGAACAACAGCAGCATTGAAGTAGATGGAACCCTTCAGTGCAACAAGAATGCCAGTGCCATGATCTTCCTGCAGGGCGTCAACTCTAAAGCTTATATCAAGGCAAATGTCATCAAATATAATGGTAGCGGAAGTCCTGCCTCACTGATGGACTGCTATATGTTCAACGCTATGGATACCGGTGGCGAATACTACATAGATGCAGATCATTTCGACAACGGTTCTTCTAATGGTGGTAACCTCGCATTCAGCGACATCCAATTCCTGGGATCAGGTAAAGCCCACAACTTCAGAAACAACAGTGCACCTGTTACACTGGAAAAGGCAGAATGTGGCTACACGCTGAAACCAGACGTTCCTACTCCACCACATATTGATGAGTTGGGTGAAGTCCTCTACGACCATACCCATACAGACATCACTGCTACCTGTATCCAGCCATACAACGGAAAGCTCTATATGTCATACCACACTCGTGGAAAAGGACATGGCGGATGTATCGAGGTATTCGAGACAGACAACCAGAAGCAGACCCAACTCTTGCAGTTCTTGCAGGATACAGATAAATCGCTGGATTTCAACCATCTGATGGTAGATGGCAAATCATCTACTCCAAACCTGTATGTTGTAGGCAACTACGGATATACAAACAAGGATACTGGCAAGCAGAGTGATGCAGGAGCCATGATGGCAAGAATCGACCTCAAGAGCAACGGACTGCTGAATACTGAGGTTAAGAATATCGGTGATGCAGCTATCAATCCGCTGATTATCGTTCCTCTGGAGAACAACCAGAGCAACGATGAGGATGAGAATGCAATCGTTCGCGACGGTGACAAACTGCTCGTAACAAGTACAAGAGGTTATGAGGTTTACGACCCTAACACCCTGGAACTGCTGAGCAGCAAGAAGACTCCGGGTAAGGCGAAGCACATCGCACTGAACAATGGCGAGATTGCTACCTTATATTATAATGATCGAGTATCAAGCACAGAAACTCCTGTAGCTGGAACACTGGAGATTTTCAACGCTGGTGCAGACATTACAACTGCAAAACCAGAGAAATCAATCGCCGTTTCAGAGATTGCACCAAACAATGGTAAGAACACCATAGCCATCGACGGAGACAACGTCTATGTCTGCCGAAGTGCAAACGGTCTTACCTGTTACGACAAGAATACCGGTGCAGAGAAGTGGACATGGCAAGCTCCGCTTACTGCATCCACATTAAAGCCTCAGGGCTATGCCAACGGTGTGACATTCGACAACAAGTATGTCTATCTGGCTTGCGGTGGTTACGGTCTCGTAGTTCTCGACAAGAACAAGATGGTGGATGGCAAACCTGCAGTTTACGCCAAGACCCGAGTTACTGGTATTACCAACGAACAGGGAAGAGTAGTTTGGAACTCTGCCAACTACGTAACACTCTATAATGATCTGATTTACGTAGCTTACGGTAAGAACCGACTCAAGGTTTACCAATTGGTTGATGGTGGCACATCTGGATCAAATACAGACTATGGCACCAAATAGCAAGATAAGAAATACTAGAGAATAAAAAACTCAAGAAGACACCAGATGAATGCAGCTGCAACAGCTCGCAGCTGCATTCATCGTGTTTAATAACTCATTATGAAGCGAAAAATATTACTATACTCAACTACTGTTCTGCTCCTTCTCATGGCAGCACAAAGCACTATGGCTCAGACGAAAGGCAAAAAGCCGAAAAGTTTCAGCCCTAAAATGCTCGTATATGAGAACCTGAAGAACAATAATGTACTGAGACACTTCAAACAGCGCTTCGCACAACTCGACACTCTCATCAAAAACCCTATCTGGGTGAAAGCACCAGTCATAGAACTGGGACTCAATAAACAGCATCACGCTGATATCAATAAGACCGACTCTCTGTTCTGGTCGAAAACTGCACATGAGCACCTAGCGCTCAACAGGCACAACGGTCTGGAAGTGACCGGACAGGTTTATGCCCGACCTGACTCGTACTTCGATTCTGATGAAGACGACGCAAAAGAGGTATCAAAATATAAGATGAAGGTTCAAGCCGAACTGGGATGGAACATCATCAACTCGAAGTTCTACCAAGGCAAGGAGAAAAGAACTAAGATTGCTCTTGCAAATGAACTCGACCGCTTGCAAATAAAAAAGCGCCAAACTGCAGACATCTATGAAAAGGCAGCAGATGAGCTGACCGAACAATATAATTTCTATATCGGTACTGTCATAGCACACAGACTGGACAACCTCGACATCATGAACGAAGCGTACCAGTTTATGCTGGAAAAAGACCGAATCAGCAACGACAAGATGCTGAAAGTGATGAACGATAAGTTGGAGGCTGAATACGACATCTCCGTGCTCTGTACAGACAGAGATATCACCAACAAGCCTATCTACCGCATCAAACCAACCGAGATTGTGGTAGACACAACAGCCCTCTGGAACCATCTGAACCAGGAAAGTCTGGATGCACGAATCATGATGGTGAAAGAACAGATTGCTGACAACGACAGCAAGCTGACCAACTATTTAAGCACTACCCGACTCACACCATTCGCAAGATGGTCGAGTTACTGGCAGAGCAACAACAAGATTTCGAACAATGCCGACGTGGGCGTGAGATTCACCATTCCTATCTGGAACGAAACGCCACGCAAACGACAGGCACTGGAGACCCAGAAGGAAATCATACGCAGCAGCCGCGGTACCGATGTGAAGGAAATAAAACAGTCGGTAGGCATCCTGCTCAAGAAGATAGACAACCTGAACAAGGCTATAGCCACCGAGGCTTTCCATATAGACCAGACCGGCAAATATATCGAAATGCGGCGGTTTGCTTACATGAACCAGAAGCAGGGATACAACTATCTGATGCGTATGGACGAATATACGGGACTTTTGGAAAGTATGGAGCGAATGTATAAACTGATGCAGAACCGCGCCCTCGCTATCATCAATATAGAGAAAGCCGTGAGCATCTATGACAACAACAACATCTTCAAAGAAATAGAACTTTGAATGTAAGGAAACTAGAATATGAATGAATTCCAATATAATGGCACGCCACAAGAACAGGCGATGGCAGACTTGCTGAAGACGCAGAGTCACCGCCTGGCCAGACAGCAGATCATCTTTGCCCTGATCTTCCTGCTGGTTATCGTGCTTGCCGCCTACTATATTGTCACTCGTATGATATGGGCTACCTTCGACGGTTATATAACCCTCGATGAAAACCATATCAGTGCCGTTGACGACATCTATATCCTTAAGGTGAACAAAGAAATGGGTGAAGTGGTGCATAAGGGAGATACGCTCTACTCTTATGTACTGCTAGGTAACATTGTGAACCAATACGACCCGAACATCCTACCTTCTGCCGTAAAGGAGACTCACGACATGGAGGTACAGGCTAAACTCGCACAGCAGGAGATTCCTGTATTGCGCACCCGCCTTGCCGAACTGAGGAAACAGAAAGCCTCTGAAAGTTCGGACATCTACTACGGTCTCACCGACAACACCAAGCGAAATGCACTGGATGCAGAGATTGCCGAGGTAGAAGAGGAATTGAGAAAGCAGGCTAACAAGGTGGAAATCTATGCACAGGCAAAGAACACCACCTATAACTTTATGAGCCGCAGAGGAGCCGGCAGAGCAAATGCTTCCATGCCTTACTCCAACACCAGCATATACAACCCTGGTCTGATACACTACTGCTGTGCACCAGCCGATGCCTACATCTCAAAAATCAATGTGAGCGACAAGACACTGGTGTTCAAAAGCGAGGAGGTGATGGTTATCCAGCACACCGACTATGCAGACTGTCATCTGGGCGTAATCGCATACGTACCCAACGACATGGTGAAGTATATGGAAAGCCCTGACGATGCAGACATCATCATCAACAAAGACCTGGAACTGCAGGCTAAGTTGCAGATGGTAGGTCTGAGAGTAGAGGAAATACCAAAGCATCTGCAGAGCAACTTCTCGCATGATGCCAACGCAGTGGTTGCCGTCTTCACCCTGAACCCTAACCAGAGAGTTCCGGCATGGGTAATGAGCAACAAACTGCCGGTAAGAATAAGAGTGAACAAGATTAGTGCCATGCTCGATCCGAAGCCGCTGCCGATGTACACCGTCCCAGTGGGCAAGAACGAAAACGTGAAGCGAAGCAACCTGATTTCGAGCGACACCAATAATCATCAAGAACAAAAGAAATAAAGAATGATTGGACTTAGAAGAAACAAACGTGGAGACATGGTGCTCACCATCGATAGCTTTATAGATATCGACTCGACACCGGATATCCAGCCCGACTACTTCGATTGTATATACATCAATACGAAGAGTGAGCGCGCGTTCCATGCCATACTGTATGGAGCCAGTCCAATCTTATCGTGGAAATGTAGCTACAAACCGATATTCGTCAATACGGCAGTATCAGGAAAGGAACAGATCATCGACTATATCATCGATGCCTATGTGAGCGACATGAACAATGAAAAGGTATATGAGATTATAGACAAAATCAAGCAGGCAAGACAGAAGTATGGCGTGAAAAACGAAACAGCACGCCCTACACAACCCAACCAGCTCTTTGCCAACATCCTGAAATACCTGCTCTCAAGAGACCAGCGAATCATAGGACACCGACTGCTGGAGAAATCATCTTTGGGATATATCAACCCAATCTTCGAGCACTACCACAGTATGGGTCTCTTCCATCTCAACGAGATGTTCATGTTCATCGACACTATGGTGGAGTTCGGATCACTGCGCATTCACCGCTTCCTGCTCAAGGAGCACCTATGCCCTAAGTGTAACCACTCTCACCTGCTCTATACAGAGTGCTGTCCGAAGTGCGGAAGTTCGAACCTGAAGATTCAGAACATCATCCACCACTTCAGCTGCGCCAACGTATCGCCGGAAAGCAGCTATAATGTGGGCGGTATGCTCATCTGTCCGAAGTGTCACAAGAAACTGCGCCACATCGGTGTTGACTATGACAGACCAGCCGTGGTATATACCTGCAAAGACTGCGAGAATTCGTTTACCTCGCCTATCACCAAGTCAACCTGCTGCTACTGCCAGAGCACCTTTCCGGTAAATGCCCTGGTGCCACGAGACGTAGAGGACTACGAGATAACGGAAGAAGGAATCAGAACGCTGACCAGCGGCAACATCATGTTCAACAACATGGTGAACATCTATGATAACTTCATGGAATATTATCTGCTGATGAACCGACTGCGCCGCCAGCTGATGGAAACCTACCGCAAGGATGAACTCTCGGTCATGGTAGGCAAGATATGGATTATAGATGAAAACAAGGATACCGTAAAGATAAAGGAAAGCATACAGGGCAAGCTCTGTAGAATCTTCTCCAATCACAAGGTGTCTTACAACAACAATATCTTCTACGTATCCTCTACCCTCTATGAGCAGGGAGAAACGGTGGAAGAAGCCCAGCAGAAACTGAGCAAGGAGATGTCGGTAGCCATCAGAAAGCTGGCCAACTCGATAGAACCGGACGAGATTATCTGCAGCATGCTGGAAACCAAGACGAAGACCATCGCCAACAACTATGACGAGTTCTTCAACAAACTGCAATATGTGGATATGACTCCAGACGACTACTGCCGCTACTCAGAGGAACCTCTGATGCAGGAAGAAGAGAAATTGGTGCAGCCGCAGGAAGAGCTGCTCGATACGGAGCCGAAGGAAGATGAAAACGACAAGATACAGAAGCGCATCGTGCTCTACAAGAAACTCGTTGCCATCCTTGTCACCATCGCAGGTATACTCATAATCATGGCCCTCTTGGCGCTCACCGTGCTGAGATAAGCCATCAAGAAGAAAGGGAAAAGCGTATGTTTAGCATAGCAGAACATCTGAACGATTTCTTCGACTGGATCAGCACGCTATCGTTTACCAGTATCGTGAATACCTACTGGTTCCTCTTCTTCATCGAGATGCCAAGATATTATATCCTGGAATATCTCGTAATCGGAAACCGACTGATGAAGAGAAACCGGTTAGAAAAAGAGAAAGAATATGCCAAATACTTCCTGTACCGCGAGAATCCGCTTATCAGCATCCTCGTACCGGGAAAGAACGAAGGCAAACATATATTCAAAATGGTGAACTCGCTGGCTGAGCAAACCTACCGCAACTACGAAATCATCGTGGTAGACGATGGTAGCGACGACGACACCAAACTGATTTGCAACGACCTCTACCGAGCCGGGTATATCACCCACTACCTGAGGTTGGATACAAGAGGCGGTAAAGCTGCCGCCAGCAACTATGGAGCCCAGATGGCAAGAGGAAAATACATCGTATGTCTGGATGCCGACTCTTCGCTCGACCGTGATGCGCTTGAGAAAATCCTACTCCCCTTCTACATCGATGGAATGGTGAAGGGTGTAGGCGGATGCGTGAAGGTACGCAACTACAAGGAGACCATCTGCTCATCGCTGCAGGCTTTCGAATACCTGAAGCGAATACAGGTGGGACGTATCGTAACCAGCGAACTGGGTATCTACCACATCATTTCGGGAGCATTCGGAGCCTTCGAAAGAAAGACACTGAAGGAAGTGGGCTATTGGGACATAGGACCGGGACTGGACGGTGACCTGACACAGAAGATCCGCAAAGCCGGATATAAAGTGAAATTTGCCGAAGATGCCATCTGTATGACCAATGTTCCTACCAAATGGTACAAGCTGTATCATCAGCGCATCAGATGGTCGCGCTCGCTCGTGAGATTCCGTCTACGCAAGCATGCCGACATTCTGCTGCCTACCAAGAACTGGAGTATCCTTAACTGGATATCCAACATGGAGAGTGTGGTTTTCGACTGCTTCCTCAATTTCCTGTGGTTGTGGTACATCATCAAGCTCGCCATCACGTTTAACACGCACATCATCGAGGTGCTGGCGCTGGGCTACTTTATCAGAGTATGCTTCTCGCAACTTGCCTTCATCCTGGTGCTGATGGTTTCAGAAAGAAAGAGAGACGTGTGGTTCCTCTACAGATATCTGCCACTGATGTCGCCTTATACAGGTTATTTCCTGCGTATCGCCCGTCTGTCGGCTCATCTGCAAGAGCTCTTCTTCCGCCGTTCTTACAAGGACGCATGGAACCCTGAGAAGACTTCGCGCTATGCTCAGCTCGAAGGAATCTAAAAGACCCGGGTTACTTGCTGTAACGCATACACAGCAGGGGGCTCCCAATAAAAGAAATAACATTATAAAACATAAACAATATAGTATATGATAAACAAGTCTTTTGAGTTTAAGATTGGAGTAATAGGATTGGGGTATGTAGGTACTCCACTAGCATGCTTATTCTCAAAGAAATACGATACATGGGGATATGACATCAAAACTGAAAAGGTAGCCAAGTTAGCCAAAAGTACAATGACAGACAACAAAATTGTATGCAAGGCATTGGAACAGGGACTGAAACTGACCAGCAGCATTGCTGACCTGAAGAAGTGTAACGTGTATATCATCGCTGTACCAACACCGGTGAACAAATCGAACAAACCAGACATCAGCTGCGTGCGCAATGCAACTGCTGAGGTTGGCAAGATTCTGAAAGAAGGTGATATCGTGGTATACGAAAGTACCGTTTACCCAGGTCTGACAGAAGAGGTTTGTGCCCCATTACTGGCATCTACATCAGGATTGAAATTGAACCAGAGTTTCTTTGTAGGCTTCTCGCCAGAGCGCATCAACCCAGGCGATACGGTTCATACCATCGAGAACATCGTGAAGGTTACCAGCGGTTCTACACCCGAAGCAGCAGCTATCATCGACAGCCTCTATGCTTCAGTACTTACCCATGGCACCTACAAGGCAAAGAGCATCAGAATAGCAGAGGCATGCAAACTGATGGAGAACTGCCAGAGAGACGTACAGATAGCCTTCTTCAACGAGATGGAAAAGATTTTCGACAAGATGAACATCAACATCGAAGACGTAACGGCGGCAGCTAGCACAAAATGGAATTTCGTGCCAGCTACTCCAGGACTCGTTGGAGGCCACTGCATCGCAGTAGACCCATACTATCTGATCAACAAGGCACAGGAGGTAGACGTAGTACCATCGCTGCTCTCTACTGCCCGCGAGGTTAACGAGCAGATGGCGGTATGGATGGCTGGAAAGATAAAGAATGCATCTGAAAGCAGAAAGTTCAAGGCTCCGGAAACCAACGTGCTGATTCTCGGCTTCTCGTTCAAGCCTGACAGCGATGACCTGAGAAATACAAAAGTAGCCGATCTCTACATCAACCTGGTAGGTGCGGGATACAAGACTACACTCTACGATCCGCTGGTAGATACAGAAGAAGTGAAGAAAGAATATAACATCAAGGTGACAAATGATCCTAAAGTTCTAGAAAAAAAGTATCAGATTGTAGTCATCGGTACCCATCACAAGGTGTTTGACAACATAGATATGAACAAGATTATCACAGATAAAGGATTTATGTGCGACATCTACGGCATTCACAAGCCAAGAAGCTAGATCTTCAAGATCAGAAAGAACCTATATAATAAACCAGTGAAAGATGGAAAAGAACAAAGTGCTAATCGTCGATGATATTCCAGAAAACATTGAAACGATTTCTGAAATGATAAAGGACTTTGACATCGACGTGAAAACTGCCAATGGCGGAAAAGAAGCCATTGAACTGATTGACTCATTCAAGCCGGACGTGATACTGCTCGACTTGATGATGCCAAATGTAAATGGGTGGGACGTAATAGACCATGTACGCTCTAAATACTCGAAAAGCGAAATGGCCATCATCGTGGTTTCCCTGTTAAGCAACAAGGATAATATTGATGAGTGCTATGAGCTTGGAGTAAACGACTACATCACGAAGCCTATCATCAAAGCCCGTCTCACCAGTTCGCTAGACGCTCATCTAAACAGTCTTGCAAGAGGCTAAAGTGCCTCTTGCAAGATTGCTTCTGCATGAGCTATACGATCACTAGTAGGAGGATTTATGCCTTCCAGCGGGTAGGCAATACCTAGTTTCTCATACTTGTAGATACCCATCGTATGATAGGGTAAGACATCTATTCGCTCAATGTTTGAGAGTGTAGAAAGAAAATCGCGCAACTGACTGAGGTATTCATCCTTGTCGGTAATACCTGGAATCAGGACATGACGAATCCATACTGGTTTGTGTATCTCGCTTAAATAACGTGCACAATCCAGTATGTTTACATTAGAATGGCGGGTGAGTTTACGATGCTCCTCATCGTTGATATGCTTGATATCAAGAAGAACAGTATCTGTGACGGCCATCAGACGCTCGAATTTATCGAAGAAAGCACCCTCTTTTCGGAAGGGTTGCGCTGATGTATCAAGACAGGTATTGATGCCACGCTGATGGGCTTTCTCGAAAAGTTCGATGAGAAAGTCTATCTGCATCAGGGCTTCTCCACCACTTACGGTAATACCGCCCTTGTCACCCCAATAACTCCTGAATCGCTCTGCCTTATCCAGCAGGTCATCGGCACTCCATTCCTCTCCTACTCCCATCTTCCATGAATCCGGGTTATGGCAGAACTGGCAGCGCATCGGACACCCCTGCAGGAAA
>ULTB01051381.1_pt1 | contig 14301 bp, 12 predicted proteins | sample 1957251 | NCBI WGS metagenome assembly ULTB01 (sample SAMEA4835724, study PRJEB28245) | human gut metagenome | biome: gut microbiome; material: fecal sample | place: Denmark | collected 2008
GAGGCCCCGGCGGAGGAGCTTGCCGACGTGGACACCGCCCGCGACCTTGCGGAGCTTGCGGGGATGTGCGCGCTATGAAAGCAAAAGCGGGAGGCCCCTTCCGGGTCTCCCGTTTTTCGTATCAGAGCAAGAGCAGCGACAGCGGTATGAGCACGACGAGCGCGGCCACGTTGGCGGCGGTGAACCAGAGCAGGTACTTCCCCGCCCGGGCGCCCGGCGTGGCGCAGTAGAGCTTGAAGGAGATGAGGCTCGCGAGCGAGGCTATGAGCGTGCCGAGGCCGCCGACGTCCACGCCCAGGAGCAAGCCCTTCCAGTCGCTCGTGAAGCCCGCGAGCAGCACGGCGGCGGGCACGTTGCTTATCACCTGGCTCGCCAGCAGGCTGGTGAAGAAGGAGCTGCCGTCCAGCATCGCGGAGAGCGCGTCGTTCACCGCCGGGATGTTGCCGATGTTCCCGGCGAAGATGAAGAAGAACACAAAGGTCAGCAGCAGGCAGTAGTCCACCTGCTTGAGCGCCGCGCGGTCGGCCAGCAGCAGCGTCAGGAACACCACCGCCGTCACGGCCCCGTAGTGCACCACGCGCAGCACAGCGAGCAGGCAGAACACGAACAGCACTATGCACAGCGCAAGGCGCTTGTGGTGCGTTATCTCCGCCCTCTCGCCGAAGTGGACCTCAATGCCGCCCTTCGGCCCGAAGGTCACGGCCAGCACCAGCAGCACGAGGCTCGCGAGCGCGATAGGCAGCACCGCGCCGAAAAACTCGCCCGTCGGCACCGAGTAGCGCGCGTATATAAAGAGGTTCTGCGGGTTGCCCACCGGCGTCGCCATGCTGCCGAGGTTCGCCGCGATGGTCTGGAGCGCGATGACGGGTATCAGCCGGTCCGTCCGGCCTATCGCGTTCAGAATCAGCACGGCAAAGGGCACGAAGGTGATGAGCGACACGTCGTTCGTCACGAGCATGGAGGTGAAAAACGGCAGCAGCACGAGTATCAGCGTGACCCGCAGCAGGCTCCCGCGCCCGGAGAGCAGCCGCTGCGCCAGAACGGCGAAGAGGCCGCAGCCCTTCAGCCCGTCCACAACCGCCATCAGGCAGAACAGCAGGCAGAGCACCCGCAGGTCTATGTAGTCCGCATACCCCGGCCCGGGCGGGACCGCCAGCATGGACAAAAGCGCCGCGGCGGCCGATATCACCAGCACCGGCTCGCGGCGGAAAAACGCAGTAACGCTCTTCAAAGCGCAGCCTCCCCACTCAAAATCCGCGTAACATGATAATACTCCGGGCGAAAATGTCAATAGTTATGCGCCTTTGCTTGAGTTTCAGCTCCAAAAGCGCTATAATCCCGCTTGGGAGGGATGCACCTTTGGCAGACGAGATGACCCTGCGCGCCATCGCCCATGTGAGGAGCGATTTTTCCAGCAAATTCGGCATACCGCGCCAGAGCGGCGTTGTGCCGGAGCTGGAGGCGGACATTGTATTCACGCCGGAGTTCCGCAATCCGGACGCCCTGCGCGGGCTTGAGGACTGCTCGCACATCTGGCTCATCTGGCAGTTTTCGGGCAATCTGCGCGAGGGCTGGCAGCCCACGGTGCGCCCGCCGAGGCTCGGCGGCAACGAGCGCCGGGGAGTTTTCGCCACGCGCTCGCCCTTCAGGCCGAACCCCCTCGGCCTCTCCTGCGTGCGCCTTGCGGGCATCGACCTGCACACGCCGGAGGGCCCCGTGCTGCACATACTCGGCGCCGACCTCATGGACGGCACCCCGGTGTTCGACATCAAACCCTACGCACCGTACACCGACTGCATCCCGGACGCCTCGGGCGGCATCGCCCGCGCGGGCTGGGAGCGGGAGGTCGAGGTACAGTGCAGCGACGAGCTGCTGGCCGTGCTGCCCGAGGGCAAGCGCGCCGCCGCGCTTGCGGTGCTCGCCGAGGACCCGCGCCCGGCGTATCAATCCGCGCCCGACAGGGTCTACGGCATGACCTTTGCGGGCTATGACATCCGCTTTTCCGTGGCCGGGGGCGTGCTCACCGTGCGCGAGATAGTCCCCGCCCCGGCCGCACACAATACTAAGGAGGCCTGACATGAAAAGATTCGGCTTCGGCGCCATGCGCCTGCCCATGGTCAACGGCGAGGTTGACAAGGAACAGTTCAACGCCATGATAGACGAGTTCCTCGCCGCCGGTTTCACCTACTTCGACACCGCCCACGGCTACCTCGACGGCAAGAGCGAGACGGCCATCCGCGACTGCCTCGCGGCGCGCTATCCGCGCGAGAGCTTCGTGCTGGCAAACAAGCTCTCCGCCGGCTTTTTCAAGACGCGCGAGGACGTGCTGCCGCTCTTTGAAGAGCAGCTGCGCTGCTGCGGCGTCGACTACTTCGACTACTACCTCATCCACGCCATGAGCGGCGAGCGCTACGACCTTTACCGCGATTGCGGCGCGTTCGAGATCATCCCCCAGCTCAAGCGCGAGGGCCGTGTGCGCCACTTCGGCATGTCCTTCCACGACAAGGCCGAGGTGCTCGACCGCATACTCACGGAGCAGCCGGAACTCGAGTTCGTGCAGCTGCAGTTCAACTACCTCGACTACGAGGACCCCGTCGTCGAGAGCCGCAAGTGCTACGAGGTCTGCGTGAAGCACGGCAAGCGCGTCTCGGTCATGGAGCCTGTGAAGGGCGGCGCGCTGGCGGAGCTGCCCGCGGACGCCGGTACGATACTCGACGCGCTGGGCGGCGGGAGCCACGCGAGCTACGCACTGCGCTTTGCCGAGGGCTTTGAGAACGTCTACATGGTGCTCTCCGGCATGAGCAGCATAGAGCAGATGCGCGACAACCTCGCCACGATGTCGGATTTCCGCCCGCTGGACGAGACCGAGCTCGCCGCCGTGCGCAAGGTGGCGGAGACGCTGCGCGGCAAGGGCGCCATCCCCTGCACCGCCTGCCGCTACTGCACCTCCGGCTGCCCGATGGGCATCGACATCCCCTCCTTCTTCTCCTGCTACAACTCCAAGGTCATGTTCGGCCGCCCGCAGAGCTCGGAGCGCTATGCCGAGCTCATCAAAAACGGCACCGGCCCCAACGACTGCATGGCCTGCGGCCACTGCGAGGAGGTCTGTCCCCAGCACCTGAGGGTCCGCAGCCTGCTGCGCGACGTTGCCGAGGAGTTCGACGCCTGAGCGGCGCACTATTTTGAAAGGAAGTCTCACAATTGTACGACGAACTGACTGAAGTCGACGTCAAAAAGATGCAGGAGGAGCTGGAATACCGGCAGAACGTGCTGCGCCCCCAGCTCATAGACGACGTTAAGGTCGCCCGCGCGTTCGGCGACCTGAGCGAGAACTTCGAGTACAAGGCCGCCAAGCGCGAGAAAAACCGCAACGACAGCCGCATCCGCTATCTCGACCGCATGATAAAGACCGCAAAGGTCATCGAGGACAAATCCGGCAGCGATGAGGTCGGGCTGTTCGACCGGGTGAAGATCTACATGGAGGACGACGACGAGGAGCGCGACATCCGGCTGGTCACGACGCTGCGGCAGAACGCGCCGCTGGGACTCATCAGCAAGGAGTCGCCCGTCGGCGCGGCCATCATGGGCCACCACGTCGGCGACCGCGTCAAGGTGGACGTCAACGACGATTACAGCTATTACATCGTCATCCGCGAGATAGAAAAAGGCAGCGACGACGAGTCGCTGCCCATAAGAGGCTATTGAAAAACCGGGAGGGTTTCCCCTCCCGGTCTTATTTTTTGCTTACGCCTCGAGGTAGCGCATGATGAGGGCCGCAGCCTGGGCGCGGGTCGCGGTGGCGGTCGGCGTGACCGCGCCGTTCTCGTCGCCCTCGACGAGGCCGATGTTCATCGCCCAGGTCATGGCGCTCTGGGCCCAAGTGCTCACGCTGGAGGCATCCGGCGCGGTGATAGTCCCGCTGACGGCGGGCTCACCGGCCAGACGGTACAGCATCGTCACCAGCTCCTGACGGGTGATGGCCGCACTCGGGTTCTCGCCGTCGGAGATGCCCTTCGCCGTGACCCACTCCTGGGCCTTGGCGTACCAGGTCGCGCCGCCGGTGGTGTCCACGCCCTCGGCGCGGGCGATGATCGTCCAGACCATCGCGCGGGTCAGCGTGTCATTCGGCGCGAAGACGCCGACGTCAACGCCGTCCATCAGGCCCTTCTCGTAGACGTACTTGACCGCGCTGTAATACCAGTCGCGGGCGGTCACGTCGTAGAACGGGAACACCGGGGTCTCCGGCTCGGAAGGCTCGGAAGGCTTCACATCCGGCAGGTTGCCCCACACGGCGGTGAAGGTCATGTCGGAGTTGACGGTGACGGTCTGCTTTGCGCTGTAAGTCTCACCCTCGCAACGCCAGCCGAGGAAGATGTAGCCGCTGTTGGTGGGAGCCTCGGGGAGGGTGATGGTGTCACCTACATTGGCAACGCAGTAAATCTTACCTTCTACAACAACCAAACAACTCTCAGCATCATCATATTTAACAACAGCGTTTAGCGTACCATAAACATTGATTGTGCCGCCGCCAATGTTTATATAGTTCGTAGCAGAATTGCTGCCTATTATTGAAAAGGATGAGTTGTTATCAATACTTACGTTCATACCTTCTCGATGGTCATCGTAGTCCACAACGCTATCCGCCTTGGTGTATCCTTCATAGGGCAATCCTGAACCACAGTTTATGATGCTTATACTTGATTTGTCCAGATCTATACCGCCGCCGTTGCAGAAGATGGCGCTGTATGCAACATTTTCCATGGTCATAGCGCTGTTATTGAGCGCGAGGCTGGTAACGCTCAGGCCGTAGTTACCAACATTATTAACAATAGCAGAGCTATAATAGAGCAGTATATTTCCGCCATTTGACACGTTGCCGTCTATGTTGTCAACATTGAAAACACTTTCCGCAAAAGTGATTTGAACCGCATTATCTCCGGCAGTGGTACCTCGATTGAGGCCGGAAAGCGTCAAGCCGCCTTCACGGACAAACAGCTTTGCTCCTTTTCCAGCAGCGATGGCAGTTCCGTCATAGCCCGCCTCATTACCATTCTCATCTTTATCTACATTGCCGTTTATGACAAGAAACACTCCGTCAAGAGTAAGTGTCTTGCCATCAGCGATGTAGAAGGCAACCATGTCCCTGTTTTTTTCGTCAATTTGCTCGGCAGTCCAATTCTCATACCCAGGTGTATGGTTGTCGACGGCTTTCACCATGGCCGTGACGGTTGCGCCATTAGTGCTGCTAAAGGTGAGATTCTTATTTATGGTGTAGTTGCATCCAGCCACATATACATCTCTGAGTATTTCTATGGTTTCGCTTTCATTAGTAGTTCTTAGCGCATCTGAAATGGCATCGCCCAGGTCGGAATAATAATTACCGTTAAACTTGGCGAAAGCAGTAGCATCCTGATTTGTAACTTCAACATCTATTGAAATGGGCTCGCTGTAGATCTTACCACTCTCGCCTTCATAAACTGCCTTAAACATCAGAGTAGCGTCATCCATAATACCAGCAGCGAATGGGTACAACTGAACCGCAAATCCGTTATCGCTGCTCACGAGAGGCACGGAGATGTATGTTTCGCCGCCGTCTTTGGAATACTCCATTCCGCAAAAGCCGGTAACGTCATCATTATCCTGATTCTTGATGCTTACCGGGATTTTATATGAGAGTTTGCCCTGGGTTTCATAGTCAATGCTGATTTCATTAACGCTGGAAGTAAGCGTGAGCCCGGTGACATAAGGAGATACGACAAGATCAAATACAGCGTTTACACCAGCACAGGAAAATGTTTCTTCTGCGCCTTCATCAGGCGTATAAGTACCGTTGATTTTGACTTCAGCCTTAATCTCATATGAATTTGCGGTAAATGTGTTTGACTCATCATTATCAAGATTGATTGTGAAATATGAAGTTTTCTCTTCTACAAGGCCTTTGGGTACTTCAACGTACGTATTGTCCGTACCCTTAACCCGGTATGTGATGGACTTAAATTCAACGGAGTCTATTTCATACTCACCGCTAAATAAACCAGAATCTAATTTCACCCCATTACGACTGACCTCGCAGTTTGATGTTGTGAAATAGAAATATGCAATTTTGTATGTGTCGGATGGCTTTATGTACTCTGGCTCATCTTCGACTACGGTAACTTCGTACGTGGCCCCATCCGCCATTGCGCCTACGGTCAAGAGTGATACAGCCATCAGTACGGCCAACATCAGGGCCAAAACTGATTTTTTCATTTGAGTTTCCTCCCCTTTATTTATTCCAGGTTTTACAGCGCTCATCATGGGCAGGCACAGTCTGCCCATGCAGCAAGGGGTACCCCTTGCACATTTTATCTTATGATAGCACTATATGGTGGAAATTTCAAGCTGATACTTGCGGTATATTGCGCACTTTTTTGTAAATTCTTGTGTGGCTTGCCTGTCCGGCGGGCGGCGGGGTTCGCTTGACTTCCTTTCGGGGGCTTGTTACAATGGTCTGTGATCGAGATACTACTATAATAATGAAGGAGGCCCCGATGTGAGTCAATCGGAAGCCACTGTCCAATACGCTCAGGCCCTCAAGGCCGGGCAGAAGACATACCGCGAGTGCGTCCTCTCCGGGCGCTACCCCTATCTCCAGATCCTTGACGAGATACTCGACGACTCCATGGTCGCCGGCGTCGTCGACCTCGGCGTCATCAACATCCCCTCCGACCAGATAGTCGGCACCAAGGGCGAGGGCCGCCGCACCGCCTTTGCGGCCGATTTCATGCCCCTGCTCGGGCCGGACACCGAGTTCGCCTTCAAGTGGATAGAGCTTTGCGCCGCCCACCTCAGCGACGAGGGCATACGCGACCCCATCCGCTGCTACGAGTACATGGGCCGCTTCTACGTCCAGGAGGGCAACAAGCGCGTCAGCGTGCTCAAGAGCTTCGGCGCCCCCTCCGTCCCCGGCTATGTCACCCGCGTCATCCCCGTCTACTCCGACGACGAGGCCGTCGCCATCTACTACGAGTTCATGGACTTCTACCGCCTGAGCGGCGTCTATCAGGTCTACTTCAGCCGCCGCGGGGGCTTTGCCAAGCTCCAGGCCGACCTCGGCTACGACCCGGACCACGTCTGGACCGAGGAGGAGCGCCGCCGCTTTCAGTCCGCCTTCCACTTCTTCAAGGAGGCCTTCATCAAGCTCGGCGGCAAAAAACTCGGCATCACCGTTGCCGACGCCCTGCTCGTCTGGCTCGACTTCTACCCCATCGGCACCATCAAGGAGCTCTCCGTCGCCGAGATAAGCAAGACGCTCTCCGCCATCTGGTCCGACCTCAAGGCCAAGACCCAGGCAGAGCCCATCGAGGTCAGCATCGACGACTCGGAAAAGGCCCCGTCCAAGGGCATACTCAACCGCATCTTCGGCTCCGTATTTATGCCGAACCACATAAGCGTCGCCTTCATAAACCGGCCGGACCCCGTCCACAGCAACTGGATAGCCGGGCACGACCTGGGCCGCCGCACCATGGAGCAGGCCATGAGCCGCGAGGTCACCGTCCGCGTCTACAACCTGGAGCCCGACAGCGACGTCGACGCCGTCATGGAACAGGCCGTGGACGAGGGCGCGCAGGTCATCTTTGCCACCACAGCGCCGCTTATCTCCGCCTGCCGCAAGCTGGCCGCGAAGCACCCCGAGGTCAAGGTGCTCAACTGCTCCGTCGCCATGCCCTACCCCGGCGTGCGCACCTATTACAGCCGCATTTACGAGGGCAAGTTCATCACCGGCGCCATTGCCGGGGCGATGACGAAGTGCGACAACATCGGCTACATCGCCAGCAGCCCCATCTTCGGCGTGCCCGCGGGCATTAACGCCTTCGCCCTCGGCGCAAAGCTCACGAATCCCCGCGCGCGGATAAGCCTCGCCTGGTCCTGCGTCAGCGAGGACCCCATCAGCGAGCTGCTCGGCCGCGGCGTGGACCTCATCTCCAACCGCGACATCCCCACGCCTCAGCAGCCGCAGGGCAGCTGGGGCCTCTGCGCGGTTGAGCCGGGCCGTGTGCTCCGCCCCCTCGCCTCCCCCTACTGGGACTGGGGCAACTTCTACATCCGGCTCGTCTCCTCCATCCTCCACGGCGGCTGGGAGGCGCTCGACTACAAGAACAGCGGCAAGGCCGTCAACTACTGGTGGGGCATGCGCAGCGGCACCGTCGGCCTCAAGCTCACGGACGACCTGCCCGACGGCGTGCGCAGCCTCGCAAACATCCTCTGCGAGGGCATTATTGACGGTACCTTCACCGTTTTCCACCGGAAATACCGCTCTCAGGACGGCTCCGTCGAGAGCGACGGCAACCGCTGGCTCAGTCCCGAGGACGTGCTGCACATGGACTGGCTCTGCGACTGCGTGGACGGGAGCATCCCCTCCTACGATCAGCTGCTGCCTATGGCGCGCTCCATCGTGCGGCTCCAGGGAGTATATCGCGACGCGCTGCCGCCCGAAAAGGAGGAGTTCAAGCTGTGAAGCTGCTGCTGCTCTCCGACAAGGAGAGCCCCTATCTCTGGGACTACTACCAGCCGGGCAGGCTGAGCGACTACGACCTCATGCTCTCCTGCGGGGACCTATCCGCAAGGTACCTTACTTTTCTCGTCACCATGGGCCGGGCGCGGCTGCTCTATGTCCACGGCAACCACGACACGGGCTATGCCAAGACCCCGCCCGAGGGCTGCGAGTGCATAGAGGACAAGCTGGTCGTGGTGAACGGCCTGCGCATACTCGGCCTCGGCGGGAGCGTCATGTACAGCGGCGGGCCGCACCAGTACACTGAGCGGCAGATGCGCTGGAGGCTCTTCAAGGCCGAGCTCGCGGTGCGCATGGCCGGAGGCGTGGACATACTGCTCACGCACGCGCCCCCGCGCGGCTTCGGCGACGCCGAGGACTTCGCCCACCGCGGCTTTGAGGCCTTCTTCCCCTTCCTCGACCGCTTCAAGCCCAGATATCTCATACACGGCCACGTCCACATGAACTACGGCCGCGACATCCCCCGTCAGGTCCAGCGCGGGGAGACCACGATTATCAACGCCTGGGAAAGATTCGTTTTGGAAGTGTAGAGACAGAGAAAGCGGCCTTTCGGCCGCTTTTTTTGCTGTGCTCTTTCCTTATTCTGCGACCCCGGCGCGTCATAGCATGCAGTCGATCTCCGGATAGTTTTCCAGCTCGTGGCGGAGGCAGTCCAGGAAGCGGAAGGCGATCCCGCGCTGGGAGGCGGGGCCCAGGAGGTAGTAGATTATGCGCGCGGGCGGGCCGTCGTGCAGGCGGTTGAACACCACGTCCTGCGTTCTCGCGATGGAGCGCGCGGCGGACAGGGGCATCACCGCCCAGCTGTCGCCCCAGGAGAAGAAGTCCTCCAGCAGGCTCATCTGGTCCAGCGTCGCCCGCGGGCGTATGGAAGGGTTGAACCAGAAGTCGTGCCAGAGGTCGTACTCCGGGTTCCAGGGCAGGCGGATCTCCAGCCGAGGGTCCAGTTCCGAGGGATGCAGCTCCTCGGCGTACCCCGCCTGCTTCGGCGTCAGCAGCACCATCGGCTCGCGGAAGGCCGGGACCGTCTCTATGCCCTTGAGGTACATGTCGTCCGATATCAGCGCGAGGTCCGCCTCGCCGCGGTCCATGCAGCGGTAGGCCTCCAGCGAGTGCTGGTAGTTGAAGCAGATGGTGCAGCCGTCGTTCTGCTGCAAAAAGCTCTTGAACACCGGCGGCAGCAGATAGGTGCTCACGCTGCCCACGGAGATCAATCTCAGCTGGGTCTTCTGCTCCCCGGCGGCCAGCTCCCGCGTCTCGCGCCAGAGCTCGCGCCACTTGCGCGCCGTCGCGATGAAGCGCTCGCCCTGCTCCGTCAGCTCTATGTGACGGCGGCCCTTGCTCCGGCGCACCAGCGGACAGCCCAGCTCCTGCTCCAGCTCGCGTATGTGGCGGCTCACCGCAGGCTGCGTTATGAACATCGCCTCGGCCGCCGCCGATATGCTACCCCAGCGCACCACGGCCAGAAATATCTCCACGTCCTGCTCAGTCACGGCGTTTCCTCCTCTTAAATATAACTTTTTGTTATATTATAAGGGCGAAATAAGCATTTTTCAAGCAGCGCCTTTTCTGCTACACTTGAGAAAAAACTCGCGGGAGGTGGAGGCATGGCAAGGGCAAGGGTACTGACCGAGGGGCCGGTGCGCGGCTCGCTCATATATCTCGCGCTGCCTCTGCTCATCGGGAACATCCTCCAGCAGCTATACAACACGGCGGACGCGGTGATAATCGGGCGCTGGGTGAACTCCGCCGCCTTCGGCGCCGTGGGCGTGGCGGGGACGGTGATGAACCTCTTCATCTTCGTGCTCAGCGGGGCGTGCAGCGGGATAACGGTGCTCTTTTCCCAGGCCTACGGCGCGGGAGACCTCGGCACCTTCCGGCGTGAGCTGTATCAGTCCACGCTCTTCGGCGCGCTCTTCACCCTCGCGCTCGGCGCGCTGGCGACAGCGCTGCTCCGGCCGCTGCTGCTGGTGATACAGACCCCGGCGGAGCTCATCGGCTATGCGTCCGAGTATCTGCGCATTATCTTCGCGGGCTTTCTGGCGACCTACGCCTACAACCTCTGCGCCTCGGCGCTGCGCTCGGCGGGCGACACGTCGGCCTCGCTCTGCTTTCTCGCTGTGTCCATCGCCGCCAACGTGGGGCTAGACCTGCTGTTTGTGGCGGTGTTCGGCCTGGGCATAGGCGGCGCGGCCTGGGCGACGGTGCTCGCCCAGCTGCTCTCCGCGGCGGCGAGCCTCGTATACCTCCGGCTGCGGCATCCGCTGCTGCTCTTCCGGCGCGCGGACATTGTGATCGACCGCGCGCTGCTCTCGCGGACGGTGCGCTTCGGGGCCGTGGCGGCGCTGCATCAGTCGAGCGTCTACATAGGCAAGCTGCTGGTGCAGGGCGCCGTCAACACGCTGGGCGCGGAGGCGATAAACGCCTACACGGCGGCGACGCGCATCGAGGGCTTTGCCAACTCCTTCGGCGACAGCGGGGCCGCGGCGGAGGCGGTGTTCATCGGCCAGAACGTCGGCGGGGACCGGCCCGACCGGGTGCGCCGGGGCTTCTTCACCGGGCTGCGGCTGATGGTGGGGCTGGGGCTCGCGATGGCGGCCGTCATGTTCATCTGGGCCGAGCCGCTCTCGCGTCTTGTGCTGCCCGACTCGAACGCGGCGGAGCTGGCCGAGAGCGTGCGGTATCTCAGGCTCGTGTCGCTCTTTTACGTTCTCTGCTTCATAGGCAGCCTGTTCGTGGGCTACTTCGAGGGCATAGGCCGCATCAGCATCCCCACCATCGGCTCGGCGGCGCATCTCTCGCTGAGGGTCGTGCTCGCCTGGCTGCTGGTCGGGCGGATGGGCCTCGCCGGAGTGGCGCTCGCCACGGGGCTGGGCTGGTGCCTGGTCGTGAGCTTTCAGCTCGGCGTGTACCGGGGCGTCATCCTCAAGAGGCGGCAGGCCTGATGATATATTTAAACGCCGCGGCGTGAGCGTTTGCTCTGCCGCGGCGTTTTTGCGCTTATTTTTTGCCCTTTTTGGCCGCCTCGACCACTTTTTCGTACGGGGCTACCATGTACTGCGTCATCTGGCCCTTCATCTTCTTCTGCACCGAGGGCACGGAGATGAGCGCGCCGACTAGCTTCATCTGGATGATGCGCTTCTTCTGCTTCTGAGGGAAGTCGTAGACACCGTGTTCCTTATAGAACTTGTGGTCGGCTTTCATCAGGCCCTGCATGACGTAGATGAGGTCGCGGAAGATCTTCATGCCGCCCACGCCGTAGAAGTTAGCCGGGCGGCGGAGCTTTTTCTCCATCGCGAGGGCCAGGTTCTCCGCGAGGCCGCGGAGCTCCGAGGCGGTGTCGCCCTCGTCCGTCGCCACGCCGGCGAGGTAGTTGCCGCCGACCTCGGCGCGGGCCTCGACTATCATGCGGAGGTTCGGCTCGTAGGTGTAGTCGCCGCTGATGATGTAGGCCATGGGCGTGCCCTCGGTGACGGTGCGGTGGCCGTTGCAGAACTGGCGGTCATCGTAGCACTTGAAGCTCGAGTGCGTGTAGTGGTCGGAGATGGTGAAGGCGTAGACGATGGCGTCGGCGGTCTGTATCTTCGTGCGCAGGAAGTCGTCAAAGCCGTCCTTGTAGACGCACTTTCCGGTCACGGCGCAGCCGAAGCAGCCGAGGCAGCCGCCGCCGAAGGGGAATTCGCGCAGATTCACCACGCGGCTCTCATATGGCAGCGCGGCGCGGAAGTCGGCTATCATGTTCGCGAGGTTCTCGTCGTCCGCGGCGCAGTTCGTGACGATGACCACGTCCTTTGCCGCGCTCTTCGCCGTCTCGGGCAGGCTCGGGCGGTAGACAGTGCGCTCGCGCGCCGGGGCCTTGGGGCAGGGCGTGACGAAGGGCCCGTGCTCGCAGGTGAACATGAGCTGGTCGAAGAAATCGCGCGCCTCCTCCCTGCCGCGCTCGGTGGTGAGGTCCTCCATGTCGGCGGAGAGCCCGCGTATGACGCGCATGCCGAGGTCGAGGCAGTTCTCCTCGACGTAGCGGTGGGCGGTGACGTCGTAAAAGTGCTTGCTGGTGGTTATCTGCGTGGCGAACTTGCCGGAGAGGTCCACGCCGTCGGCCTTGATGAGCTCGATGAGCCGGTGGAGCTGCGAGGGCGCGATGAAGGTGTAGACCGGGTAGGAAAAGAGCAGCATGTCCGCCCGCTCCAGCTCCGTGCGCAGGGGCGAGAGGTCCTTTTCGTAGCTCTTGATGCGCTGGCCCACGGGGACGAAGGTGAACTCGTGCTCCGGGTGCAGGGCCTGGAGATAGAGCGCCGTGTGGACTGTGGCGCTGTTTTTGCCCTTGGGGCTGGCGTTGAGGACGAGTATTTTCATGGTTTTTCCTCCAATTCTTCCAGCAGCTTTGTATACCAGCCGCGCTCAAACTCCGCGGCGGCGATGCCGTATTCAATGGTTAGGCCCTGGAAGCGGAAGATCTGCTCCCAGTCCCGCCCCGGCGGGAGCGGGCCGGTCTGCGCCTCGCGGAAGCGCTCCCGGATGGCGCAGAGTATGGCCGACATCCGCTCCATCTGGCGGATGTAGTCGCGTATCGCCGCGGCGCGCTCCCCAGGCTGTGCGAGGCCGAGGAAAAAGAGCCGCGAGAGCTCCATGTTCTTCGCCCGCTCCGCCTGCATCGGCTGCGCCACCCACTCGGAAAACGCCGTCCGGCCGCTCTCCGTGATGGAATAGGTCTTTTTCCGCCTGCCCCCGGCACTTTCCGAGGACGTTATAAAGCCCTCGCGCCCGAGCTTCGCGAGCGCCGTCTGCACGCTGCCCGCGCTATCCGAGCAGATGAGCGCGAGATTCTGCCGTATGAACTGCCGCAGCTCGTACCCCGTCATCGGCGAGAGTATGAGCAGGCCCAGTATGAGATACTCCATGCGCGCCTCCTATATGTCTAATAGAGATATTATACTCAGCCTCCTGCTATACGTCAAGGGCCTGTCCTTTTCCGTCGGAAAAGAGATGGACGTTTTCATCGGGCGGGGTGGTAGATTTGGCTCAGATCAGATCTGCGACGCTCAAGCTCATATATCGGGAGGTATTTACTGTGGAAATCAAAATGGCTTACTGCCCCAACGGACACTACTACAACGCCGCGCTGCACGACAGCTGCCCGGAGTGCGCCAAGAGCGCGGGCAAGACCGAGGCTATCGGGAGCGCCGGGGGCTTCTCCAAGACCGAGAAGGTCGGCGGCGGCTATTCCGGCGGCTTCTCCGAGACCGTGGCGGTCGACTCCCTGCGCGACGCGGACGTGGAGCCTTTCCAGCCCACCATGATAGGCACCGAGTCCGTCGAGGGCCGGCCTGAGCCCGTTGTCGGCTGGCTCGTCTGCATCGAGGGCGTCTCCCGCGGCGTGGACTACCGCCTGCACGCGGGCTACAACTACATCGGCCGCGAGATCGGCGACGTGCACATCCACGGCGACATGCAGATCTCCCGCAAGAACCACGCCATGATCGCCTACGACAGCAGCGAGCGCACTTATTACGTCGGCCCCTCCGCCGGGCGCAACCTCATCAAGGTCAACGGCAAGACCGTGCTCAACGCGGCCGAGATAAAGAGCGGCGACGTCATCTCCATCGGCACCACCAAGCTCATGTTCGTCGCCCTCTGCGGCGAGGCGTTCGGCTGGGACGAGGGCGGCCATGTTTGACCGGCCCTTCCTCTCCGCCCCCGACGCGGGCGGACCGGACGCGGCCGTTCCGGTCGAGACGGTCCCCATCGTG
>ULTB01025570.1_pt1 | contig 14211 bp, 31 predicted proteins | sample 1957251 | NCBI WGS metagenome assembly ULTB01 (sample SAMEA4835724, study PRJEB28245) | human gut metagenome | biome: gut microbiome; material: fecal sample | place: Denmark | collected 2008
GTGATTCCGTTGGGGTCACAACCAATTTCTCACAAAACTGTCTATATCAGCCACTTATCTTTCGGGTGCAAAGATAGTGATAACATTTTTATAACACAAATTTTTAATTACTTTTTAACTATATTTTGCAAAAGTTGAAATTTGGCGGTTTCAAATACTTTTCTTACTTTTGCACTCGTCAATCCAGATTGTCCTCTATCTTGTTGATACAACATTTGTGAAACTTCAATACTTTCAATAGGTATTACAATATAGGGGATTGATTAAGCCGTTAGAAGAGGACCGGTTTTTTCTTTCCCCAATTTTTGTTTGCTATGCAGTATATAAACGTCACTATAGAACTTCTTAAGACATACTCTTCAAGCAAGAGCATGAAGGAACTTCTTGCGCTGGCAATATGGTTCAAAATGCAGCATAGCAATTCCGTGATTTGGAACGTAACAGAATACAAATTGCGCAAAGGATTACGTATTGGAAAGCCAAAAGCTGAAAGACTTATTCGAGATATGAAAGATAGCGACCTGTTTACTATAGATGGCAATAAGGTTGTTGTCTCCTCTTTCCGTGACCATACAACAAAGTGGACTCGGAAGAACAAAGAGTATCATGGAGCAATGGTCTGTAAGTTTGAAGTGAAGGAGTACACGATGAAGGAACTCTACAATCTCATAAACGAGAAACTTTTTGTCTATCCGATTTGTGCTGCCGAGCACAAGGACTGTTGCATGAAAGCATCTGATGATGGAAAAGTCGGTGCCAAAGGTAAGGCTATCACGATAGGGCAGTTTAAAAAGGCGATCAATATGAGTAGTGGTGCTGTTTCTAAGTTGAAGAAGAAACTGATAGGAGAAGGGAAAATAAGTTCCACTCTTGCAGAAAAGCACTCCTTTGATGTTAGAAACGAAGAAGAGACGGAAAGGACATTAAAGAGGACTGGCAAGAAGAAAGCCGACTTTATTGTTGGTACGCTCGGTTTCATAGTCCTTGCATGTTCTTACTCAATTACCGATAGAATGGTTTCTGATGGGTTCAGACATCTTATCTACGGCAAGCAAAATGAAAAGGTGATACAGAAGGACATGAGTTTTGGAGGAATTCCTGATGGATTCTTCTGTTAAACTCTTCTATGTTCATTTGTGGAACCTACATTGAAAGAAAGAAAATTATAATATTGAAAGTTATGAAGAATGAAACAAAATTAAACAGAGTAAAGGAGTTCCTTGATGGAAACAACATCAAGTACGTTACTCCTAAGAATGCCGGAAAGAAAGGTCATAGTGACTTATTTCTGCCTTCATTCAGAATCTACATCAAACTTCAAGGTGATGATGATGGGTTGTTCTATAAAACCCACCACATAGGTGTGCATCCTATCTTCATCCGTGATGGTGAAACTCCTAAGTTTGTTCTTGAGAAGGTACAAAACACCATCATCAAGATAATGCAGAAGAAACAGGCAGCATTTGAGAAATGTAAAAAGAAGTCGTTGAACTAAAATTTATAGCGTATGAAAGAAGAAGATTTACAGAAAGCTATTAAGCTGAAGGAAGAGCTTGATAGAGAAAGAGAACTTTTGCGGTTTGCAAATCACCCGTCTGTAGATTTAAGAGTTAATCTTGAAGAAAGGTGCGACCACGGACGTATTCGCAATATGGATTACCTTCTCGGTAATAATATTATCAAAGAACTGAAAGCGAAGGTTATCGCCAACATCGAGAAGAATATTAGTGACTTGTTGGAGAAATTAGAAAAACTTTAGATTATGGCAGTAGTAAATGTAGATTTATCTGAGTATGATGCTATACGTAAGCGCAACTCAGAGTTGGAAGAGCAAGTAAAGGAACTTAAAAAGTTGAATGAGTCCTTGAAAGGCGGTTCAAAGGTTATTCTTCGTAAGGAGACCACTTTGCTTTTTCATAAACATCGCGCAATGTGGGATTACGATGATGGGGATGACGAGCCTCAAAGAAAAACCATCGAATCATCCGAGTCTTATATTAACTTCGAGGACGTTCGCATGAAGGTCGAACAAGCTATGCAAGATGAGGTTAATCGCAGCATCCACGACAGAGATATGGAAAAACAAGCCTATGCCGACAGGATGGATAAGCTTTACAACGAGTACAACGACATGAAAAATAAGCTTGTAAACGAACAACTCGAAATAAAAGTAAACCTGCAAAAAGAGTACGAAAAGAAGGCAAAGGACTTGAAAGAAGATTATAGCCGCAAGGAGATTGAATTACGTAACAAGTATTCTGCTATGGTTTCCAATTTCGAATTAGAAAAACTTATCATTCTTAATCTGCTCCCCGACATACGGAAATTGGCAGAAGAGTTGCATGATGATTTGAATAATCGATTTTTCAAACCTAAGCATGCTATAGAATTGGCTAATTCTATCATCAATACAACGACAAAGAAGTGGTAGGCTTATGGGAAGTTTTATAAAAGAGCGTCTGATTTTTGCGTACTGCTGGACGCATTCGACAGGTAGATGTAAGGATTGTACTTGTTGCTACACCTTCAAGAAATGTAAGGACTTCGTAAATTCTTTTTGGAAGATACACCGCTACAGGCATTATCACAAGATGAAAGCGAAATATCCATGTACGCTTGTTGAGTTCAGAAAAAGAGTTAATCCGTTGTTTCGTAAAAAAAATATAGCTTATGGAAGTTGAAAGATATTATTATGCAGTAGCATCCTTCATGCGTAAGGATGACAAGATTAGCGTTAGTTCGGTTACGTGTAGCGTTAAAGGGGAAAAGGAGGATACTAAGTTCTATCCGCTCATGAACATCATCACTAGTACGGAAGAGAAATTCAAGGATGATATGGTTAGTGGAACAGTAATCGTCCAGAGCGTTATTGAGATTAGTAAACAAGACTATGATGCTTTCAATGAACGCATCGCTAAAATGAACGAGAAGAATGGAAAGGTTGACAAAGGTAATGGATAAGTACTTGAAGAAAGCTGTCGCTGATTGGGATAAGAAGAAAGTTCTAACCCTTGTTGTCAGCAAGGAATGGTTCGATATGATTGTGGCTGGCGAGAAGACCGAGGAGTATAGAGTGATAAAGGAATATTGGGTAAAGCGTATCATTGATGTCCGTAAACTACATAGGGGTACAGCCTACATTTTGCGATGTTTGAAAAACAATGACCCTATACTTAAAAACGATATTATCTTGCAATTAGGGATTCCTTACACCCACGTTCTCTTCATCAACGGCTACCGCAAGGATAGTCCACGTATCGAAAAGGAGATTGAGAGTATCACCATCGGCAAGCCTAAGAAAGGCTTATGCCCCGACAAATGGCTTGGTACTGAGTTTTTTATAATTAAGTTTAAGTAGCGTATGAAGAAGGTAAGTTTTAGTTTCAAATATCTTATAACAAAATACGATTCTTGCTTTTATCTCATACCGACTTTAATCGTATGGACTCCCCGAAGAGTTTTCTATGAAATTAGTATAAACTTTTTGTTTTGGGAACTTAATGTTAGAATAAGAACAAGAAAGGAGTAGCATATGACTAGTATTAGAAAAGCTAAGAAGTGGTATAAGAGTTGTGTCAACTCCAAAAATGAATACGAAAAGAAGTTAGGAACTATTCGTAAATGTCCCGCATTTCATAGGTATATTATGCGACATCGTACTTCCAAAAGGGAGTTTTGTACATTCACAATACGGACAAAGTCAAGAAGAAACAGAAAAAGCAGAGCCTAGTGCTCTGCTTTTTCCTTGTCTTCACGTTCTCGTTTCTCGGCTATAGCCTGTCTGAGCCATTCGCCTTTGTTGCGTCCTAGGGATTCACAAAACTCAAACGTTTCTTCGTTTACATGCGTCACAACCCTGTAGATGAGGGCAGCTGCGCCCTTGCTCGGTGCTCCGGCTCGCTCTCTGCGACCACCCCACCCTGGATGCTGACGGACCTTGCATTGCTGAACCTTGCCCTTGCTATTGATGCGGAACTTCATTTTCAGCCGGTCATTTACCCAAACTTCAGCAATTACCGCATCGGGCGTCTGCTGAAGGGTAGATTTGGCGATGCCGATAAGATAGGCTTTATCCTTGAAGAAGGTCTCTGTCTCATCGAGTATCGCCCAATCATCGTAGATTATGATTCTTGCCTTTTCCATATCCTCAACCTAATATTGCCATCAGTATCGTGAAGATGAAGATGAAGAGCACGAACCATTCCTGTTTACTCATAGCTTAACCTCCTTTCTTCTTCTCTTGCGATGATAAATTTGAAATGCTTTCACTACTCGGTGGTCGTCTTCCTTCTCGTCTATAGCAGCTCTAATTATTCGTTCCAGCCAATACCCTTCATTACTGCCAAAAAGTATCTTTTTTGCTAGTCTTACTTTCATTTCTTACCTCCTTTCTTACGATAAGTATGATACCTTCGGATAGCCTTTGCCAATCGATGGTCTTTGCAAAAGCCATAATGATAAGCAAAAATTCGTGGCACCCAATAATAGTTTTTCTTTCTGCAAAGTATCCTCTTCGCCTGTCGTAACTTCATTGCTTACCTCCTTTCTTGTCGAATTTATTGCCGATAACTTTTAGTTGCCTATTACGCAACATTCTCCCTAAAGTATTTGGATATAGAACAGGGCATTCGGTATTCACTAAACTAAAACTAGTGTTGCCTTGATTCCAAACTACTTCATAGATGCTGCCTGTATCCTCGTATTGTCTGAGCAAATCATGTTCATAGATAGGAAATCCGTTACAATCACATGAACCTGTAAATTGGCAGAGGGTGTCGGTGTCAATCAAATATGAGTTTATTACGCCAAGTTCTTTATGGCTAGAAAAAACTTCGCTATTTCTGATAGTAGGGGAACAATCAACCCACGCACCTGTTCTTACTCGTATTGCCTTGAAATTGATTTCGCTCATTTCTCCCCTCCTTCCTCGATTACTCCTATCGGTTTGATGTCGTTCACACTTTCATCCTCGGTGAAGAAGGAAACCTTCATCGTGTCGCTCACGTAGGCCATGGCCACAACATCTTCATGGGCGTTCTTGATGATGCAGATGTCTCCTCTTACCTCGTTCTGCATTTTCAGATACTTCACGGCTGCATCCTTCACCACCAAAGGATTCATTTTCTTTGTAAACATCTCCCCCGACTGAGGGAAGACGAAGATAAATTCTTGCTTGTTCATATTCTTAAAACTCAAATAATTCTAGTTGTACATATCTCTTCTTCGGGAGTAACTTTTCTATCTCCTTCAGTATCTTAGCTGCGCTCTTACAAACAGAACTATTCCGGTTGCGCTCTTGTTCTATCTGTACGTTAAGCCAATGCTTTACCCAATTCAAAGCATGCTCTATGGCGTCTTCCTGTGTCTTGAACCAATTCGTGTTGCTGAGGTTAGTTCCAAACGCCCCTCCTCTATCTGCTAGCATGTACATCACACCATACGTCCACTTTCCTCTAACATAAGCTGTGGATATTTCGATATGTGGGATTCCGCTGCCGATTTCTGTCTTGTCTGGATTCGTGCATACACCGAACTCGTTGAATAGAAATTTCTTTATCATGATTCCATTTCACTTTCTGTTATTAACAACTCATCAAACATAATACTATCCTTGCATGAACAGCTCCATGATGATTCGTCCTTGTCTTCAGACACTTCATAGTTATCGGGATATTCCTCCTTGTAGAAGTCTAGGATATTATCCTCCTCTTCTGCCATCCGCTCCTTGGCTGCGGTCTTGGTAGAGTAAACTCCGATAACATTAACGCCCGAATAATCTTGATTGTCTGCTCCGTGCTTAATCAACACAAATACTTTCTGTTTCTTCATCTTACTCGCCCTCCTTCTCTTCTACTACATCAAATGAAACACTTTCCAACTCGCCATTCTCCAAACAACCCAAATCGTATAAACGTCTTGCGGCATTCTCTGCGTCTTCGGATGATGCTGCGTCTAGCGGTACCTCGTAGGTGATTTTCTCTACGATTTCTACTACATACTTCTTCATAATCAAATCCTTTCTTTTAAAATTAATACTTGGTGGACGGATGGTACGTTGCAACCATCTGTAGCGGCTTGAATACCGCATTCGCCCTATATATAAAACAACAACAACTTCTATTTTATCTTCTTATTTCTCTTCTCGTTTATCTTCTCAAGACAAGTATGCTTGTCTACTTGCATTCCGTTCGGGAGGAAGAACCTCTCAGCAAATGGGGTCTGCTTGATGATGAACGTTGTACGTGCCCTGTATCTCTGTCCGAACTTGTCAACGTGGATGGCTCCCTTGAAACATTTGATGATTATCGTCATATTGCTTACATCTCCTCTACAATATCTTCAAAACTCTTCTTCTTAATTTCCATAGAAATCAGACTTGCTATATCTAAGACTTTCGTTTCCTCGTAATCTCTGGACGTATCGTCATGGATATATATACAGAAACTATCTATCTCGTATCTGTCGCTATTGAACAGAGTATAGCTTGATGTAGGAAAGCGGAAAATGATTCTGCTCCAATCCTTTTTATCCAACAGATTTTTAACAACTGAATTAGTCATACTCGAAATGTTTTATGAGGGAGATTTCTCTCCCTCGGGTTAAACTTACTCCTTCATCAGACTCTCTACAAGTTCTTCCTTGGTGGCAAAGACGTCTACACCATTGGTGTATTTACTATCATAATTTAGCAAAAGCTTGCAGACTTCCTTTTCTTCGTTCTTCTCAATGATGATGCGAGAAATCGTCTTCTCAGCTATCTTGTTATCACGCATGAGGAAAACCTGCTGACCAACATAGAAGTTGGTTGTAAGATGCGTCTTTGCTCGTTCCTGTACTTCCCAATCAGACGATAATTCCATACATGCGTACACTTCCTTGCCTTTTGAGAGGTCTTCGGTGATGTGCTCGAAGATTTCCTGTTCTGTTGGCTCTCGCTCTTCTCCGGTCTCTTCATCATCGATGGTGTAAATACTATATTCCCAACCTTCCTTGTCTACAAGTTTGAGTCCGGCTGCCTGTGCCTTTACTACGTCTTGTATGGTGTTAATCTCAACTCCTACAAAATTGTCACTCAATCTAACTGCCTTAGTTGTCTTCATAATTTTATCTCCTATAATTTAAATTGCTCCAAACTTCTTTGATAAATAATATCGGAAAACGATTGCTTGTGCCCTTGATATGGCGATACGTTCTCCTTTTGTGGCCTCCTCGTTGCTGAAAGCTAGAAGGAGGTCGCTTAACTTCTGTAAATCATCTGCGCTCATAGTCTTTACTTGTTAATGACTTTAGCATCATAAGTTCTGCCGATAATCTTGTCTATCTTTGCTTGCTGCTGATAATCTGTGCAGTCTGCAAAGTTCTCCTGTTCCTCATAGAAACGTGCTGCATTCTTCAGCTCATGGAGAGTTGCTTGGGTGTAGTCCTTGTTAGGATCAACTTGCCTAAGGTTCTCACATGTCTTGCAATACTCGATGAAGTCTACAAGCAAAGATTTCTCCTCGCTCTTGCTCTGCTGCGCTCCCATAAGAGGTAGGGTAACTATCGTTGCCACTACCAAAGCTATCTTAATTCTCTTTTTCATATCTTTACGGATTTAATTTCTTGTTTATCTCTTTCAATGTCTTGTATGTCTCCGGAAACAACTCCAAATGTGCTGCCATGAAGACTGCGTAACCAACTGCCTTTGCATAGGCTACAGATGTTGTTTGATAGAGTAATGCCCTAAGTGCGTTGTACTCAGCGTCTGTAAGTTCTAACTTGTTCTTCTCCATATTACTCGTCCTCCATATCTTTTGCTGCTCTCAGTCTGTAGCCTATAAGACTGCCAACTAAGAAGATTAATACATAAATTGTGATGTCCATAACTTAACCCTTTCTATATCTTATTTCGTTTACTGCTGACTGAACCAAAAGGCTTGAAACCTCGGTTGGCTCGTCTATAATATCAACAAAAGTGACTTCCTTCGTTTCGTTGTTCAGAAACTCCACATAGTTGGGATTTAGGCGTTTATATACTACGTATTCAACTCCGTTGATTTTCGTGGTAATGGTGTCATGGTCTTCTCTGAGATAGTCGCTTATCTCGTTGATTAGACTCCAATACTCTTTCAAAGCTAAAATTTTCTTCATTTTCGTTCCTTTCTTTTAATTGTTATACTTGTGCGGTCTCACGGCTTGAACGTGATGTGCTCCTCTATTCGCTGACCGCTCCATGGTTACTTCTTGCCAAAGTTGAAGATTCTGATGAACTTGTAGAAAGTTCTGAGTTCGCAAAGGTGGTAGAGGTCTTCTAAGATATACTCCTTACACTCCCTGTTGCACTCCCTGTAGGTCTCTTGCATCTGTGCCGCGGTTTCGTTACCGCATTCAAGCCAATACATGAAGATGGCTCCTAAACTCTCGTATTCGTTATACTCGTCGTAATACTTCTTCTGCTGCTCGTAAGTCTTATTCTTTCTCATATTCGTATCTCCTATCTTTAAGATTCTATACCATTTAATTTAAGGGCAATTGCCTTTAAGTTCTCAATTCTCTGTTGTGCATTCGGTGTGAGTTCCGCACCACAAATAAGAACTGCTTGTGAAAGGTTCATTACCTTGTCGTATATTGCGAGAGTGATGCTTGAAATCTCATCACTCGTAAGCGTTATTGTCTTTTCCATTGCCTTAATTGTTTAATGGTTTATTACTCTTTCCACCAATCGGAAACGTCACTTCTCTTGAGGTGTCTCATTTCCAAAAACTCTTTGAGGGTGCTGCAATAAGTATTCATAGAATAGCAATCACCCTTCAATATAACATGTACTTCCTTAGCCATAATCTTATTTTAATGTTGTTATTGTAATTCTTGAAATAACTTCACAATCTTTTGATGATACCCAAAGAGCCTTTAGTTCATAAGTTGTGTAGGAGTTGCCGTGTTCGTCCTTACTGCGTCCTACGCACTTGTAACCAAACGATTTTAGGTCACTTTTAAACCTGTCCATCATCTCATCATTATAGCTTTTTGATGTATGTATAGGGCTCATTCTTACTCTGCCGTCTGCAAATCTTTCGATTTTGCGGAAATCTACCAAATATTTTTCCATAATCTTTTGTCCGTTAGGCGTGGGGAGGGGCGTACGCCCCGTGGGGGCGCTGCCCCCTTATCTCCCCACATTGTTACTTACTCATTTCATACACCCAACATAAACCTTCATGTTGTAAGGAGTATTCTTCAGCCTTTTCTCTTGTGTCGAATTGTGCGACAACTTCGGGTTTCCTGTCGGGTTCGCAAATGTACTCTTTTACTACGATGTAGTCCTTCATGCACTTGCCTTCATCTTTGAACACTCCAAAGTATTGTTCGTAATCTTTGAACACAAGTACATCAACAAGTTTACCTCTGTACATTACAGGAAACTTCCCAATAAACGGAAAATCTCTCCAAAACTCTTTGATGTACTCATCATTATTGTATTCATATATGTTAGGGCGAACCTCATCTTCGTCTATAATTACGTAACCTTCTTTGGTGTAGCGAAGGTCGCAATAGTAATAATCTGCTAACTTTGCCATAATCTTATGTTTTAAAAGTTACTTACTAGATAGTCCAATACAGGCTCCTCACCGCTGCCCAACCAATTTTGAAAGTGTTTCAGTGCTCTTCTTATGCAAGCCACCTCCGCTTTTGTTAACTCCTTCTTCATTGTCTTTAATATTTATAGTCGTACAACTGAGTGAGTACGTTATCGTAAAGGTCTCTTGTCTTCTCAACGCTGCTTTCCTTCCAATGAAATGGATTCTCGTTTGCAGTTCTCCTAATTATGTTGGCTAATACAATAGCATCAGCCTTAGTCAATTCTAATAAACACATCTTTGTTGTTTCCATTGTCGTTGTTGTTAAAATATTCTACATACAAAGTGCAGGTGTACGTTTGCGCCCAACGTTCACAAGTTACATGTGACCTAACTCCCTTCGTTTAACGTCCGTGGGTTGACGTGTTTCGATGTTTCTCTAGTCTAACACGACTAGCGTTTTTACATCTTGCGTGATGAGTGTTTGAGACTTCTTTGTCTTGTTGCTTTGAGAGTCGCAACTAACTCGGTGTACGATGTCCTCGGTGTTTGTCCTGTGTCTACCTCAGTGTTTTGCCTACTTAACCTATTTGTATAGCGTTCGTTACTAGCCAAAATATCTCTAAATGTGCCATTGCTACGCTGAAATCAAACTAACTTGATTTCGGGTGCAAAGATAACAAGTTATAGCTTGTTTTCCAAATAAATCAGCAAGTTTTTGCTTGTTCTTAACAATATTTAAGCAAGTTATGCCTTGTTTTATCGAAATATTTACGTATTTTTGCACAAAAAGAACAAGTTATGACTAATAATAGAATAAGAAACATAATGGAAGAACAAGGTATAACTACTGCCGTTCTTGCGAAAAAAATAGGCATGACGCCTAGTGGATTGAACCAACATATTTCTGGAAATCCATCCGTGAAGACTTTAGAGAAAATAGCAGAAGGGTTAAATGTTCCTCTTTGGTCTTTGTTTGTCTCTGAGGATAAAATTGTTTTAGACGAGAAGACAAATGAATTTGTGTCTTTTTTCAGATACAAGGGTATTCATTATACTTCTGACACGTTGGAGGAGTTCTTTAGACAAGTAGAAGAACTGAGAATAATTGCAAAGTAACTATAATTTATAACGCATATTGATATGGAAGTTTTTTTATTTTTCGGGGCAGCATTACTTCTTGCAGTTGTCCTAAAGGTTATCTTTACACCTCGAAGTGCAAAGAAAGTGGTAATGTCTTCAAATCCGATTGACGGAATTAGATTTGGTGGAGTAATGGGATTCATGCTCGGTGATAGTTATGAGTTTTGTTTGTCAAGATTCAAACATTTGGATATCGCTATTGACTATCAAGATAAGACCGGAGATAATTCTATGATAATGGGTTGGGGTAAAAATCAGTACAACAACATTAATGCGGTTCGCTTTATATTTGAGCAAAAGAAACTTTCTTCTATCGTTATAGATGTTGATTTCTCTAAAGAAGGTATTAGAGATATGTACGGCATCCTGATAAGCCGCATTTGTCGAGTGTTGAAGACTGAACCAATATTAAGCGATTCCAAACAAACTGCGTGGACATCGCCTAAAAGTGGCATCATTCTATTCAGACACCTCGTGCCAATAGCAGAAGAAGAAAACCTCTTGATACAAATAGGAAACTTGTAGAGATGGCGTCAGCCCCACAGGGCATGGGGAGGGCGCTTGCGCCCGTGGGGGCGCTGCCCCCTTATCTCCCCCGAGGATTCTTCACTCTCACCTACAAGAAGAACACACACCCAACAGAGAGAGAAGAGAGAGTACAGGAAACCACACAACCAAAGAAAACAATTTCCCTAACTAGGAAAAAATATTTCTCCAACTAGAAAAATAGAAAAGAGAAGAAGAGAGAGAAGAAACCGCCTAAATCATCTTCTAAAAGCCTTAATTCTAGATGAGCGCATTATCCGGCACAAAGCCATGAAATCTACGAAAAACCCACAAAATCGGCTCTAATCTGCTTGCAAATGGCTCTTAAACGGCTCAAAACTCACGAATTTGGGAGAAATCCCGACCAACTGCCCGAAAATCGCAAAAATCGGCAGAAATGAGCGACTTTAGCGTTGATTGTGGGTGAAAATCATTCAAGAAGGTTGAATACGGCTAGTTAAAGTTTGCTAACGAACTCCTTGCGTGCGTGCGTACCTATTAATGCAAAACCCCTTTTTTGTTTGCAAAGAATCTTCTTTTATGAAATAAGAACTTTCTTTACAACTTGCTTTTATTCACCCTTGGAAACAACTTAAACTAACTTGCTTATAATTAATCACTTGTCTTTTCTTTACAATAATCACGTATGTTTACAAAATTAGTCTTCTAGAGGGCGAAATGGGAGGAGAAGAAGGGGTGAGTTGCGCCCCGAGAAAGAAATTGGTGGGATTTTGGGCGATTTTGAACGAGGTTGGAACACGGCAAAACGGAACTTCAAATATTATATATTTGCCCTCGAAACATCAAATAATTGCAATTATGACGGAAATATTATCAAAAATCCCAAAGCATTTGACCTCTTGCCCTGTACTCACGGACAAAAAGGAGTGGATATTGGGTGCTGCTGCCTTGGCTGGCGGTGTTGCGTCTTCTCTCTTTGGCGCTAACAAGGCGAAGAAGGCGGCTAGAAGGGCACAAGCGGAGAACACGTACAGAACGAACGCTGAGAAGGCTTGGTACGACAAGAACTACAACACGGACTACCTTGACACGAAAGCGGGGCAGAACCTCATGAGAAGGGCGAAGGAAGTACAGGACGAGTATGTTCGCAAGGCTGATGGTGCTGCTGCCGTTGGCGGTGGAACTGCTGCAAGCGTGGCGATGGCGAAGGAGGCAGCTAACAAGGCTATGGGCGACACGATAGCCAACGTAGCGGCACAGGACACGGCTCGCAAGCAGCATGTTGAGGACGCTCACCTTCAGAACACTCAGCAGTTATCTAGAGAACGTCAGCAAATCGAGCAGCAGAAGGCGCAGAACACTAGCGATGCGGCTCAAAATGCGTCAAATGCCATGTTCAATTTCGGTGTGAACCAATTGGGGTCAGAACTCGAAGGTGCTAAAGCGGTGAAAACCAACGCTTTAGACTCAAACGGAAAGCCAATTGGTAACACAATTGTAACACAACAAGACAAAACCGCTCATTCTGCCGCTACTGACCACTTGGCTGAGAGCATGATGTCTCCCGAGGAGAAGAACCAATACCGCTTGAAGAAGGCAGTCGGCTTGTCGGGGCTTGGGTAGCAGCTAGAAGGTGGAGCGGACGAGAGGCGAGACAGGTGAGACGAGGAACGAGGCGATGCGTAACATGCGACCCCAAGACCCCCACCCCCTTTGACCACCGTTGCAAATTATAGTAGAATAATACAAATAAAGAAATTCTGCCTCCCCCCACCCCCTTTTTCTGGATTTCGGTTTTCCGATTTTCCCCACCCCTGAATTTTCGGGAAGTGTTAATGAAGTTAAAACATTAAAACAAAATAGATCATGACATTTAAAGAAGCAAAAAAGATATTGAAGAAAGAAGGTTACGAGTTAGAGAAAGTTGGCAGACCTTTTATTCCTAGTATTGCTGTTACTGCATACGAGTCTCCTGAAATTTGTGAAGCGATGCAGGTTGTTTGTTCTGCCGGTTATGGCATCAGTATGGTGTCCAGCCGCTTTGATGATCGCAAGGCACGTTTGAGTTTGGAACTTGCAGAGAACAGCGCACCTATGCCTGGTCCTGGTAAAGAACAGCCAGAGGAAAAGAAAGGTATCATTTACCCTACAACCTCCCCAAAAGCTGATTTTTACTACAAACATGTTCTTGATGAAGGCAACCCTGCCCTTAAAGAAGCAGCATCCCAGTTTAACGATGCCTTGTTGGATGAGCAGGCGAAGAAGATTAAGCGTCTCGGCAAGGAGATTGCCCGACTCAACAAGGTTATCCACAAGAAGAACGAGGATCTTCGCCTTACAAAGATTCGTGAGAAGAATCTTGCCGAGTTAGGTCTGAAATATGTTGGGGAGAATGAAAAGTTGAAGAAGGAGCTTGCAGACAAGGTTGTTGATAAGATTGATGCTCAGGCTTTGAAGAGTGCCGAGAGTGCTCTCGCTTGGAAGGAAAAGACGATTACCTACAAGGATATGGCACTTGCCTACTATGAGAAGAAGATTGCCGAGAAGGACGAGGTGATTGCCGACTTGGGCAATGAACTGGCGGCTACCAAGAAGGAGTTGGAGGAGAAGACCCAGCTGGTTGAAACAGTTCGCAAAGGTTCCAAAGAATATTGCGAATATGGTATTGCTGCAGAGAAGATGATTCAGAAGATGGCAAAGGAAATTGTTAATGACAGCCCAGTCCCCTCAAAAGATTACAAGCAATATCGTCTTTGGGCGAATGGCTACAGATTCAATCCTCAGCTTCCTGATTTTAGCAAGGAAGAGGAGAAGAAACTTGAACATGCAAAGAAAATTAGAGTTTCTTCTGATAATGCAGAGGAAGGCGCAGACCTTTATGGCGTATTTGTATTGTGTGGCAAGGATTTTATTGATGCACTAAAGAACGTAAAAGACGTATGACAGGAGTAAACAATAATCAGAATACGCAGCAGCCTAGGAAGAAGCCGATAACTATCGGCGG
>ULTB01043183.1_pt1 | contig 14205 bp, 14 predicted proteins | sample 1957251 | NCBI WGS metagenome assembly ULTB01 (sample SAMEA4835724, study PRJEB28245) | human gut metagenome | biome: gut microbiome; material: fecal sample | place: Denmark | collected 2008
TTTGATATTATATTTTTTATAAATAAAATAATTTTTACATTTATTTTTATAAAAAATTTACTTATTGTAATCATGTATACTATTGCTCCAATAAGAATACCTACAATTGAGTAAATTCTAATTTCACCATTATTAATTTTAAATAATACAAACAATAAAAAAATAGCACTACATATCCAAAATAAAATATCTTCTATATATGTAACAATGTTAGAAGTTTTAAAAGATCTTCTCAGAATTCTGAATATGTCAAAAAAGATTCCTATTATTACACCACTAAATATATATATAACAAAATAATATAATTGAGAAATTGCCATATTATTCAAGTTCTTCACCCTCTAATTGATTTTTTATTTAAATATTTTGTTAAATATTCCTGTAGTTTTCTTGTCTAAATCATTTTCGCTATATACTAAATTATATATTTCACCTTCTACTACAACTTCTGAAGTATCTATACTTAATTTGTTAATTCTTAAATTTTCTCCTTTTACAGTAAGAAGTCCTAGTTCAGTTTCTACTATAACAACTTGGTCATCAAAGCTAAGTACATCTAAAACTCCTGATATACTTAATTTTTCTCTATTTTCAAGTACTAAATTTTGAACAATGTTTGAATTATTTATTTTTCTATCATCTAAAGTCATATAAAACCTCCTATTTTTAAGTTCGTATAAACTATATATATTCAGGTCTTGTCTACTTTAGAACATTTTTCATTAAAATAAAATAAGATTTATTTTCCTAATTCAATATTTTAAGAAAATAAATCTATATATTTATAATAATGTTTTATGCAATTGTTCTAATATAGCGTTAGGAATTTTTTGATTGAATAAGATACTTATTTTAGATTCATTAATTTCAAAATATAGTATTTCTAATTTGTTTAATTCAATAATTTCCATTGTTTTTTCTAATATCTTTTTATCATTTTTTATTCCATAACCTATAATAGCTATTTTTGTAATATTTGAATACGTAGTTTCAAATCCTTTTAATTCGGTTTCTAATAAGCTTTGAAATTTTATTAAAATTTGCGAGTTTATAGTAAATATAAATTCTGTACTATGATTACTATTGTTTATAAAATTGTTAATTTCAATGTTGTTTTTGTTCATAGTATAAAATAACTTATATGCTAAATCTGGTGAATATGTGTCATATTTCATTTTTACAATTATGATATCATCATTTTTTACTATACTTTTTACATTTGTATCTTCAATTTTATCTTGTAATAAAGTTCCTGGTTTATTGTTAAATGTAGATTTTGTAATTATTGGCACTTTATATTTTTTACCTATTTCTATACATCTTGTGTGTAATACTTTAGCTCCTTCATTTGCAATTTCTAGCATTTCTCCATATGAAAGAACTTCTAACTTTTTTGCTATACTTATTTTATTTGGGTCTGTTGTATAAACTCCATCAACATCAGAAAAAATGTAACAATGTTTTGCTTTTAAGGCTGCTGCTATTGCTACTGCTGTTGTATCTGAGCCTCCTCTTCCCAACGTTGTAATATCCCCTTTTTCATTAATTCCTTGAAATCCTGCTACAATTACAATTTTATCTTTTTCTAGCTCTTCTTCTATTCTGGTTGTATCTATATTTTCTATTTTAGAATTTTGGTTTAAATTGCTTGTATATATTCCTGCTTGCCAACCTGTTAATGAAATGGATTCATATCCTAATTCATTTAATAAAATGGAAAGTTTAGACATACTTATTTGTTCTCCAGTACTTACTAAAGTGTCTAATTCTCTTTCATTTGGTAAGCTTGATAATTCTTTTGCCTGATTTAGTAAATTATCTGTCGTTTTTCCTTGTGCAGAAACTACTACAACTATTTTGTTATTTTTGTTATATAAGTCTATTATCTTTTTTGCAACAACATTTAATTTTAAATTATCTGCTACACTACTTCCTCCAAATTTTAATACTATTATATCTTTTGGGTCCATAATTTTTTGGCTCCTTCTGATTTACAATAAAAAGTCTATATTTAATTATAAATTTTAAACTATAATATTATTATATTCTTTTAAGTAGCCAAAAGTGATTTTATTACTTAATTATTTTCATTAGCTTTCATTTTTAAATATGCATCCATAAAGCCATTTAAATCACCATTCATAACAGCTTCTATATTACCAACTTCATAATTTGTTCTATGGTCTTTTACCATTGTGTATGGACAAAATACATATGAACGTATTTGACTTCCCCATGCAATATCCATTTGATTTCCTTTTAAATCTTCTATTTTGTCTTTATGTTCTTTTTCTTTTAAATCTAATAGTTTAGATTTAAGCATTTTCATAGCAGTTTCTCTGTTTTGTATTTGTGAACGTTCAGATTGGCAAGATACAACTATATTTGTTGGAATATGTGTTATCCTAACAGCCGAAGATGTTTTATTAATATGCTGTCCACCTGCACCAGATGCACGATAAGTATCTACTCTTAAGTCATCTGGATTAATGTCTATTTGTATATCTTCAGTTATCTCTGGTAAAACCTCTAATGATGCAAAAGATGTATGCCTTCTTCCTCCACTATCAAAAGGTGATATACGAACTAGTCTATGAACCCCCATTTCACCTTTCAAATATCCGTACGCATATGGTCCTTTAATAAGAGCTGTTACGCTTTTTAGACCTGCTTCTTCCCCATCTAAATAATCTAGTTCTTTTACTTCATAATTATTTGCTGTTGCCCACCTTGTATACATTCTATATAACATTTGTGCCCAATCGCAGCTTTCAGTTCCTCCTGCTCCTGGATGAAGCGTTATTATTGCATTATTCATATCATATTTTCCAGATAATAATGTATTAATTTCTAACTTTTCAATTTTTTTATCCAATTCTTTAATTGATTTCAAAAGTTCTTCTTCTAAGCTTTCATCATTTTCATTTGAAACTAATTCATTCATTTCTATAATATCTTCTAAAAATTGTTCCGTTTTTTTATAATCTTCAATTTTACTTTTTAATGTATTGATTTCTTTTAGTACTTTAGTAGAAGTTTGTGTATCACCCCAAAAATCTGGTTCATTTGTTTTTTGCTCTAAATTGTCTAGTTCATTTTTCAAAGAAGTGATGTCAAAGAGATTCACCTAATTCTTTTATTTTATTTTTCAATTGTTCAAGATGTCTCTTATTTTCTTCAAAATCTAACATATTATCACTCTCCTAACTTTTAATTATAATACATTAAATATTATGAAAAAACAAGTCACTTTAATAAAAAGTAACTTGTTCTTTTCTTTTTTGTGTTAAATAAGAAGAATTTCTTACTTGAAAAAAAGTCTGAATTAATAAAATCAAATAAAGCTGAAGACAAATCAAATTGATCAATTCTTTCTTCACGTTCTATTAAAACTTCATAATAGTTTGAGAACTCATCAATTCTTACTTTGCCACACTCCATATCTCCCGAATCGGGAATTTCGAAACTACTTAAAACACCTTTCCGCATTGCTATAGTTGTTTTTTTTACTTCCATTAGAAAGACTCCTTTCTTTGGAAACTATAATATTGACAACGATAAGATTATACTATATTTTAATTTATCTTGCAAGTTTTTCTACGTAAAAATTATTGTATTCTGTTTGATTTTATGCTATAATTGTTTTGTTTACAAATATAATCTCTATCTTAATTAATAAAAAGATAGAAAATAAAAAAGGAGGCTAATAAACATGGGACAGGTAAAAATTGTTGGAGACACAGGAATTGAAGGATTGAAAGTTGTTGAAACAACCAGACATGGAGATTCTAGAGGTTATTTCATGGAAACTTACAATCAAAACGATTTTAAGGAAGTTGGAATTGACTGTACTTTTGTTCAGGACAACCAATCTTTCTCAAAAAAAGGAGTTATTAGAGGATTACATTTCCAAAACGGTGAATACTCTCAAGCAAAATTAGTCAGAGTTGTAAGAGGCTCTGTATACGATGTAGCAGTTGACTTGAGAAAAGGTTCTCCTACTTATGGAAAAGCTTACGGAGTATTGCTTACAGAAGATAATAATCTTCAGTTCTTTATTCCTGAAAATTTTGCTCATGGTTTCTTGGTAACATCAGAGGAAGCCATATTTTGTTACAAGGTTAATAAATTCTATCAACCTGGTGATGAAGGTGGACTTATTTGGAACGATCCTGAGCTTAAAATTGATTGGCCTGTTGAAGAAGTTGGTGGTTTAGAAAACCTTACTTTTTCAGAAAAAGATACAAAGTGGCCTACTTTAAAAGAACTATCAGAAAGATAATAAAAATAAAAATCCCAAGTATAAACTAATATACTTGGGATTTTTATTATCTATTTCTTCTTACCCTTTTATTCTAAAAGGTACTCCATCTATATTTTTATAAATTCTAGTCTTATTCTTTTTAATTTTATGTTTTATTTCTTCCTCTAAATTTAATCCAACTATTTCAGATATTCCAATTGCTAAATAGCATATACCATTATTATTATTTATTTAATCCAAATCAACTAATGCCATCTTCTCATGATATTCAGGATGAACTTGATCTAATTCATCTTTATCAATGGATACAATATATTCTTCAAGTTCTGTTAATAAATCTCTAACGTCTTCAAGATATTTCTCCTCATATTCTATTATTTTCATCTATTACCACTTCTTCTATTAGATTTTAAAAGGTGTCAACAAATATAATCATTGTTCACACCTTTATTTTACTACACATTTTTAATATTTTGTGGACAAGTTATAAAACTCGAACCAATTTATCTTTTTAAAAATTTAAATTTTTCCCTTATTTTATACTACTTTCCACAGCAGTTCTTATATTTCTTACCACTTCCACATGGAATTATTTTTCACTTTTTTTGAAATATTTTTCTGTTTTATTGCTTATCTCTTCTTATTTTATGAAATATTTTTCGTTTTTCATATAATATAGTTATCTAAAAAGGTATCTAAATTTTTCATAATTATTATCCATTATAATTATTTTTTTATTCTATATTAACACCACTATTAAATACTTTTTTACAAATAAAACTCATTACTACTATAATTGTTAGATAAATTATAATTGCAATTACTGCTAATAACTTAAATGAATTTGGATCCAGTTGAATATTATTTTTAAATAAATCCATTATATTACTATTAAATAAACCCAATATAAACGTTAAAAATAATACAATACTTTGAGATAAAATATAAGCTATAAATCCAAATAAAACCGAAAATCCTATTTTTCCATTATTTCTTCTATAACCTAAAAGTAATCCTAAATAACCACATTGTAATGCGTTAAATATTTCTAAAAACAGTATTGATAAAACACTTAATATAAAAAATGAAGTGCTAAAATTTATACTTGTAGTAAAATTATTTATAAAATCTTTTAATAATATCCACCTATCTTTTGTATAGTATGCAATAAACAAACCAATAACAATTACAGAAAAACTTATAACAAAGAATATTAATGTTTGAAAAAGCTTAGAATTATATATGTCATTTTTAGTTACTGGCAATGTATGAGTTAAATACGCTTCATCTTTATAAATAGAATCTCTGAACCTTACCCAACTTCTCATTAGTGTATTAATTAATATACTAGCCATCATTGAAAACATACATCCAACACTAATTTGTGAAATTATTTTCAAGATAACAGAATCGTCAATTGCAAATAATATTCTTGTAGATATTGAAAAAAATATAGTTAATATATAGAAAATAATCATATTTTTTAACATATATTTCAAATCATATTTTAATAGTTTTACTAACATTTGAACATCCTCCTAAACACTTCATCTATTGATAATTTTTCTTTATTTCTTAATTTGTCTGCATCTTCATGTAATATAACTCTACCTTTATCAATAAAAATCACTTCATCCAAAATTCTTTCAATATCAGATATTAAATGAGTAGAAATTATTACACTGGCATTCTCATTAAAATTGGAAAGAATTGTATCTAAAATGTAATCTCTTGTTGCTGGATCAACTCCACCCAATGGTTCATCTAATATATAAAGATCTGCACTCCTTGACATTACAAGTACTAATTGTACTTTTTCTTGCATTCCTTTACTCATTTTAGAAAGGTTTTTATTAATATCTAAGTCTAAGTCTTTTAATAACTTCTTTGCTTTATCTGCATCAAAGTTATCATAAAAATCATTAAAAAATTCTATTACTTCTGATACTTTCATTTGTTTGTTTAAGTATGTTCTTTCTGGAAGATATGCAATAATTTTTTTAGGTTCTACACCTACTGAATTACCTTTTATTTTAATCTCACCATTTGTTGGAGTTAACAAATCGTTAATAAGTTTTATTAAAGTTGTTTTTCCTGCTCCATTTTTACCAAGTAATCCAATTATTTTACCACTTGATATTTTTAAATTAACTTCTTTTAAAACTTCTTTATCATCATAAGACTTACTCAAGTTTTTAATCTCAACTAATTCCATATTATTCATCTATCCCTTCTAAATATTTTATAGAATCCGCTTTGCCTAAACCAATTCTCCTCATTCCCTGAAAATAACTTTTTGCTAGTGTAATTGCATATTCATCTTTTAAACTTTCAATTAATTTAGCATCATTTGTAACGTATTTTCCATTAGTTCTTTCAGTATAAATTAAATTCATATCCTCAAGCTCTGTTAAAGCTTTTTGCATTGTGTTTGGATTCACTTTAAAAGTAGTTGCAAAATCCCTAACAGATGGTAACTTATCTCCAGCTTTAAAAACTCCTGATATGAGATAAATTTTTAAGTAATCTAATAATTGTATATAAATTGGTATATTATTATCAAATGTAAAATCCATTTCGCACCTCCACTGTATTATTTGCTTAATACAATAGCATTATATTTTAATTTATATTTTTTGTCAATAAAAAAGCCGAAATTTAATTCGACTTTTAAAATATTATTTTATTTCAGGGTATCTAAAAGGTATCTAATTCCCTATTCCTCCCTATAATTTAATTTCAAAATCTCACAAGCCCTTGTAATTACTTACTTTCCACAGCACTGCTTATACTTGCGACCAGAGCCACATGGAATTATTTTTCACTTTTTTTGAAATATTTTTCCACTTTAATGCTTATTTTATCTCATGTTTAATTAATTTTACATTTTATTTTTGATTTAAGGTATTTAAAAAGTTATCTAACTTACTCTATAAATTGTAATTTGTAGGGATGATTATTATAGTAAATTACAGGTAGATTTTGTCTACCTGTAATCTGTTATTTTTAGTTATCTCTCAAAATCATACATATCTTTTTGACTTTTTAAATTTGTTCTTATAATGTAGTATAAATCCACTATTGCTTTATCTATATTCATCATTCCGTTTCCAATAGTATAATAAACTGGATAGACTTTATAATTATTATTCGCTATATTTTTTCATCAAGTAATCCTATTCTATAAAACAATTTCCATATATTTTTAGTTCCAATCCAAGGAGACCTTCTACCTTTCCAATTTGGATTTGATGCAATATTTTTTCCTGTTGGATTCATAAAGACAAAACAAATATCTGGATTGTCTGTACAACCTACATTATATATAGACGTTAATTCCTTTGAACCATACTGTAATTGCAATTTGTCATATTTAATTAATCTCCTATTTCTTCATTTTCTTTTTCATTATAAAATGCTACTTTTAAAGACATAATAATCATTTCTATTCCTAATATAATTATGTGTTCTTCAACCTTTTCAAATGGATTAAACACCAATAATATTGATAGCAATGTTTCTATAATTGCATGTATTAATTCGCCAACAAATCTCTTATTGTTGACTTTATTATATATTGCAACATTAAGTCCTTTTATTCCTTTTCTTAATCCTGAAATTCCCCATATAATAGCTATAAATGAAATAGCATCATTTTTTTTAAGCAAAGTCATTATACCTAATATCATTACAACAATATTTTCTGGTATCTTCATTGTTTCCAATGTTTTATATTCCTTATTTTTTATATTTCTTATTGTGTTTATTAAAGCAATATTAATTGTCGTTATACCAGTTATAATTGATAGTTTTTCTTTTAAATAACTAGCAAATATTATATGAATTAATCCAGTAACTATTAATATAATTTGTAAAAAAAATTTTAATTTATCTTTTTTATTTTCTTCAATATTTTCCTTACAATATTCTCTTATTTTTTTTATGCTATTTTCACTCAAATTTATACTCCTTGTTTTATAATATAATTGTATACATTAAATATTATTACTCCTAAAATAGTAAGAACAATACCTGTTATTCTATTTAATTTCTGCACATCAACTTTATTTTGCCATAATTTCACAAACTAAATTACTAATTTCTGTTGGATTTTCAATGGGCAACCCTTCAATCAATCTTGCTTGTGCATATAAAACTTTTGTATATTTTTCTAATTTATCTTTATCATTTTTATAAAGTTCTTGTAATTTTTTAGCAATATCATGGTTTTCGTTTATTTCTAATACTGTTTGTGCTTTAATTCCTTGATTATTTGGCATTGAATTTAATGTTTTTTCCATTTCTACTGATATTGCTCCTTCACTGCTTAAGCAAACAGGATGATTTTTTAGTTTATGTGTAAATCTAACATTTTGTACTTCTTTATCTAGAGCTTTTTTCATAGTTTCAAACATTTCTTTATTTTCCTCATTAGCCTTTTTTAGTTCTTCTTTTTCTTCATCACTATCTAAATCAAAATTATCACTACATATGTTTTGGAATGTTTTTTCTTCATAATTCATTAATACTTGGAATACAAATTCATCTACATTATCTGTTAAGTATAGTATTTCATATCCTTTTTCTTTTAATCTTTCTACTTGTGGTAACATATCTATTTTATCTACTGTCTCTCCACATGCATAATAAATTGATTTTTGATCTTCTTTCATTCTTTCTACATATTCTTTTAAGGTAACTAGTTTATTTTCTGTTGATGAATAGAACATTAATAAATCTTTTAACTTGTCCTTATTCATTCCATAATCTTCATAAGTACCATATTTTAGTTGTAGTCCAAAGTTCGTAAAGAATTGCTCGTATTTTTCCCTATCATTTTTCAACATATTCTCTAATTCTGATTTTATTTTGTTTTCTATGTTTCTAGCAATTATTCTTAATTGTCTATCATGTTGTAGCATTTCTCTTGATATATTTAATGATAAATCCTCACTATCAACTAAACCTTTTACAAATCCAAAATAATCTGGCAATAAGTCTCCACATTTTTCCATTATCAATACACCATTTGCATATAGTTGTAATCCTTTTTCGTATTCTTTGTTATAATAATCATATGGCAAATGTGATGGAATATATAATAAGCTATTGTATTTATATTGACCTTCAAGTGCTGTATGTATTACTTTTAGGGGTTTCTCATAATCATGGAATTTTTCTGTATAGAAGCTATCATATTCCTCTTCTTTAATTTTTTTCTTATTCTTTTTCCAAATAGGTGTCATAGAATTTATTGTTTCTATTTCTTTGACTTGTTCATATTCATCTTCTGTTCCTTCTTTTTTATGGCTATGTTCTAATTCCATTTGAATTGGATAACGTATATAATCCGAATATTTTTTTATAATGCCTTGTATTGTGTATGATTCTAAAAATTGGCTATATTTTTCTTCTTCTGAATCTTCTTTTATGTGTAATGTAATTTTTGTACCAATATTTTCTTTTTCGCATGGTTCTATTAAGTAACCTTCAACACCTTTTGATTTCCAGCAATATGATTTATCACTATCTACTGATTTGCTTTCTACTGTTACTAAATCACTTACCATGAATGCTGAATAAAATCCAACTCCAAATTGTCCTATTATATCAATATCTTTTTTCTTTTCATTTTCTTGTTTGAAATTTAGTGAACCACTTTTGGCAATTGTTCCTAAGTTTTTGTCTAGCTCTTCTTCTGTCATACCACATCCATTATCAGTTATTGTAAGCAATCTGTTTTCTTTGTCTAGGTCTATTCTGATTTTTAAATCTTCTTTATTGATTTTTAATTTTTTGTCTGTTAGTGAACGATAATATAATTTGTCTATTGCATCACTTGCATTTGAAATTAGTTCCCTTAAAAATATTTCTTTGTTTGTGTAAATTGAGTTAATCATTAAATCTAATAGTCTTTTTGACTCTGCTTTAAATTGTTTGTTTCCCATTTAAAATTCCTTCTTTCTTTATTTTATATTTTGATAAGTATTATTATATTCTCTTTTTTAGCAAAGTCAACATTAGAGTGCTAAAATTTACAAAATTTTCACAAATATAAAAAATTAAGTATAAATTATAAGATTTTTATACTTAATCTATTTTCCATAAAAATAATATATTTCTTTCCATTATGATATGCTAAGCATTCATTAAATGCACACTTTCTATTCTCTTTATCTTCCATTAATTTCAAAATTTCCTGTATTCCTATCATGTCTAATGAAAAATTTACAAATGATCTTGGAATACCTGTACTCCCATAATATTTCCCCCATTCTCGATAACAAATTACTATTTATCTTTCCATCATATTATATCATATAAAAGGACAAACCTCTCGATTTGTCCTAAAATTAATCAAATATTTTATTGTTTCAGGGTATCTAAAAGGTATCTAATTCCCTATTCTTCCCTCAAAATTATTTTTGTATTCTCGCAAACCCTTGTAATCGCTTACTTTCCGCAGCATTGCTTATACTTGCGACCCGATCCACATGGACATGGGTCATTTCTGCCTACTTTTGGTTCATTATTTACTACTGTTTTATTCATTCCACCTTCATCTTTTGAATATCCACCATCAACTAAATTGATTGCTGTATCTTCAAGACCCGCAGATGTAATTTGAGCTGTTTCTTGTCTTGTTACTCCTCCTTCTTTCTTTCTAGCATTTAGAAGGAATCTAGTAACATCTACTTTAATGTTTGCATTCATTTCATCAAACATTTCTCCTCCAAGAATTCTATATTGAACAACAGGATCTTTTTGTCCATATCCTTGAAGTCCTATACCATTTTTTAATTCGTCCATGTTATCAATGTGATCCATCCATCTTTGATCTACTATTTTTAACATAACAACACGTTCTAATTCTCTTAATTGTTCACTACCAAATTCATTTTCTTTTTCTTCATATAATTCATGAATTTTGTTTTGTAATTCTTCAATTATTTTTCCAGCATCTAATTTACTGTCTTTTAAAGATTCTAGATTTTCAATATTAAATGTTGTAAGAATGTCTTGAATTAAAGCTTCTTTATTAACATTTTCCTCTGACAAATATACAGATACTAAGTCTGATGCAACAGAATCCATCATGTTAATAATTCTTTCTTTCAAATTCTCTCCATCAAGTACTTTTCTTCTTTGAGAGTAAATAACTTCTCTTTGAAGATTCATAACATCATCATAAGAAAGTACATTTTTACGAATACTAAAGTTTCTACCTTCAACTCTTTTTTGTGCAGACTCTACAGATTTTGAAATCATTTTAGATGTAATTGGCATATCTTCATCTGCACCAAGCATATTATATACAGCTGTAACTTTATCTCCTCCGAAAATTTTCATTAAATCATCATCAAGTCCTATATAAAATCTAGATTCTCCAGGATCTCCTTGACGTCCACTACGTCCACGTAACTGATTGTCAATTCTTCTAGATTCATGTCTTTCTGTACCTATAATTTTTAGTCCACCTGCTTCAATAACTTTACTCTTTTCTTCTTTTATTTGTTCATTATATTTATCTTCTAACTCTTTGAATTTCTTTCTTGCTGATAATATTTCTTGGTCTTCTGTCTCATTAAATGCTGTTGCTTGTTCTATTAATTCTTCAGAATATCTTTGCTTTCTCATTTCTTGTTTTGCTAAATACTCACTATTTCCTCCAAGCATAATATCTGTACCACGTCCTGCCATATTTGTTGCTATTGTAACAGCTCCATATTTTCCGGCTTGTGCTACTATTTCAGCTTCTTTTTCATGGAATTTCGCATTTAATACTTCATGTTTAATTCCTTCTTTTTTTAGTAAACTACTTAATTTTTCTGATTTTTCAACAGAAACTGTACCAACTAAAACTGGTTGTCCTTTTTTATTACTTTCTTTAATATCTTCTATAACAGCTTTAAATTTAGCTCTTTCATTTTTGTAAATAATATCATGATGATCATCTCTAATCATAGGTTTGTTTGTTGGTATTTCTATAACATCTAAATGATATATTTCTTGGAATTCATCTTCTTCTGTCATAGCAGTACCAGTCATACCTGATAATTTATCATACATTCTAAAATAATTTTGGAATGTAATTGTTGCTAATGTTTTAGATTCGTCAGCAATTCTAACTCCTTCTTTTGCTTCAATTGCTTGATGTAGTCCATTATTGTATCTTCTTCCATACATAATACGTCCTGTAAATTCATCAACAATTAAAACTTCTCCATCTTTAACAATATAGTCTATGTCTTTTTTCATAATTCCATGGGCACGTAATGCTTGATTTACATTATGAACTAATTCAGAATTTTCTATATCGTTAAAGTTTTCTAAGTGAAATTCTTCTTCTGCTTTTTTTATTCCTTTTAATGTTAGTGAAGCAGATTTTGCTTTTAAATCTACAATGTAATCATAGTTTTCATTATCTTCAGCTTGTTCTATGTCTTTAACATCTTCTTCTACAATTACTTTAGCTTTTAATCTTTTTACAAAATTATCAGCTTTCTTGTAAAGATCTGAAGATTTATTTGCTCTACCTGAAATAATAAGTGGTGTACGAGCTTCATCTATTAAAATACTATCAATTTCGTCCACGATTGCATATTTTAGCTTTCTTTGTACTAATTGATTTTTATAAATAACCATGTTATCTCTTAAATAGTCAAATCCAAATTCGTTATTTGTTCCATAAGTTACATCGGCAGCATATGCTTCTTGTTTTTGTTTAGGATTCATTCCTGAAATTACAAGCCCTACACTTAATCCTAAAAATCTATAAACTTTTCCCATCCATTCGCTATCACGTTTAGCTAAATAATCATTAACTGTTATAACGTGTACACCTTCTCCAGTAAGTGCATTTAAATATACAGGAAGTGTCGCAACTAAAGTTTTTCCTTCACCTGTTTTCATTTCTGCAATTCTACCTTGGTGAAGTATAATACCACCTATTAATTGCACATCGAAATGTCTCATTCCTAAAACCCTTTTTGATGCTTCACGAACAGTTGCAAATGCTTCTGGTAATAAGTCATCTAAAGTTTCTCCATTTTGTAATCTCTCTTTAAAAGATTTAGTTTTTCCTTTTAATTCCTCATCTGATAATTTAGAAAATTCATCTTCTAAACTATTTATTTTGTTAACTAAAGGCATTACTCTTTTTACTTCTTTTTCACTATATGTTTTAAAAAGTCCCATGCTATTTTTCTTCCTTTCGTAAAATCATTTTTATAGATTTTACTATATCATTGTTTAATGTAAAATGCAAGAAAAAGCCAAATAAAAATGTAAAATTTTCAAGTATATTTATTAATTTTGCATCATATATATTATTAAAATATTTTTACGAAAGAAGGTCGTCTTCTATGTTTATTTATAATTTAAAATTAAATAGTTCTATATTGTTTAAAATTTTACTCGGATTTATTATTGCTATTGTAATAAGTTTATGTGGAATTATTGCTTATAAAATTTATAAAGCAAGTGTAAAACTAAATGACGATGTTTTAACTACAGAATTTACAGAGCTGAATTCTCAAAATTATGCAAGCGTTTTGCAATCTGTACATAATAACATTGATAATTATGTTGGTCAAAAAATAAAGTTTTCTGGATTTGTATACAGAGTATATGACTTAAATAAAGAACAATTTGTATTAGGTAGAAATATGATTATTAGTTCAGACTTTCAGACTGTTGTTGTAGGTTTTCTTTGTCATTATAAAGATGCTATCACTTTTAAAGATTCTACATGGGTTGAAATAGAAGGAAGGATTACAAAAGGAACTTATCAAAACAAAGAAATGCCTATATTAGAGATTTTATCTATACAAGAAACTACTAAACCTTCAGATGAATACGTGTATCCTCCTGATGATAATTATATTCCTACATCTTTAATAATAAAAATCCTCCGGCTTAGCCGGAGGATTTTTATTATA
>ULTB01029626.1_pt1 | contig 14169 bp, 16 predicted proteins | sample 1957251 | NCBI WGS metagenome assembly ULTB01 (sample SAMEA4835724, study PRJEB28245) | human gut metagenome | biome: gut microbiome; material: fecal sample | place: Denmark | collected 2008
CGACTCCCTGATCCTGAATGGTCTGCTCACAGAGCTTCAAGCGTCAGACCCTGAAAGCTACGAGATCCTCATCGCGATTGCGGACGGACTTTCCGAACGCGCCGGCGCAGAGCGGCTGCATATGCCCCGGAACACCTTTGTGTATAAGAGGAGCCAGCTTCTGAAGCGGCTCAAGGAAAAATTCTAAAAATCTTTCGGCCAAGCCCTCCTTTCCTGTCCAGATGGGTCATTGAAAGGCAACACGAGACGCCTTGGGAAAGGAGGGACCGCCGATATGAGTTACAACGCAAACCATTATGACGCCCGTGCCGACGAGGACATTGTTGATGTCCTGACCGCGATCAGCGTGGTGTCAAAGAGACTGGCGAGCAATCTGACCGCCGCACGCCAGCAGAGCAAATCCAGGGAAGGAGGAAAATCACATGAGCCGAATGAGCGATATGGCGCAGACCATCGAAAACTTGCGCAGTGCTGCCGCTGCTATTTCGGATGCCGCTGACTGGCTGACAAAGATGTTCAGCGGTGAACCGCAGGCAGAGAATGCTCCTGCTTCTCCTCCTGAACCGGAATTGACGCTGGAGCCGGTCCGAGCCGTGCTTGCGGACAAATCCCGCCAGGGGCACACCGCTGAGATCCGCGCCCTGCTTCAAAAGTACGGCGCATCCAAGCTGTCACAGATCGACCCCGCACACTACAAGGCGTTGCTCGCCGAAGCGGAGGTGCTGACAAATGGCAGTTAAGCACGCAGTCTTATCCGCTTCTTCTTCCGAACGGTGGCTCAACTGTCCGCCATCCGCAAGATTGTGCGAGGCCTACGAGGACAAGAGCAGCAACTACGCCGCCGAAGGGACGGACGCCCACGCACTCTGTGAGTTCCGGCTGAAGCAAGCTCTGGGGATTCCGGCGGACAATCCCATCGAAAATCTCTCCTGGTACAACGAGGAGATGGAGGACTGCGCCGCCGGGTATGCCGCCTATGTATCGGAGCTTCTGGAGACCGCAAAGCAGACCTGCGCCGACCCGGTCATCCTGATCGAGCAGCGAGTGGATTTCTCCCGCTGGGTACAGGACGGCTTCGGCACCGCCGACTGCATCGTTATCGCGGACGGCGTACTGAACATCGTGGACTATAAGCACGGTAAAGGCGTGGAGGTCAGTGCTGTGGATAATCCGCAGATGATGCTGTATGCCCTGGGCGCTCTGGAGATCTTTGACGGCATCTACGACATTGATTCCGTCCGCATGACCATCTACCAGCCCCGGAAATCCAATATCAGCGTCTGCGTCATGGAAAAGGACGAGCTTCTCGAATGGGCACAGAACGACCTGATCTATAAGGCGAAACTGGCATACGAGGGCGGCGGCGATTTTCACTGCGGCGAATGGTGCCGGTTCTGCAAGGCAAAGGCCGAATGCAGGGAACGAGCCGAAGCGAATCTCGCGCTTGCCCGGTATGACTTTGAAGAGCCGCCTCTCCTGACCGATGAGGAAATTGCCGGCATCCTGGACAAGGTTGATGCGCTTACCGCCTGGGCAACGGATGTGAAGGAATACGCGCTCCAGCAGGCAGTCAGCGGCACGGCGTTCCCGGGCTGGAAGCTGGTCGAGGGCCGCTCCAACCGTAAATACACCAGCGAAGCCGCAGTCGCCGCAGCCGTTGAGGGCGCAGGCTTTGACCCCTATGAAAAGAAGCTCCTCGGCATCACCGCCATGCAGAAGCTGCTGGGTAAATCCCGCTTTGAGGAGCTTCTCGCACTCTACATTGAAAAGCCGCAAGGCAGGCCGACGCTCGTGCGGTCGAGTGATAAACGGCCCGAATGGAATACCGCAAAAAATGATTTTATGGAGGAAATGTAATATGTCTAACAGCACAAACAGAGTCAACAACCCTATGAAGGTCATCACCGGTCCCGACACCCGCTGGTCCTACGCCAACGTCTGGGAGCCCAAGTCCATCAACGGCGGCACGCCGAAGTACTCGGTGTCGCTGATCATCCCGAAGTCCGACACCAAGACGGTGGCGAAGATCAAGGCCGCTATTGAAGCCGCCTACCAGGAGGGACAGGCCAAGCTGAAGGGCAACGGCCGCTCCGTACCTCCTCTCTCCGCAATCAAGACTCCGCTGAGAGACGGCGACGTTGAAAGGCCCGATGATCCCGCCTATGCGAACGCCTACTTCATCAACGCCAACTCCGCCACCGCTCCCGGCATCGTGGACGCAGGCCGCAATCCCGTGCTGACCCGCTCCGAGGTGTATTCCGGCGTGTACGGCAGGGCGTCCATCAACCTGTACGCTTTCAACAGCAACGGCAACAAGGGCATCGCCTGCGGTCTGAACAACCTGCAGCTCATCCGTCCCGGTGAGCCCCTGGGCGGCAAGGCCAGCGCCGAAGCCGACTTCGCAACCGATGACGACGAGGATTTCCTCGGTTAAGACAAGGGAGGTAAAAGACTATGACAACAATTCAGACGATCCTTCTCCTCGCTCTTCTCGCCATCTGGCTGTGCGTCAGCGCAGTCATTCTAATCAGCAGTATTCAGTCCTTCATCTATGACCGCAAGCGTGAAAAGCGTGAGCGGGAACAGGCGACCCGTGACGCAGAGTATCACGAAAACCGCATGAAGCTGCTGGAGAAATAACAACCAAGCCCCAGGGCGGCAGAGCAATCTGCCGCCCTATTGGGGTATGGAAGGAAGTGACGAAATGCAAACCTTATCAATCGACCTGGAGACCTACAGCGACCAGCCCCTTGCCAAAACAGGCGTGTACCGTTATGTGGAGTCTCCCGATTTTGAAATACTGCTCTTTGCCTACAGCGTGGACGGTGGTCCCGTACAGCAGATAGATCTTGCCTGCGGGGAGAAGATCCCTTCGGAGATCCTTTCCGCTCTGGAGGATGAGACTGTGACCAAGTGGGCCTTCAACGCCAATTTTGAACGCATCTGCCTGTCACGCTTTCTGGGCTATCCGACCGGCGACTATCTGGAGCCGGGCTCCTGGAAATGCTCGATGATTTGGGCGGCGTATATGGGGCTGCCCTTATCCCTGGAGGGAGTCGGGGCTGTTCTCGGATTGGAAAAGCAAAAGCTGACCGAAGGCAAAGACCTCATCAAATATTTCTGCCAGCCCTGTGCGCCAACTAAGTCAAACGGCCAGCGCACCTGCAATCTGCCGGAGCACGCCCCGGATAAGTGGCTGGCGTTCAAGCGATACAACATCCGCGATGTGGAGACGGAGATGTCCATCCAGGCACGGCTCTCCAAATACCCCGTGCCGGACAGCGTCTGGGAGGAATACCATCTCGACCAGGAAATCAACGACCGCGGCGTGGGGCTGGATATGGAACTGGTGCGGCAGGCCATTCAGATGGACGGTCGCTCCCGCTCGGAACTGACGCAGGCAATGAAGGAACTGACCTCGCTGGACAACCCCAACTCAGTCCAGCAGATGAAGCAATGGCTTGCGGACAACGGCGTGGAGACCGATACCCTGGGCAAAAAGGCTGTGGCGGAGCTTTTGAAGACAGCACCGCCTCAGCTGCAAAAGGTACTGACCCTGCGCCAGCAGCTTGCGAAATCCAGCGTTAAAAAGTATCAGGCGATGGAGACCGCTGTCTGCGCCGATGGCCGGGCAAGAGGTATGTTCCAGTTCTACGGAGCCAACCGTACCGGACGCTGGGCAGGCCGCATCATTCAGATGCAGAATCTCCCGCAGAACCATCTGGGCGATCTGTCCGAAGCCAGAGGGCTTGTTCGAGTCGGTGACTTTGACGCTCTGGAAATGCTCTATGAGGATGTGCCGGATACCCTTTCCCAGTTGATCCGCACCGCATTCGTGCCGCAGGAAAACAGGAAATTCATTGTGGCGGACTTCTCCGCGATTGAAGCCAGGGTGATCGCATGGTTTGCCGGCGAGAAGTGGCGGCAGGATGTATTCGCCGAGGGCAAGGATATCTACTGCGCCAGCGCGTCCCAGATGTTCGGTGTCCCCGTAGAAAAGCACGGCGTCAACGGCCACCTGCGGCAGAAAGGCAAGATCGCAGAACTTGCTCTCGGCTACGGCGGCTCCGTGGGAGCGCTGAAAGCGATGGGCGCTTTGGAGATGGGGCTTCAGGAGGACGAGCTTCCCGCTCTGGTTTCCGCATGGCGTCAGGCGAATCCGAAAATCGTGCAGTTCTGGTGGGCGGTTGACCGTGCCGTGATGGACGCCGTTACCCGTAAGACCACCACGAAAACACACGGCATCATATTCTCCGCCAGAAACGGGATGCTGTTTATCACTCTCCCTTCCGATAGGAGCCTTGCCTATGTGAAGCCCAAAATCGGCGAGAACCGTTTCGGCGGCGGCTGCATCACCTATGAAGGCATCGGCGGCACAAAGAAATGGGAACGACTGGAAAGCTATGGTCCAAAATTCGTGGAAAATATCGTCCAGGCGACCTCCCGCGATATCCTCTGCTACGCCATGCAGACCCTTCGCTGCTGCTCCATCGTCATGCACATCCATGATGAGGTGGTCATCGAAGCCGACCGCCGGATGTCCCTGCAGGCTGTCTGCGACCAGATGGGCAGGACGCCGCCCTGGGCAAAGGGGCTGCAGCTTCGCGCCGACGGCTACGAGACCGATTTTTACAAGAAAGATTAACGAGGTAACGCCTATGAGCATCAATAAATTCAACAGCGAGGGCTATTACGATCCAACCACCTATGAAGCCCTCACCAATATCGAAAAGGAAGAACGCGCCCTCCGCGCATTCCGCCCCATCGTCTACATCTGCTCACCCTATGCCGGGGATGTGGCCACCAACGTAGAGAACGCCCGGAGATACAGCCGCTTCGCTGTGGAGGCGGGATACATCCCCATTGCGCCCCATCTGCTGTTTCCGCAGTTTCTCCGCGACGCCGATCCAAAGGAGCGCCAACTGGGGCTATTCTTTGGAAATGCCCTCATGAGTAAATGCTCCGAGGTGTGGGTGTTTGGAGAATACATCTCTTCCGGCATGGAAGCGGAGATCCGCAGGGCCAAATGGAAGAACTACCGTTTGAGATATTTTACGACTACGTGCGAGGAGGTAACCGACAATGCGTGAACTGAACATCGCCTACGGCAACAACCGGCAGGCAAAGAGATGGGTCAACAAGGCCATACGGTTTGACGATCTGAAAGAACGGCTCCGAGTGCCTATCCGCACCACCGAGTCCGCCGAGGAATATGCGAAGATGAGCCGCGCCCAGCGTGACACCGCCAAAGACCACGGCGGCTTTGTGGCGGGTGTGCTGAAGGGCGGCAGACGCAAGGTCGATACCGTGGAGAGCCGCTCGATGGTGGCGCTTGACGGTGACCGCATCGACGCCGCTTTTCTGGAAAACTATGAAACGCTCTGCCCCTATACCTCCGCGCTGTACACCACCCACAGCAGCACGGAGGAAAATCCCCGCGTCCGGCTGGTGTTCCCGCTGACCAGGGATGTGACCCCGGAGGAATTTGTGGCGGTGTCCCGCTATCTCGCTCAGATGCTGGGCATCGACTATTTTGACGAATGCTCCTACCAGCCCAATCAGCTGATGTACTGGCCGTCCACCCCGGCCAACGGCTCCTTTGTGTATAAGGAGACGGACGGTGGCTGGCTCGATCCCGATGCAATCCTCGCAAAGCACCCGGAATGGACTGACCCCACAAGACTGCCCACCTCTTCCAGGGAGAGCAAGGCAAATACCACCGCACAGCAGAAGGTGCAGGACCCGCTGTCCAAAGAGGGCGTGGTGGGTCTGTTCAACCGCACCTATTATCCCATCAGCAAGGCGCTGGAGACGTTCCTCTCCGACATCTATGAGCCGACCGACAATGAGAACCGCTGGCACCTGATCGCGTCCTCCAGCATGGCGGGCGTAGAGATCAAGGAGGACAAATTCGTATACAGCCACCACGCCAAAGACCCGGCTTACCTCAAGCTGTGCAACGCCTTTGACATCGTCCGCACCCACCGCTTTGGAGATCTGGACGAAAAAGCGTCCTACAAGGCGATGTGCGAGTTCGCCATGCAGCAGGATGAGGTAAAGCTGCTGGCGGCAAGCGAAAGAATGGCAGACGCCGAGACGGATTTCTCCGGCAGCGAGGATACCGACTGGCAGAAGCGTTTCCAGTATGAGCCCCGCTCCACGGTGTTGAAGAACAACCTCCACAACATCACGCTCATCCTCCAGAACGACCCGCAGCTCCAGAATATCGTGTTCAACCAGCAGCTAGACGGCATGGAGATCAAGGGTGAGGTGCCCTGGAAGCACCCGTCCAAGTATTGGCGGGACGCCGATGACGCACAGCTGATCAGCTATGTGGATTCCCATTACGGAACCTTCTCCCAGCGCAACTATCAGATCGCCGTGACCAAGGTGGCAGATGACCGCTCCTACCACCCCATCCGTGAATATCTGTCGGCTCTGCCAGAGTGGGACGGCGTTCCCCGTGTGGACACTCTCCTCATCGACTATCTGGGTGCGGAGGATAATTCCTATGTCCGCGCTGTGACAAGAAAGACCCTATGCGCCGCCGTGCGCCGGGTGCAGGAGCCGGGTGTGAAGTTTGATACCATGCTGGTCTTAAACGGTCCCCAGGGCATCGGCAAGTCTACCCTCATCTCCCGCCTTGCCGGGGAGTGGTTCTCCGACAGTCTGAACCTGAGCGATACCAAGGACAAGACCGCAGCCGAAAAACTGCAGGGTTATTGGATCCTGGAGATCGGTGAGCTGGCGGGGCTTCGCAAAGCCGAGGTGGAGACGCTACGCTCCTTCCTTTCCCGGCAGAATGACATTTACCGCGCCGCATTCGGCAGACGTGCAACTCCGCATCCAAGGCAGTGTATCTTCTTTGGCACCACCAACGCCGAGTCCGGCTACCTGCGGGACACCACAGGCAACCGCCGGTTCTGGCCGGTCAAAACGCCGGGCGGCGGCACAAAGCACTCTTGGGAACTTACCACCGAGGATATCAGCCAGATCTGGGCGGAGGTGCTGGTGCTTGTGGAGAACGGTGAAAAACTGCATCTGGCTCCCGATTTGGAGACGCTCGCCAAGAGCGAACAGCGGGAGGCGCTGGAGTCCGATGAGCGCGAAGGGCTTGTGCGCGAGTATCTGGAGACCCTGCTCCCGGAGGATTGGGATGGCATGGATCTGTTCGACCGCCGCTCCTTCCTCGCCGGAGTGAACAATATTGGCCGTGTGGGTACGGTCGCCAGAACACGGGTCTGCAATATGGAGATCTGGTGTGAGCTTTTCGGCAAAGACCAGGGCAGCCTTGGCCGCGCAGAATCCAACAACCTCACAGCCATGCTCACCAAGCTCGGCTGGGTGCGCAAGGAGAAAAAGGAGCGCGTCAAGCCCTACGGGCCCCAGTTCGTTTTTGTTCCCGGCGATATTCCTGACTGATTTTTCGGGAACGGAGCGAATAAGGAACAGTTCCCGACTTCCGGCAGTGTTCCCAGGGGAGACTCTGGGAACGCCGCCAGGAACGCACCGAATGCGCCGCCGCAAGGCAACTTTACAGGCTTCGTTCCTGTGTTCCTAAAAAAGCATATAAATCGGAAATGTATCAAAAAGACTGTACAGAACCCGTAAATCACGCATACGCACGCGCGTAAGGATTTTCAGGTTTTTGAGAACACGGAGGTAAATCAAAATGTCAATGTATGAAATAGACAGCGCATATGTCCGCAGGTGTCAGAAGCGGCTTCAGGAATGGGGAGCGCCCCTCTCCGGCTGGTATTGTGATTATATTTACGATGTGGCAGATGAAGAGGCAGATCCCGATCACATCGACCTGTTCACCTGCGAACTCTGCGATTGTTCACAGGTACGCTTTGTCCATGTAATGCGGCATGACGAGTATTTTGAGACTGTTTCGGTCGGCTGTATCTGCGCAGGGATTATGGAGGGCGATATCCTTGCCGCCAGAGAGCGTGAGCGGCTTATGAAAAACCGAGCCAACCGGAAGCGGAACTTTCCTCACCGTCAATGGCGGAAGAACTGGTACGGCAACTATCAGCTGACTTATCAGGGCAGAAAGGTGTTTATCAACAATAAGGGCGGCAATCGCTACAGCGTTTATGTAGATGGCAAGACATCCTGGAGTTACAAGGGCAAACCCCTCGACAATTTTGTCTCTGCCGCCTACGCCGCTTTTGAATTAGCTGACCCCATAGAAAAGATACGCCCATGAGAGAAAAAGAAATTGAAAAGAAACTGACGCAGATGGTCAAACAGGCCGGCGGCATCTGCCCCAAGCTCGTCTCGCCCGGTTTTGACGGTATGCCGGACCGCATGGTGCTGCTGCCGAATGGACGGGTAGGCTTTGTGGAAGTCAAAGCTCCGGGAGAAAAACCACGCCCGCTCCAGTTGGCACGACACCGCCTGCTGCGGTCACTCGGCTTTCCGGTGTATGTGCTGGACGATGCGGAGCAGATCGGAGGGATACTGGATGAGATACGAACCCCATGAATATCAGAAATATGCGGTGGAGTACATCGAGACACACCCCGCCGCCGCTATCTTCCTGGACTGCGGTCTTGGGAAAACCAGCATCACGCTGACAGCTATAGCCGACCTGCTGTTTGACAGCTTCGAAGTCCATAAAGTGCTGGTCATCGCACCCTTAAGAGTGGCGCGGGACACATGGACCTCTGAAGCGGATAAGTGGGATCACCTCCAGAACCTCATCTGCTCCGTGGCTGTCGGAACGGAAGTCCAGCGCCGGGCGGCGTTGATGAGATGCGCTGACATCTACATCATCAACCGGGAAAACGTCCAATGGCTCATTGATGAGAGCGGCGTCCCCTTTGACTTCGATATGGTGGTGATCGATGAGCTGTCCTCCTTTAAGAATCACCAGACAAAGCGGTTCAAGTCGCTGTTGAAGGTCAGACCCAAGGTGAACCGTATCGTCGGACTGACCGGCACTCCCGCTTCTAACGGCTTGATGGATCTGTGGGCGGAGTTCCGCATCCTGGACATGGGGCAGCGGCTTGGACGCTTCATTACCAAGTACCGCACCGATTACTTCACGCCGGATAAGCGAAACGGCCAGATCATCTACTCCTACAAGCCACTGCCCTATGCGGAGAACGCCATTTACAGGCAGATTTCGGATATTACCATCTCCATGAAGTCCGCCGACCACCTGCAGATGCCGGAACTGGTCAGCAGCGAATACACGGTTCAGCTTTCCGAGGATGAGCGGGAAAAATACACGGACTTGAAACAGGAGCTGGTGCTATCGCTGGGTGATGCGGAGATCACCGCCGCCAACGCCGCCTCCCTCTCCGGCAAACTGTCTCAGATGGCAAACGGCGCAATCTACGATGACGGCGGCGAGACCATCCGCATCCACGACCGCAAGCTGGACGCTTTGGAGGATATCATCGAAGCCGCCAACGGCAAACCGCTTCTGGTGGCTTACTGGTTCAAGCATGACCTGACCCGCATTTCGGAAAGACTGCAAAAGCTGCATATCCCGTTCTCAAAGCTGGATGACGCTGCCAGCATCCGCAGGTGGAACGGTGGCGAGTTCCCGGTGGCTCTTATCCACCCGGCATCGGCGGGACATGGGCTGAATCTCCAGAGCGGCGGCTCGGCCATCGTGTGGTTCGGCCTTACCTGGAGCCTGGAGCTTTATCAGCAGACCATAGCGCGGCTCTGGCGGCAAGGGCAGACCTCCAAAACCGTGGTGGTGCAGCACATCGTCACAAAGGGAACCATTGACGAACGCATTATGAAAGCCCTCTCCCAAAAGGAGCATACCCAGACGGCGCTGATCAACGCTGTAAAAGCGGACTTGAAAATCTGAGACAATCTTAGAAAATCCGTGCCAATCCGAGGATCAAAATTTCGGAGGTACGAATATGAGCGACATCACGATCTACGAGAACCTTGCGAACGCCATCATCCTGCAGGCTGTGAAGGATTACCGCATGGCGCTGAAGAGCCTTAAAGCAAATCCGAGGAACAGGACGGCGCAGGCGGAAAAAGCCGAAATCGAGCGGTTCTTCCGTTCGCAGTGGTACTCGTCGCTTACAGATGTGGATGGCGAGATGCTGATCCTCTCCCTGCAGAAGGAGGTGGACGCATGACCGCAAAAGAATATCTGAACCAGGCGCGGCACCTGGACGCACTCATCAACTGCCGCCTGCGTGAGATTGACTACTGGAGGGATTTATCGAGCAGCGTCTCAGGCAGCAATTTTGAACAGCACTATAATCCAAACAAGCCGACAGAAGCTCCTTTTGTCCGATGCCTTGAGAAAATCGACGCCATCCAGAGGGATGTGGCGGAAAAGGTGGCGTATCTAATCAGCCTTCGGGACGAGATTAATATGCGGATCGATATGCTGGACAGCCATGAGGAGCAGATTCTTCTCCGCTACCGTTACCTTGACGGTTTCTCCTGGGATGAGATCGAACACATGATGTGTGTATCGAAAAGCACCGTGCATCGGATTCATGGGTCGGCTCTTCAGAATTTTCCCGTGCCAGATTAAGTTGGCACACTTTGAGACCTTTTGGGACAGTATGGCACACCCCACCTGTGCTATCATTACAATAGCGAAGTAGAATACAGAACAGCCTTCATGGGAGCAATCCTGTGGGGGCTTTTCTTATGCCCCAAGGAGGTGCAGCGATGCCAAAGAAACCAAAGCGCCCATGTTCCTACCCCGGCTGTCCCAACCTCACGGACGGGCAGTACTGCAAGGAGCATGAAGCGACCGCCCGCAGGCAGTACAACAAATACGAACGCAGTGCGGACGTAAACAAGAAGTACGGCAGAGCATGGAAGAGAATCCGTGACCGCTATGCTGCGGCGCATCCGCTGTGTGAGATGTGCCTCAAGGAAGGACGGCTGACTCCCGTGGATGAGGTACACCACATCGTTCCCATCTCTCAGGGCGGCACTCATGCAAGGGACAACTTGATGAGCCTTTGCCGTTCCTGCCACACCAAGATACACCACGACCTTGGCGACCGGTAGGGCGGTCAAAATCTCTGCGGGTCCTGTACGCGGGCAGCGGCCCGGGGCTTCGTGCGCAAAAAAAGCGTTTTCAAAAGGGTAATTGACGGCGGCCGGTTGCGGTCGCTCATTTTTTGCGGAAAGAGGTGAAAAAATGCCGACAAAATCTAATAACACAGGTGGGCGCGGTGGCGCGAGACCCGGTGCGGGAAGAAAGAAGTCTGCCGTCAAGGAGAAAGCCGAAAACGGTAATCCAGGCGGACGCAGACTGGAAGTCCTGGACATTCCCGAAGTCGAGGGTGTCGATATGCCAAAACCCCACGAGTTCCTCTCTGCCGAGCAGCGTGACGGAAGTACGCTCCAGGCAGAGGAAATCTACAAAGAAACCTGGGAGTGGCTAAAGAAGATCGGCTGCGCCGCAAAGGTATCTCCCCAGCTTCTGGAGCGGTACGCCATGTGCAGCGCCCGCTGGATTCAGTGCGAGGAGATGACGAACCGCATGGGATTCCTCTCCAAGCACCCCACCACCCAGAAGCCGATTCCATCGCCGTTTATCAATATCGGCATCAACTACATGAACCAGGCGGTGCGGCTGTGGAATGAAATCTTCCAGATCGTCAAGGAAAACTGCAGCACCGACTACGGGGAGGTCTCTCCCCAGGATGACCTTATGGAGCGCTTACTGCGGGCGCGGAAAGGATAACGCTATGTTTGAAAAAGTAAATCCGTGCCACCCGGACAAGGTGGCTGACCGCATCGCCGGCGCTCTGGTGGATGCGGCGTACAGAAAAGATGAAAATCCGAGGATCGCCGTGGAAGTTCTCATCGGTCACGGCATCTGCCATATCATTGCGGAAACATCGGTAAGCATTCCACGGGATGAAGTGCAATCCATTGTCCATCGCATCGCAGGGAATCTGCACACGGATTATGTGGAAGTGCCGCAGGACGGACACCTCGCCAATAATCAGGTGGACGGAATCCGCTGCGGCGACAACGGTATCTTCAAAGGAATGCCTGTGACCGAGGAGCAGAAAGTGCTCTGCGAGATCGCCAAAAGTGTGTATCACACTTATCCCTATGACGGGAAGTACATTCTGGACGGCGCAAGGCTCATCCTCTGCCAGAGCAACGCCAGGACTCAACACCTCAAGGAAGTGTATCCTCATGCCGAGATCAATCCGCTCGGCGACTGGACAGGCGGCACGGATGTGGACTCCGGGGCTACCAACCGCAAGCTGGGCAGCGACATGGCCGATTCCGTCACAGGCGGCGGTCTGCATGGCAAAGACCTATCCAAAGCGGATGTGTCGGTCAACATCTACGCCTGGCTGAAAGCACAGGAGACGGAAAAGCCGGTGCAGCTTGTCTGCGCCATCGGGGACGATACCGTGGACGGCACCCCCTACGCTGAGATCGTGGAAACCGCCCGGAGATACATCCAGTCCCGTGGCGGCTTTGAGAACTTTGCGGAATGGGGGCTGGTGCGATGAGGACAACGACTGAGATGCAGCTTGTGCCAATCACCAAGCTGGTACCCTATGTAAACAATGCCCGTACCCATTCCCCGGAACAGATCACCAAGCTCCGCGCATCCCTCCGGGAGTTCGGCTTCATCAATCCCGTCATCATCGACAGGGATTGCAATGTAATCGCCGGACATGGCAGAATTCTCGCTGCCAAAGAGGAAGGCATCAAGGAGGTGCCGTGCGTCTTTGCTGACCACCTCACCGAAGCTCAGAAGAAAGCGTATATCATTGCGGACAACCGCATGGCGATGGACGCCGGATGGGATGAGGAGCTTCTGCGGGTGGAGATCGAGTCATTGCAGGGAATGGACTTTGACCCCCTGCTCACCGGCTTTGATGAAAAGGAACTGGCGGCTCTGTTCGATGACGGCATAGAAGCCAAAGAAGATGACTTCGATGTGGATGCGGAACTGGAGAAGCCGTGCTTTTCCCGGCTGGGCGATGTATGGACGCTGGGCCGACACCGTCTGGTATGCGGAGATTCTACCAAACCAGAGACATACACCATGCTCATGGGCGAAACAAAGGCCAACCTGGTGATCACTGATCCCCCTTACAATGTAAACTATGAAGGCTCAGCAGGCAAAATCAAGAACGACAACATGGCAGGCGAGAAATTCTACGAGTTCCTGCTTGCCGCATTCAAAAATATGGAGTCGGTCATGGCGGCGGACGCCTCCATCTATGTGTTCCACGCCGATACCGAGGGCTTAAACTTCCGCAGGGCATTTGCCGATGCGGGTTTTTATTTATCCGGCTGCTGTATCTGGAAGAAGCAGTCCCTCGTTCTCGGACGCTCTCCCTACCAGTGGCAGCATGAGCCTGTGCTGTACGGCTGGAAGAAAAACGGAAAGCATCAGTGGTATACGGGCAGGAAGGAAACCACCATCTGGGAGTTTGACAAGCCCAAGAAGAATGGCGACCATCCCACCATGAAACCGATCCCACTGCTGGCTTATCCTATCGGCAACTCCAGCATGGCAAACTCCGTAGTGCTTGACCCCTTCGGCGGCTCCGGTTCTACACTCATTGCCTGTGAGCAGACCGACCGTATCTGCCGCACCATTGAGCTGGATGAGAAGTTCTGCGACGTCATCGTGAACCGCTACATTGAGCAGGTCGGTTCTGCGGATGACGTGAGCGTACTTCGGGACGGTAAGACATACAGCTATGAGGAGGTCACGGATGGAACAGAATAAACTGACTCTTGGCAGTCTGTTTGACGGCTCCGGCGGTTTTCCTTTAGGCGGCTTGATCTCCGGCATTACCCCTGTGTGGGCTTCAGAGATCGAGCCGTTTCCTATCCGGGTGACCACCAAACGGCTGCCGTTTATGAAGCATTACGGCGATGTCTCTAAAATGGATGGTGGGAAGATCGAGCCGGTGGATATCATCACCTTCGGCTCACCCTGCCAGGATATGAGCATCGCAGGCCGGCGGGAGGGCTTGGACGGCTCCCGCTCCAGCCTTTTCTATGAAGCCGTCCGTATCGTAAAGGAAATGAGGTGCAAAACCAATGGCAGATATCCAAGATACATCGTCTGGGAGAATGTCCCCGGCGCTTTCAGCTCCAACAAGGGCGCGGACTTCCAATCCGTCCTCGAAGAGGTCTGCTCGGTCAAAGGATACGAAATTCATACTCCTCGAC
>ULTB01013178.1_pt1 | contig 14158 bp, 10 predicted proteins | sample 1957251 | NCBI WGS metagenome assembly ULTB01 (sample SAMEA4835724, study PRJEB28245) | human gut metagenome | biome: gut microbiome; material: fecal sample | place: Denmark | collected 2008
AACTCTCGCCGAGACTTTTCAGACAGTCTGGAGGGGAGGGATTTAGGGATGGGGTAACGTTAAAGGCCCTACGGGGTGCGCGAAGCGTATCCCCTCCCCCGAGGGGAGGGATTTAGGGTGGGGGTAACGTGAATTGATGAGGGTGGGCAATCACCTTCGAACGTGAGATAATGTACTTTACAGCAGGTAATTGCCTACTTGCGAAAGTTGAATTATTAAGTAACATTTCAGGCCACTTTCATCAATCGAGGAGTCCGGCGGTTGTCTCTTGCGGCAAGGGTCATCTATAATCACGACGAGGAGTGCAAACCGTTGCCTATGAATATCATAGCACTTTTCCTTCAGTTGGATTCCACCCAAGAGACTGCGTTAAGATACTCATGAAAAATGCATTAACATCCATCCGGGCCCAGCATCAGCAAGTGAGTTGTAATATCCTCATAAAGAGCAAGATAGGCAATATCCTTTAGTTCATACCATCTAAAGAAGAATGTCTTATTTACAGAGAATCAAGTCATTGCGTTCCACGGCTACCCTTTCGGGGAGGTTCGAAGCGTAAAGAATGCCGACATATTCAGAAATAGTTTATAACTTTACGTTCGACGAAACCGCAGACAGAACCACAAACAGAACCGCAGACAGAACCGCAGACAGAACCGCAAACGAAACCGCAGACAGAACCACAGACAGAACCACAGACGAAACCGCAAACAGAACCACAGACAGAACCACAGACAGAACCGCAGACGAAACCGCAGACAGAACCACAGACAGAACCGCAGACGAAACCACCGATCATTCGTGTCAATCCAGATTTTCAGAGAAACAGATTAATTTGTAAATTCGCAAGTTTATTGAAGATATTATTTATCCGCAAATTTAATAAGGATGTCAGAAATCATAACCGTCAAACCGGAATTCTCCTCTGAGGATTGTTTTAGAATAGTCGAAAGGCACAAAAGAAGATTCACCTACCCGATGCATCGCCATAAAGCGGTGGAACTCAACTTTATACAAAACGGAAAAGGGGTACGGAGGGTTGTCGGGGACAGTAGTGAGGAAATCGGCGACTACGAGATCGCCCTCATCGGGGAGGACATCGAGCACGCCTGGGAACAGGGAGAATGTTCATCGGAGGATGTCCGCGAAATAACCATACATTTTCCGGCGAACTTGTTCGACGGAAATCTCATTGAGAAAAAGCAGTTCGCTTCCATCAAGGAAATGATTAAGGACTCCAGACACGGAATCACCTTCGGGATGTCCGCCATTCTCAAAGTTTACACCCTCTTGGACAGCATTTCGAGCGAGAAAAGCAGTTTTGAGCAGTTCCTCATCTTTGAGAGAATCCTACACACGCTTTCCAAATCCGACTACAGGCTGTTGACATCCAAATCGTCAACGGAGCCGGAACACGGGGCTAATCCAGACAAGATTGGTTTCATCAAGGAATACCTCAAGCTGAACTACTCCAAGAACATCCGCCTTTCGCAACTGTCTGAACTGACAGGATTGAGCACAACAAGCATCGCACGACTCTTCAAGCAGAGATCCGGGATGACGCTATCTTCGTACCTGATTGACCTAAAGTGCCAAAGTGCCGCCAGAAGTCTTGTGGACACGTCCGACAGGATCGCTGATATCTGCAAGGCATGCGGATTCAACAACCTGTCGAACTTCAACAGGATATTCAAGTCAAGGATGGGAAAGACTCCTCAAGAGTACCGGAACCTGTACAAAAAGAACCGCATCAGCGTGTAGGGTCATCTTCCTGCGGCCAGCGTTTCCTCTATTGTGGTGATGAGGGCATCGGTGCCTTTAGTGTCCACGGCAGCCGGATCGACACTCAAGTCATCCCTTCTGGTCAACTTCCCACATTTCCCTTTCAGAGCCAACACTCTTGAGACTCTTGCATCCAAGTCCTTGAGTCTCCTGCGGTCATCACCTATGTAGTCCACTATGAGATCTATACTTTCCGAAACATTATCCGGCATCAAGAGGATATCCACCCCAGCCTTATAGGCAGCGAGCGTGGCTTTCGCACCTGATCCGCCGAACGGCTCCAAAACCCCCTCCATACCAAGCGCGTCAGTGATTATCAACCCTCTGAATTTCATTTTCTTTCTGAGGAGATCTGTCACGACCACCTTTGAGACCGAAGCTGGAAGGGTGTCAAGCACAGGGACAAGAAGATGTCCGACCATAACCATTTCAACCCCGTCCTTTATCAGCCTCCTGAAAGGATAAAGCTCTACAGAATCCAATCTCTCCTTCGGGAACTTCAGAACAGGCAAGGCTTTGTGTGAGTCAACCTCTGTGTCTCCGTGGCCGGGGAAATGCTTGGCACATGCCACGACACCGCCATCCTGCATCCCTCGCATAACAGCTGATCCGTAGTCAGCCACAAGGTTCTTGTCCGGACCGAAGCTCCTGTCCTTGATGGTGTTCACGTCAGGATGAAGGTTCACATCCACAACCGGAGCAAAGTTCACGTCGATCTTCATAGAGCGCATGTCCCTGGCGATCTGCCTCCCCATCTCGTACATCAACCCGTCATCAGGAAGCCCGGCCAGAACACCTTGACGGGGATATTTACGAAATTCACTGATCCGCATTCCCAGGCCGAACTCTCCGTCAATGGTCACAGCCAGCGGAACCTTCACCAGACTTTGCGAACGGTTGCAAGTCTCGGCCGTCCGGGCAATGTTCCCTTCCATGAGGATGATGCCTCCGACCTGCTCCTTCGCGATTATGCTGTCAGCCTTGGCCTGAAAAGCGGAATCTCCTCCCGGATAAACATCAACGAAAACAAGCTGTGCGACCTTATCCCGCACGCTCATGGCTTCGATGATCGGGCAAATCTGTTTTTTGACCACCCTCTCTTTCTTTGACAGGCCTTGACACGGAACGGTGGCCAGAAAAGCAAGGCAAGACATTAGCATGATATTATATCTCTTCCTCATTATAATGAATATTTTATCAGAATAATCACAAATCGTTTCTCAGTACCTGACCCTTTCTCATCACGAACTTCAATTCGATGTCGTTGTCATAGAACACGATGTCGGCATCCTTGCCTTTCTCAAGGGAGCCTTTACGGTCATTGGCGCCGATAATACGCGCCGGGGTTTCAGATGACATCCGTACAGCGTCACCGAACGGGATTCCAGCCTCGACAGCCGTTCCGACCAGACGATCCATCGTAGCGATGCTTCCCGCCAGGGCGGAATGGTCGGACAGTTTGCAAACCCCGTCATGAATCACGACCCTTGGATCAAAAATGCGGTCCGAACCTCCCGCGGAACACCCCAAAGCGTCTGTGACAAGGGCCGTTCTGTCCGCTCCTTTGATCATCCAGATCAAACGGAGGATCACTGGAGGAATATGCTTGCCGTCAGCGATGACCTCAACTGTCATCTCCGGGATGGAATAGACGCTCTCCACTGTACCCTCATGCTTGTACTCCCTGACGTTGTGCACACTTGTCATGGCGTTGTAGAAATGAGTGGCGTGCGTGAATCCTGCGTCGAACGCTTTCCTCACATCAGGAAACTCAGCCACTGTGTGGGCGATCGAGGCAAGCACTCCATGATTCACCAAGGAGCGTCCGAACTCCTCCACCCCCGGGAGTTCCGGGGCGGCGTCCCAACGGCGGACAATCTTGGTGCCGTCAAGTATTGATTCGTAATCTCCTCTGATCGGCGGGGTGACATATTCAGGAATAATGGCTCCGACCTTTTTCGGATTGAGGTACGGGCCTTCAAAATGCAGTCCGATAATAGGTGAATCCGGATCGGACATGAGTTTTTCACAGATTCTTACGGATTCAGTCATCGTACTGGCAGGGCAGGCCGGCAAAGTCGGAAGGATGGAGGTCATCCCGTAATAGGCATGGGCCTCGACGGCTGTTCTGAACGCTTCTTCTGTGCCTTCTATGAATTCATGCCCGCCGCCTCCGTGAATGTGGATGTCAATCCCTCCGGGTACCACATTCATTCCTTTGGCGTCAATGACCTCCGCGTCAGGGATCTCGACTGAATCCCCGGTTATCTCTGAGATCAAGCCATCCTTGATGATGACCGTGGCTTTCCTCGCTCCAGATGGGGTGAAGACCTTTCCACCGATGATCTTTATTGTCTTATTGTTCATTCCGTTAATATCTTTTGTCCATGACTCCGTTCCAAAGAGCCGTCCTGAGGGTGCCCGACGCGTCGTCCGCATCGTAGTCCCAGCACATCAGTCCCGACATACCTCTGGTCATCGCCCATTCAGCCTTGACCGCAATGCTTCTGGCATTGTCATAACCGGCATAGAAAGCGCCGGAGGCTTTCACCGAGATGTACGGACACCCAGCCTTGTCATCCCAATTGTCAATTTTGTACAACGACTCATCCAATGTCAGAATTTTCTTGTAGTCGATCGCCGTAGGATTCTCAGAGAAAGAGTGCCGGGCATAGAAAGGGACTCCGAAAATCATCTTCTCCTTCGGGAAGCCTGCTTTTGCATATTCCTCAAAAGTTCTTTTCCAGTCCCAATAGGCTCTTGGATCGTCAATGGCGCTATGGTGATGAGGGGCCGCGTCAAGGTCGTAGGTCATCACATACACATAGTCAACTATGTCCTTGAGTGCCACGAGGTCAAAATATCTGCCTGAGCCATCGTCATCTGACACCTTGTTCTTGACATAGCCGGCATAGGTCACCAGATAGCGGTTTCCGAGAGTCTGCCTGAGTTGGCTCATCAGCAGAGTGAAGTTCTCCGTGTCATGCATCGGATCGCAGGCGTGGCCGCTCCATGAGACGCCCGGCATCTCCCAGTCTATGTCCACTCCGTCGATGCCCCACTTCTGACAAAACGCAAGGCAATCCTTGGCGAAAGCCTTACGCCCGGCCTCAGTTGAAGACATCTTTGAAAAGCCGCCACCTTGAGCGTTGTCAGGATTGACGACCGTATGAGAGAATGAGATAAGTATTTTAAGACCGGACGATTTCTTCTTCAGATCAACTATCTGCCGGAATCTGGACTCTTCTCCCTGAAGCTTGAATCCTTTATACTCTCCATCTTTGACATAGAGTTCCGCGAAAGCATAGTTGATCTGCGTCACGGCATTCACGTCCGGAATGGATTTCCCATAGTAGGTACAGTAGGCCACCACATTTCTTCCAGGCACCTTATCGAGGAGGACAGGGGTGTATTCTCCCCCGCCCGGAATAAGGCCGCCTTTTTTATAGTCATCCTTTTCGCAGGATGAAAGGGCGATGGCCAAGCAGCCGGCCAAGATCATCAGAGTACGTCTCACTGTTCGCATAATCAGTCGTTTTGATAAAAATAATGAATATTGTTCAAAACATCTTCTTATAGGTCATCTTTTCCGGAAGTGTATTGAAATACTTCCTGGATATGTCGCTATGAGAATATGTCTCAGGCATCGGGTATATCTCCGGAATGTTGAATGATTTGTTCTGGCTCAGATAGTAGGCCGGGTCACGCTGCGGAAGGACAAAAGGCCTGCTGACCGAACCGTTCTCGTCCACATGGGCGAAATAAGGCCTGCCATAGACCCTGTCATCCCTTTTGGAGGCCCAGACAATCCATCTCCCGTTAGAGCTCCAGCTATGATAAGAGTCCGAGTATCTTCCGTTGACACCAGCCAGAGTGTCCACCTCCGATGTCTGGAGATCCAGCATCCACAGATCGGTCTCGGTGTGCCAGATAGGGAAAGTGCCATAGTCAGACACGCAGAAAAGGACACGTTTGCCGTCAGGCGAGAATTTCGGGAAACTCACCGACTTTCCATGGGCCGAGGCTTCGAAAACAAGAGTCAGAGAGTCCGACAACACACCGGTTTCAGGGTCAAACGGCACACTGTAAAGATCATACCGCATCATTTTGGTACTTTCCGGCTGAGGAAGACTCTTTGCCCGGCAGAAACAGATTGTTTTCCCGTCCGGGGAAAAGCATGGAAAAGTCTCCTGAAATTCATCTCCTCTGACAGAAGGATTGTCCGAGACCGTGTTGTCTTGAAAGTCCACAACAAACAGATCGCTGGACGTGTCGAACACCTCAAGCCTCTCCAACCGTCCCGAATGCAGGATGGGCATTATCCGGGCCGTTGTGAATATTCCAAAACGGCCCGACTTTTCTATCTCTCCATAGACAGCGGCTCCAGCAGTGCTGTCAGTCTTCGTGTCCAATTTGCGGAGCGCCCCATCCTTCGCGTAAAAAGTACCACCTGTCTTTCCCCTGACATGGAAGAACGTGGCCGGTGAATCAGCCTTGTTCGATGTGTGACAGTTCATGCACGAATGGTCTGTCGTGTTGTTGTCTCCGAGGATCCGGACCTTGTAGCCCTCAAGGTCACGTTCCTCGACCGAGTGCAGGTTCCAGACTTCGTAGGCAGGCTCAATCAACCTGTAACTGAGATATTTATCAATAGGATCCGGAGAGACCTCCCAGAAAAACTCCTGAATGGAAGTCCCGCCGTGGGTCACAGTAACCCGTAACTTGTTCCCCTTTTCGCAGCCAAGCATTGTGTGCCATTCTCTCAACGGAAACACTACTCTGGAAGCCCTGGCCTTGAACATGTAGTCCCTCCGTGGACCGGAGACCGTGACTTCTACCTTGCCTTTTACCCCCTCCAGGGAAAAGTTCAAAGGAGCGATGTTGAACGGAATCACAATATCCTTGTAGTCTGGCGTCATCACAATTCCGTCAGGATGATCCGCGTAATCTGACTCACGGCATCCGAAGACAGTCATCACAGCCATGATCGCAGCGATGATCATTTTGTTTTTTCCTGTCATTGTGGTTGAGCGAAATAATAGTAGTACCAATATGTCTTCCCGAAGCTTGAATCCGGGGTCAAAACCTCCCCTGCCTCGCGTCTTGAAATGAACTCAAGGCACATTTCGGACACATCCGAGGATATGGCATATTCAGAGAGTTGCTCTGACGGAGAAACATTCTCGTCGAATGTCATCATCAAAGCTTGCTGGTACAATGCCGGAGCAGAGGCGTGCTTCGGCTTGTAGTAGGTGTCATAGTCTTTTCTGAAAGAGGCTATGTCCTTGACAAGAAGGTCAAGGCACAACAGCCTGTCAAGAGCCGCATCATTCTCTTCCGCAAGATTGCGCAGGGATGCGAACCAATCATTGGCACTGAAAAGGATGTCATCGGCGCTTCCATAGACAGGCTGTCTTTCGCATGATTCCATCATTGTAAGCACAGACGAGGCCCAGCCGCGGTGAAGCGATGTCTTTTGAAGCATGTCCGCGTACTTCCCCGCGGCCGCAAAGTCACCGTTCGCCATAGCGATCTCACAAAGTCTGCGGAGCATTCTGGACGAGCGTTGTCTCGGAGTGAAAGTCATGCCAAGCAAAGCGGAGTGCTGCGCCTGGGCGAAATCGCCACAAACCATCAGAGCCTCCACACTGTCGAAGACCCTTCTGTAGCCGGAATTTTCATTGATAGCCAGAAACAGTCCTTTCCACAATGGCTGATAGACCTCCAGAATATCCTCCGGCAATGTGCCTTTGCGGCTTGAGGAAACATTGTAGAAATATGATCCTGTCACACTCTTGTACGGATTGGTCTTTCCCATCTCACTTACTTTGTCCCATTTTCCATAATAGGCCAGAGAACTGATCTTGATGTCCCATTCCTCCTTTGGCGTCACAGTGAGACAGAACGCGAACACGATCATCAATCCGCAAATGATCCTCAAAAAACGTCTCAGCCACTTGTCTGACGACATGGCTGCGAGGGCTGCGAGCAGGGTTCCGGCCTCAACGTAGAAAATGAGAGCCGTGCGCCCGAAATAATAGCCCGGAACAACCGGATAGACAAAAGCCTGCGCGGATGTCAGCCTGTAGATATTCCTGAAAAGGAATATCTCAGCGGTCAGGGAAACGGCAAGGAGCGATACATGGCCCGGACTCCGGCGGTTCTTGTAAAGCAACAGAACCAAAAGGAGAAAGACAGGGGCTCCAATCAGCGGATAGCCAAGAAGAAGCATCAAAAGCTCAAGAGGCCTTTGCAACCGCCCTTTGAACGACTGGCAGGCCACGGCTGCCCAGGCGGACACAACAGCGCCGATGGTCATGCTGACAGGATATTCGAAAAGGCATGAGAGAGCCCCTTCCAGCAAAGCAGGGACCAAAGCGGCCAGGTACGGTGAGGACACGCCTTCTCTTTTCAGGAAGACGGACATTCCTGCCCACAGCAGGGCACACAACAAAGTCTGCACCACCGGAGCGAATCCCACAAGCATGTAGAACTGCGTCAGCCAGCCGCCTGCCAACTCGCTCAGAAAAGCCGGTTTCATGAGAAATGACAGGACAAACGTGCGGTCAAGCAGAAAATAATCCGCCTGCTCCTTGAAGGCAAGATGATAGGGACAAAGAATCTGGAGAACGGTCCAAAGCACGATGAAAGCCGCTCCTGCAAGCGCTATCTGCCTTTTTGTGGATCTATCTGCTGACATCTGGACGGAAAGTGTTTATGCCCAACGAGTCCAACTCTCTTTTCTGTGATTCAGACATCGCCCTGTCGTACATGTAATACAGATAGCCCCCAAGCGGATTGGGGTTATTCCGTATGATGTCCATGGTGGCAGACTCGACATCCTCTCCCCTTTGAAGTGCCTCCTTCCAGGACTGCAGGAAAGCGTTGAGAGGTGTTCCGCAGGCCGAGCTGACAGTGTCCAGACGCACATTGAGCGTGCCTGGCTCCACCGCCACAAGAAGCCTTTGGACAAACGGAGCGCGGGCTTTGTTGGAGATGGTGACATCACACATCCTCACCGTGGACGCATCCGCCGTGAAACGGAACCTGCCCTTCCTTACCTTGGTGGAATCAACCGTTTCCAAAGTGGGATAAGGCTGTGGCACAAGGAATATGGTCTGACCGTCATAGCGTCTGTCAATGCTGCCTTCAATCGTCATCGTCGTTCCTTGCGAGCAACCAAAGGCGACAAATCCAGCGAACACCAACATTAGAGCATGGATATGTGAGGGCATCTTCATCTGAAAAAACTTTATGAATATCAAAGGCCAGGGGGCCACCGGTTTTCCGGCTGGCCCACCGTCCTTTGGAGACACATGGCTGTTATTATTCCACCGCCTTGAAATAAGCGTACCAACCATAGTCGCTCCAGTCCGCCATGGCAGAGGATGGAGTCTTATGGAAGATCGTGATGTAGTCATTGTCAAAAGTCAGCAGGTAGAAGGAGTTGTTCTGTCCCTGCCCGACCTCATCAAATCTTGCTCCGATGGTAGGAGCGGTGGTGATCAGACTGCCAAGTACCGCGTCCTCAGGGACTTCCTTGTTGAAACCGAATGTTCCTGTGGCTTTTACTGAACCGTCAGCATTGTAAGTTGTCATCTTGCTGCCCGCATATTCAAAAACCATTTTCTCATCGGCGGACACATCGCTCATCTTGACATTGCCCCACCAGCAGAAGTTGGACTCGGGAGTATAGCCGGCGGAAGCATACTTCCAGCCACCATGCGCTCCCATGTTGCAGACAGAGCCCCATGAGACCTCTCTCCAGGCCCAAGTCTTTTTCGCGCCCCTGTCGGCCTTGTCCTTTGCTCCGGTCAGATAGCCGGCCCACGGATCAAAGACATTGGTGACAGTGATCGGGAAATGTGCCGACTCGACAATCTTTCCTGCGGAAAGGGCGACATAGTACACCTCGAACTCACCGTTTGACTCATAAGTGTAGGTGCAACTATCGCTCTTGAGGATGGTCTCACCCATGGAAGTGACGACATGCCACACGCCTCCGATCTCAGGGCGATCATTCTTGAGGGAGACGATCTGGTCTCCTTCCACAGCCGTCTCCGTGTTCGGATACGGTTGATCCACATGGAGATAGGACGTTAGTTCCTCAGATGTGACAGGAGTCCCGGCGTTGGTGATGTAGTCATCACGCAACGACTTGTCCTCTATCGGGTTACATGCCACCATGCTGGCAAGAAGCGCTATGGCAGTAATTATACGTATCTTTTTCATATTCTCATCTGCTATTTGAAATTGTTCCAATCAACAAATGCCGCTGAGGCATCCCACCCCGGATTCTGCTCAAGGGTTCCTCCCGCGATGTCAATTTCATCCTGAGGGATAGGCCAGTAACCTTGGGTCTGTTTGAGACGTGCCGCGTAATCGTATCTCACCATAGGGGTGACAATTCCTTCGTTGATCAGGTCGAAACCTGTCTGATCATTGAGGATCTTTCCGGCCGACTCAAGAGAAGGACCTGCCCAACGGAGAAGGTCAAACCAACGGACAGACTCGAACGCAAGTTCCCAACGGCGCTCGTTCTTGAGATTCTCCAGAGAGTAGGACACCGGGGCCAGATGGCTTCTTTCTCTGACCCTGTTGATGCCGTCAGCGGTTTCGGTAAGTTCGGAGTGCATCAGCAGCACATCAGCGAAACGGATGTGGATGAGGTCGGTCGTCTGCACAAGCTGGGCGGAAGTCTGGGCCGTGACGCCCGGATTCTCAACAAGAGCCCAAGAGTTCTTGAAAGAGTTGGACTCGTCATCCCATGCACCCACATTGATGTACTTTTTCTGGAAGTAGCCGGTCTGCTCGTAATAGCGATAGGAGACGGTATAGTCAGGCTCTCCCTTGTCGAGTTTTCTGTCAAGAAGGACATTGCCCTTGTTGTTCGGATCGTACGCCGTGTAGGACCAGATAGAACCGGTCAGACGCGGATCCTCTGTGTAGCCATCTGTGTAAGACTGCCTCGCGGCCCAGTCCTTCCACTCATCGACCATTTTCGGAGAGACCGGACCTGCACCCCAGCCGAAGCTGAAAGGATAGCTTTGCTTGATGTCCCTGTTGTCGTTTGACGGTGAGCAGAACATGGACCAGGTGTTGGAGAACCATGTGTAGGTCCAGTTTGACGTGAGGTTATGCTTGTTGGCGAACACTGTCTCCACGCAGCTGTTGCCGACCCAGTGCAGGTCATGATCTATCGGGTACTGGTACCTGTAGCCGGAATTGTTGCTGTTGACCGTCGTGTTGGTGTACCCCCAGATCTCACGCTGATCCTTCACAAGATCATGGCCGGAATTATTGATGCAATCCTCAAGATGCTTGACAACCTCTGCCTTGGTAGTTCCGCCTGGAAGGGTATCCTTCCCATAACGTCCGGTGTAGAACAGGAACACACGAGCCAACATAGCCTCAGCCGCATACTTGGTGGCATGACCGGTCATCGGAGAGCCGGCGGTGTAGATTTTGTCCGGCATCAAGCTTATGGCCTGGAGGAGATCGCTCTCGATGACGGTGTAAACTTCTTCCACGCTTGCCCTCGGAAGGTTGACAGTCTCGGTGTTGGTCCTAAGCGGAACACCGCCGAAAATCTGCACAAGCTCATTGTAGGTAAACGCGCGAAGGAAATAGGTCTCGCCGATAAGGCGGTTCATTTCCTCCTCGGATGACCATGATTTCACATTCCCGAATGACGCGAGGGCGCTGTTGGCCCTGTTGATGAGAGTGTAGTCGCGATCCCACAAGGAAAGCAGCCCGTTAAGATTGTCCTTGTACAAGAGGAAGTTCGTGGCACAGTTCCCTGAGTACGAGAGGTTCCCGCCAAGGCAATCGTCTCCGGCAAGCTGGGCGACATAGAACTGAGAGGATGTCTCAGGACTCTCGAAAAGCAGATGGGCATAGATGGCGGTGACCATCTCCTGCGCGTCTTTCTCTGTCTCCGGGAAGTTCTCGGTTGTCTTCTGGGTAAGATTCTTGGTGTCGAGAAAGTCCTCGCACGCTGACAGCGCAAACACCGTGGTCACGGCAAGGACAATATTGATTATGATCTTTTTCATATTCATTTCTCCTTCTAAAATTTGAGGTTGACTCCGAAAAGGATGGTGCGGGCACTTGGATAGTAGCCCAAGTCAATGCCTTGCGCCCAGCCGCTGCCACCACCGTAGCCGATCTCCGGATCCATTCCGGAGTACGAAGTGAATGTAAAGAGATTCTGTCCTGTCACATAGACACGGCAAGTCTTGAGAGGGAACTTCTTGAACGCCTTGGCAATGTCGTAGCCGAGGGTTATGTTCTGCACCTTGAAATAGTCCCCATCTTCTACGTAAAGAGAAGAGATCCTGTTCCAGTTGCTGTTTGAAGAGCTGGCAAGGCGAGGATACTTGTTGGAAGAACCCTCTCCCGTCCATCTCTTCAGGATGTCGGTCGTGTAGTTGTTCAGAGGAGATGAGGAGAAGTCCCTGTAGCACTTGAAGATCTGCTGTCCGAACGATCCGAAACCAGAGATTGAGAGATCGATTCCTTTCCACTCAATATTGAAGGAAAGCCCAAGGGTGAAGTCCGGATGCGGGTTTCCGATCATGGTACGGTCATTTGCATCAATGACTCCGTCATTGTTGGAATCAACATAGATGACATCGCCAGGGTTTGTGTTTTCACCGTTCAGGAGAGCTCCCTTGTAAGCATCAATCTCAGCCTGATTCTGGAACACTCCCGCAGTCTTGTAGCCGTAGAAGTAACCGATAGGCATGCCTACCTCTGCCCTATAGAGTTCCTCGGCTCCTTCCCATGGAATACTTCCCGTTCCGTGGATGATCCCATCGGCATTGGCGATCTTGGTGACTTTATTCTTATTGTGCGCTCCGGTCAGATTTACGCCATAGAACACTTCTCCGACGCTATCATTCCAGTGCAGACCGAATTCCAAACCTTGGTTCTTGACATTTCCACCATTGACGTATGGAGCGTTGGCACCATAGGAGTAAAGCACAGGAGCCACCACAAGCCAGTCTTTTGTAAGTTTGTTGTACCAGTCAAACTCCACTCCGAGACGATTCCCGAACAGTCTTGCATCGAAACCGATGTTGGTTTGCTCTGATGTTTCCCATTTCAGTTCGGAGTTGGTCAGTTTGTAGGCATAGGAGCCTATTTCGCGCTTGTCGATGACATCACCGAAGACATAGCCACCGTAACCGTTGTTCGAGGTCACAAGCGAAAGGTATTGGAAACCGGTCACATTGCAGTTTCCATTCTGTCCCCAAGACGCGCGAAGCTTGAGGAAGTCCAGCACACTGTCAAGTCCAAGCCCCTTGAAGAAGTCTTCGTTGGTGATGACCCAACCAGCTGATGCTGAAGGGAAATAGCCCCAACGATAGCCTCTTGCGAAAACGGATGATCCATCAGCGCGCATCGTGGCCGAAGCCATGTACTTTTCCTTCCAGTTCCAGTTCGCGCGGGCGAAGAAGGATGCTATGGAGTTCTTCTGGGAAGGTGATCCGCTGATGCTCGACATTGATGAAGGTGTAGTGGACACATTTGAAAGATAAGCATGCTCAAGGTCTCCGAAATTGGAATCCACATTGCTTGCGCTGAGAGACTCACCGTAGCCCCACTTTTCCAGAGAGCTTCCCACAAGGGCGTCAATCTGATGCTCATTGATATTGAATGAGTAACTGGCCGTGTTTTCCCAAGACCAGCGGTTAGACAGAGACATGCTTTGTGAGACCTGATCCATCTCCCTCTTGGCAGTGGCGTCGAGGTCATATTCCGGCATGTAGGAGCGGTAGCTTGAAGAGCTCATCATGTAACCGAACTGACTCTTGATGTTGAGCCTTTCTATCGGCTGGAGAACCGCATAGACACTGGCCTGAAGATAATGACTCTTGGACACATTCTGGTTGGAGGTATAGTCCATGTAGGCGATCGGGTTCTTCGCCGCACCGTTGGCGGTGTCCCAGACGTAGCTGTCTGCCACCCTGTCTTCAAAGACATAGTAGCTTCCGTCAGAGTTATAGGCCGGCATAAGCGGACTCATCACAAGCATGTTGTGGACTCCGTTCCAGTATATGCCCTCCGTAGCGAAGGATCCTGTGGTTTTCTGGTAGCGGTAGTTAAGGGTCTGGCCGACCTTCAACACATCCAAAGAACCTTTTTTGAAGACTGTATTCTCAGAGTTCACCCTGAAGTTATAGCGGTCAAGGTGAGGAATGGATGAAGGCACGCCCATCGTGGCGTCCTGCCCCGTGTAGGCAAGTCCTAATGAATATGTACCCGTCTTCGACCCGCCAGTGACATTAACCGAATGATTCTGGACAGGAGCGTCCTCATTGATGATCTCCTTGTGACCTTCCCTGGAAAAGGTTGACACTTTTGGGTGGTT
>ULTB01048381.1_pt1 | contig 14090 bp, 10 predicted proteins | sample 1957251 | NCBI WGS metagenome assembly ULTB01 (sample SAMEA4835724, study PRJEB28245) | human gut metagenome | biome: gut microbiome; material: fecal sample | place: Denmark | collected 2008
GTTATGTTTTGGGAACCCCAAAACTCCTCGCTCCACCATAAGGGCGGAGAATTTTTGTTCCCAACGGTCGCAGAAAGTGAGTGTACCAACTATAAACAGTATGTCGAATTACAAGCATGCATGAACAAGCCAGGAGAAAGGGTGGAAAACTGCCCACTAAAAGGATTCGCAAGCTGTCAAAGTTTGACACGAAGAAATTCTCTCTGCCAAGCTACGAGGTATTGAAATTGATGGCGAGAAAAACCAATCGCAAGTTGGCTGAGTATATCCGTGAGTCCACCTTGAACGGCAAGATAGTCCGTAGAAACAACACTGAAATGAGACCATAGTCTCGGTAGGGCATAGATTTAACCAGTTTATCCTCTAATCACATATTCAAATTCATCAAAATTCTCATACCCTAATTCTTCTAAGACTTGACGACTGTGTTTTCTGTCCTCTTCAGTGTTGAACTTGGGTATAATGGGGAGACGGAGGGTGATTTTATCTTTATGTTTGGCATGGGAGTAGAGCCAGACAAGGTTCTCAATAACTTGCTGATTGCCCTTGCCGGTATAGGCTTGGTAGATGGCAGGTGTCATGTCCTTGATGTCGATGATGAAGGAGTCGATGAAGGAGATGACTTCCTCCAAGTGATGGCGAGGCACGTTGAGGCTCGTCTCCATCGTAAACTGCCATTCCTCAGGACATTGCTCGCAAAATTCCTTGATGAATGCGCTTCGCAAGAGTGGTTCGCCTCCACCAAAGCAGATGCCGCCTCCTGTCGCCAAGAAATAAAGATTGTCCATCTCCACGTTCATCATCAGCAGTTCCGTGTCCATCTCCTGCCATACGCCGTCGGCTTCGAGGCATTGGGGATTGAGGCAATACTTGCAATGGAGAGGGCATCCGTGGAATGCCACGAGGGTGGTGACACCCTCGCCGTCTATCGTAAGGCGGTGGCGGTCGATGCAAATGAGTGGGGCGGTCTTCATTTTATTCTAATCTAAAGGTAACGGGGACTGTATATTTCGTTTTTACGGCCTTGCCATTTTGCTTGGCAGGATTCCATTTCGGCATACTTTTCACTACCCGAATGGCTTCCTCGTCGAAGGTAGGGGAAATGCTTTTCATCACCTTGATGTCACTCAGGGTTCCGTCTTCATTGACAGTGAAACCAACAATGACTCTTCCTTGTATATTGCAATCTCCTTGTATGTTTGGATAGCGGAGATTTTGGGCGATGTATTGCATCAATGCAGCTGAACCGCCAGGGAATGATGCCATTTCCTCGATTGCTGCGCCAAATAGCTTGCTGCTCTTGGTGGAGTCTGATGCGACGGTTTGTTGGATGATGGCGGTCTTACCATCATTCGTGTACTTTTCTTGCTTTGCTTCTTCTGAATGAGTATCTTTCTTGATGATAGGAGCTGTTCCTCTGATAACTGCGACTTCCCCCAAGACATCTCTGCTTTCTGTCAAAGTGATAATATTGAGTTTCTCTTGGCTCATTTTTGTGATTTTGATGATTCTGTCTTGCATGCCAAGATATTTCACGGTGATTATATCTTCTTTCTCCACCTCGATAGTAAAGTTTCCATCTTTGTCAGCAATAGTCTTGCTGCCAGAAATTTTTGCCGTAATCGTGGCTCCTACTTGTGGATCTCCTTGCTCGTCAATGAGATGCCCTTGTACAAAAAGTACTCCTTTCTTGTTTAGTGCTTCTTTTTCTTTGAGGAGGACGGAATCGTTTGGCGTATATTCTTGAAATAGAATAGGGAGGGTTTTCTCTGATATAGAACTATAATATCCCTTCTGGGTGGCGCATGATGTGGTGGATGCGGCGAGGGCGGTGATTCCCAATGCCACTCCTGCGACCTTGATGGCTTTCCCGGCCATTTGTCTGATTCTCAACTCATGTTCCAGGTCTCTCACGTCTTGCTCACATCTTGGGCAAGTTCCCTTGCATTCGCCCTTGAAGTGGCATTCTTCGGGTGAATAGTCTATCCCATTGGCATCCGCTATTTGTTTGCGAATAGCCTTGAGGGTATCGCATATGTTGCGTCCTTTGGTTTTCATAAATTGATATTTTTAGGTGTTCAACATTCCCTTTATTTACAAAATGGGTATATTGTTACTCCTTAGTCATAAATTCTAAAAATACCCATTTTTATAATTCTAATTTCAAAAGTACGAAAAACAATCTACAAACGAGAAAATTTTGCTTTGAATTGTTAGAAAGGGATTTGCATTTAACATTTCTCATGTTTTTAATGCTGTATATGAAACTTATATGTGTTTCTTTAGATATTGTACAGTTGCATTTCTGAGACATTTTCCGACCATAATTTAATAATCTATAAAAACAACGCAAAAGATGTTATTTCTCAGATTTTAAATTTATCTTTGCAATCGTAACAGAGTTGTTTGACAAGCAAGGCAAACTTATGTATAATGAAGAAGTTGGTACTATTGCCAAGTCATTACCTCTATTGAGGTGAACTATTCATAAATAGCTCATTTTAAGCTGTTCAGTAGATTTTAGCAGAATTTTTACTAAAAAAAGCCGCGGAACTATAGAAGGTGAGATCACCTCGGCAACTACAGTTCCAACGACCAGTCTAGTTTAATTTATTGGTTCCCGCATTCTATTTGTATAGTAAATGATAATTATTTTATTACCTATTTCATTGATATTTGGGGGCATTTAAATTTTGAAACGATATGCGCCCCGATACAGATATATGAACTAAACTCTTCTAAGACTTACTTATTGATAGGTGAATTCAAACTTCTTGGCCTTTCCTTGGTTGAAGTTATCTGCCTTCAGCCAGAAGCATCCCTTGTCACCTTTTTTGGCATTGCTGCGCACATTCCTCAACTTAAAGGTATATGTATACTTTCTTTTTCCCTCCTCCAGAAGAGTTCCTGAATTCCTCTGGATTACTTCAGCCTTATAGGTAAACCAGCTGCCTGTTTTGCATTTGCCTTCCGTTTCGGCTCCAGTATCACCGATTTCTACCTTCCAGTCCTTTGGATTGATATCATTGGATGCAATTTTGAAATTCACTGGCAGCAGTCCGTCAGGATAATCCTTAGGAATGGTGATGGTGAAATCTCCTTCGCTATTCAATGCTGCACCTATATTATTGACATTCTGGAAGTCATAACTAGCCTCACTCACACTATAGAGATTGATGTTTCTATTGAGTCCGTGCTTCTTGTCGGTGAGGTAGATGATGCCTTCTCGCCAGGTCTTGTCAATCTTGTCCAGCCTGTAGGTAATAGTACCGGTACCGGTCTTTGATGCTTCGTCATAAGTATAACTGGTAACCACTGGTGCAGCTGCTGTTGCGTATGCCAGATTCTGGGTCCATAAAGCCTCGAAATGCTTAGGCTCCTTGTTGGCTGCATCATCGCCCTTATAAGTGAACTGTACAGTCTGTTCTGTCTTTTCACCTGTATTTACAGTCTTATAAGTACCTCCGACGATAGCCAGTTCGTAATTTCCATCAGAAACTCCCGGAACAATCTGTTCTACTCTAATCCAAGGGTTATTGACCGGTGCACCTTTTATCGCTTCCTCAGAACTTCCTTTGCCATAGCTTTCGTCCAGTTTGTCTATGATGATTCTGTATTCATAGTTACGCTTGATGGCGTATGGCTTGTTGTTTTTATCCTGAAGGTATATGAAATAGAATTTACCATTATACTTTATAGTGACCTTAGCAGGGTCAGTTGGCAAGTTACTTTCTTCAAAGGCTGCTGTCGGATTGTACATTTGCCCATTGCTACCTTTCAGTCTCTTAGTGCTTACGGATGGTGTTATATATGTAGGTTTCCATGTCCAATCTTTGCCTCCTGTAGTATCATCGAACTTCAAGCTGTCTCGATTGAATGGTGCTATAGTTCCGTATTGTACACCATTGAAAACAGATATTCCGAAATCGCTGCTTTTAAGGTTCGCGTTTGCTTTTTTTGCTGCGTCGCTCCAAACGGCAGAAATCTTCGCTCTGTCTCTTATAAGATGGATGATGTAGTCTTTTTGTTTGTCTGTATTGGTAAGATACTCCTTCAGTTGATTAGGGGTGTCTCTTTTGATGTATCCCCAATAGCGAGTCATCACTTCTTGCTTTTCTGTATGATTTGTCTCGAAAGTTGTCATAAGCATGTTTTCATGCATTCCTACCCATTTCCATTGAACGTTATGCCCGTTTTCATCTATATCGTTAAGGGAATTATATTGTTCAGTAGCGTTAGCTACTAAGTGGATACGAGAAGTCTTGTTTGGGATTTCTGCATTGAATTCTCTAAGTTCTGAACTTCCGTCCCCATTTATGTCACCTCCTGATACAGCGGTACTGTCTTGCTCAATTTTATTCTTACTTGTGGTCCAGTAATTACCATCATTGTCTCTATCAAACCCTTCGATGGATTTGAACTGATCTTTAATATTTCCAAAACCAACAAATTGGCCTTCGTTGTCGAAGCAGAATAGTTTTAAATCATCTTTACTTCTAATACCTTCGTTCATGTAAACTGTACTTCTTGTAGCTGTTTGCTTCTCGAAGCTAGGTATGGCTATATTGAAGTGAGCGGTATAGTAACCATCTTCAGCCTCGTTGCTTGAAGTCTCGTTGTCTACTATACAATCAGTGCAGGCTGTCAACATAAATGTTAACAGCACTGCTATCATACCAATATGTAATCTTATTTGTTTCATATCATTAACCTTCTTTATTCTATACCTTGATCCTCTATTTTCTCGATTTCATCTGGTGTCAAGTCATGTACGCAACGAACATAGGCTCCCTTGTAATAAGCGTTACTTTGTTTTTCAGACTTATCGCCATCGAATGTCCAGTAGGATTCACCTTGTAACAGATCATTAGGAATAGCGTTATTGCCTGATTGTAAACTAATAATTTTTTTAACCTCTTCTTTTGTAGGCAAACGCCAACCGCTTAGATCAAGATCCTCGCCTTTCTTTGTCTTAGCCTTTTCTATGTACTGTTCACAGTATTTCTTGGCTTCGTTGTTGCTGCCTATTGATTGCAACTTACTATTGATGGTTGAGGCAATGATGAAAGCAGGTGATACCGTATTGTCATTTTTATCTGATGGCTTTGCCACGCTATAGGTGTTACTACTCTTTGTCACTGAGTGTTGAATCGTGTATAGGTGTTTATTTTGCCATGGATTCAAAGTACCCGTACTTTCTACATTGAGTGAGTAGATACTAGGGTATTTTTTTACAATGATTTTTTGTTTCTTGTTTGATCCGTTTACACAGAGATTGAAAGTGCAGTATACAATGGTGTTGTGCGCTGGATACCCAGCGCTGATTTTTATGTAGCCGCAATTTCCGTCACCAGTCTCAGTGTTTTTTCGTAATTCTGCACCTCCTGGTTGGTTGATATTGTTCTCATTTTTGTGTATTGTTCCGTTTGAGTCGAACGAATAGTATGCGTAATCTTGTATATTACATTCTGCTGATGCCATCCATCTTATACTTTCATCTATCTGGCTGTCGTTGTCGTCCATTCCTTTCATACTGATTGTGGTAGGATAAACTATCAGATAGTCAGCCTTGTCGCCTTTTACCTTAGTTTCTTCTCCTTGCGTCCATTTCGTAATTTGCCACTTGAGATAACCAAGGTCGTCATCGTAATCGATATCTGTCTTGGTATCCAGATACTTGATGACTGCATTGACGGTATAGATATAGTTGCGGTCTAACCTCTTGTCACCCTGAGGGTCACGAACCGGTATCTTCAATTCCTTCGGAATATCAGGTTTAGATTTGTCCTTATATTTAAAGTTGACCTTTGCTACAATCTGTGGCATTTTTTCCTGAGTTTCCCATTGGGTGGAATAACTGTAGGTGGTTACCGTGAAGACATTATTCCCCTTCTCATCTTCTGCAGATGCTGCCGGGCTCCAGGTATTGTTGTCTGATATGATAGATGGAGTTGCGGTTTGATCAGCACCAGCAAAGATGGTAGTATTGGTATTGTAATTGATGAGTTTCCACTGAACGTCAGAAATATGGTAATCCTTCACCGTAGAAGAGATGTTCAGCTTGATTTTGGCAGCAGCTCTTACCAGTTCTACCGGGATATTCTGTTCTGCCTTTTCTGTAATCTTGTATGAACCATGACTGCTCATCAGAAACAGCTTCTTGCTGTTGTCTGTAGAGTAAGGCATCCAGATATCATCATCCTTCTGGGTAGCTTTCTGAAGTTCATCCAGGCTTTTGCCTTGCAGGCTCTGACTGGCGTTGGCTGCTGCATAGAATGCATAACTTTGACCTGATTGGAGGTTCAGGCTCTCCTTCCAGTTGCCCGAACCCAGTTCCTCTGCTTTGTTCTCTGCAGGGGCGTCGAACAGACTGTCTATTCTGCGTTCGCTGGATGTTGGTTCGAACATCTTAAAGTCAAGAGAAGACAGAGTTTTTTCATGAAGATTCTCTTCTTCCTTCACTCTTGTGGTCTGCAGGTCGTTGATCATGGGAGTCATGCTCAGCTGTTGTGTAGCCGAACCGTTTCCCAGTTCGTCTTCAGCTGAGCATCCTGCCATGAGCCATCCTGCCGTAAGAGCCAAGATGCATTTTGCGAATCTTATGTCTGTATATAACTTCTTCATGATGAATGTTATTTTCTGTTGTCTTTATAATACTTGTTCAAAGTGAATATCCTTACCGGCGAATTTGCCCTTCTTGCATCCATTATATTTGAAACCTGGATTCAGGACAAACTTATCGTTTGGATATTTGGTCAGGAAAACCTGCGCCTTTACATTGTGTGGCTTTGCCAGATCCAGTCTGTTTTTCGGAACCACATAGAAGTAGAGCGTCTTCTTCTCACCACTTTTATTGATGATGAAATCATCTATATGATAAGTATATCCAATTATTTTGTCTCCATCGTTTTGGTCTGAAATGTTTGTATCGTAAACCGGTTCTTTTTCCTCATAATTGCCATCCTTATCGCATTCTACGAATCCGAACATCGGGTTGTCTGTCTGGAGAATCCAAGGCTTACCTTTGGTATCGATATCCTCGAGCGTAATCTTCGGTCCGAGTTTTGGGAAACCATAATATACCTTGTAGCCCCAGTCTGTCTGATCTCCGCCAGGGATAACCACGTTGGTTGAGGCATCGATGAAATCGAACGTTCCTCCATCCTGCCATTCCTGAATAGATGGAGTAACGGTGAGCTTGCCCATCTGTCCGTTGAGGAAGTAACCATAAACTACCAGTTCTCTGTTTCTGATGGCATTTCCTTCAGAAGGAATATTGAAGGTCTCGTGCTTCTCGGTTGCTCCGCCATCTAATGAATACCAGATGGTGCCTTTGATGGCTTTGTTGGTCTCACGGAGATAACAGAGATTGTGAGAACGGATGCCTGCATTGTCAAAAGCATCCAGATATTCCTGGGCAGACTGATTACTCTTTTTGATGAAACTCTCAGGATCCTCCACCTCCTTGATATATTTGTTCTCTACACCAGCCAGTTTCAGAGTGGTTGGTACATAAGCTGTACCGGAGCTGTTATATTTCTGGCTGGTTACGTCCTGGTTGTAACCATTCTCGTTATATGTCGCTTCGTCGGGAAAAACATAGCTGGCGGTAGGAATGGTGTTTCCTTCTACTTCTATTCTTGTTACCTTTACCTGACTGGTATTGGCTTCAGAACCCTTTTTGCGGGCAAAGTAAAAATGGAGTTTCGAAACGGCGCGAACCAGAGGAATCCTGATGCCTTTGGCTTTGGCTCCTTCTTCTGTATCAGCCACATGACTATCTACAGAGATTTGAGTGATGGCACGGGAGATAGGGAGTCCCTTTCCGGCTGGCACTTCTTTTGTTTCTGCAGTACCATCGCTATTGATACCGAAAGGTGAGGTAAAGCTGACTTCTTTCAGATCTTTGCGGGTAACAGAACTGAGGTCTTTGCCTTTCATCTGGTCCAGCATGTTGATGCTCTCAGAGTTTGCCAGGATGTAAAGGTCGATGTTTTTTACTTCTTCGCCGCCAATCTTTCTCAGAAATCGGAGGTTCAGGGTATAGTTACCGTTCTTCACTTCGCTCAGCGTTTCTGCTTTATAGGAGATAGGAGTGGCTTCATCGCCGGTATTTGATTTGAACACCCACACCTTGATGTTGTGGATGTCGCTCTCCTGAGTAGGATTCGCATCAGTCTCATTGTCGGCAAGAACCTTTCCGCTAGTTTCTCCGGCTCTGGTACTGTTTCCGGTGCCGGTAGAGAAACTGAGGCTCAGATAGGCATTGTCACCTAGAGCTGTTTCTGTATTTTCGTTCTCTGAACAGGATGCCATTGCGCCTACCATGAGCAAGGCAGCGAGTGCCATACACACTGGGCGTGTCATCTTGGTCAAAGTAGATTGATAGCGTTTCATATTTTCTTTCTTTTACTTATACTTCTTTCTTTTCTTATTTTCCCAGGTCGGCATTCTGAAGATTCAGAACCCAGTTGTTTACCTTGATTCTTGCATCCATGCTGTAGGTAGAACTTGGAGCTGGCACGTAGAATACCAGAGTGTAATGGTCCTGGCGGTCCAGATACTGCTGGTCGCTCCAGTCTTTGCCGTAGCGGTCGCTGGCACAGAGTGAGAGGAACCAAGGCAGGGAGTGGTTGAAGATGACTTTGTTGATGCGCTTGTCGGTGATGACGATGCGCTTGTCATCATATTGGCTGGATCCGTCGGCAGCGCGACTCTTGTTGTCATCTTTGGTTTCGAACATACGTGATGATGACAGGTCGTAAACCAGCGCCTTTTCTACGTCTTCGCCTTCTACCTCGGTCTTGCCGCTGTGGTTTTCTACCAGTTTCTTCTCATAAGGAAGATAGGTGATTGCCTTTGGCTTTACCTTGTCGCCCTTATAGTCGAGTAGGGCTGCAGAACCTTTGATTTCTACATCGAAGTTTTCGGCTGTGAATCCTTCCTGGTCGGGTTCGAATGGAAGCATCACCACGCGGTATGTTTTGGTACACTTCATCAGACTCAATTTTCCCTGTACATCGTTTTCTCCATCAAAGTTGAGGGAGTCCTGTGCGGTATAGAGTGCGGTGAAGTGCTTGTCGTTTACGAATTCTTCTTCGTTTTTTTTGCCCATTTCCTCTTGCAGGTCGTTGATGGTAGAGATACCTGGGGTAAGTTTAGTAAAGCTAAACTCGGTCTCATCATCACCTTCGGCTCTTGTTCCCATTGCGGCAGGCTGCTTGTCACGAGCCAGGCAGACGAAGGTATACTTGCCTGCTTGCAGGTCTGTGATTTCCATCTTATGACCTGTTTCAAACTTGTCAGCCGACTCGGTATAGTTATCTACGAACTTACCGTTCTTGTCGAATACATAAACGTTGAGGTTCTTCACCTCAGCAGAGAAAGCATCAGCCTCTTTCACATTATAAGTATAGTCGAATTTGAGCGACAACTTAGCTGTAGGGCAGCCCGTGATATCATCTTTCATGCAGGATGAAAGAGAAGTGAGTGCGATGGCTGAGATGCAAACCAGCTTGCAACATTTGTTTTTGAGGAAATGTGCCATATTCTTTATCTTTTATAATCTTTTACTTTTACTTATTTTATATAGAGAGTGCCGTAGGTAGCGAATATCTTTGCTTTATCAGCTTTCTGTTTCGTTGCCTTCGGCATCGTTATTTTCTAAGGATGAAAAGTGCCAGTCTTTCGGGTTGGGGTATGACGGCACGTCTTTGTGTCTCCCGCCTTTTATACATGGGCGGCAATGTTAGTTATCTTTTAAGAATGTTTTCGTTCTTTTCAGAACGAACGTTTGATTGATAAACTCTCGGAGGAGGATTGCTCCCCCGAGAGTCTTGGTATATATATAAGTATTTATATTTTATCTGTCTGGTATGACGGAATATTACTTAAAGTCAACGTTCTGTGTATTGAGAACCCAAGGGTTAACAGAAACAGTAACATCAAGATAGAACAAACCTTCCTTGTCAGGTGTGCCGTTAGGAACCTGTGCACCAACGTTGAAGATATTGTTTACTGTCAAGCGATAGATGCTATTACGCTGGATAGCATTCTCGTAAGTGAGGTACTGATCCTTGATAGCCTTTTTGTAGTATGTCTTACCGCAGTTGAAGACTTCAATCTGGTATGTCTTACGGAAGTTATCCAATTTGCTTTCTACAGTTGGATCACCCTCTGCAGTTGGTTCAGTCTTAGCTGCTTTCAGCTCCTTCTTCATATCTTCTGCAGTCTTACCACCGAAGAGTCCCGCTACATCATTGTAAGCTTTATAGATGTCAGCGAAGCTCTTGTAGATAACGTTGTTGTAACGGTAGAATGTACCATCTTCAGGGAAGTCTGCGCCAGCCATATCCTTGAGCTTTACAGTATATTCGAAGTACATTGAAGTTGCTGCATTTTCATTGTTGTTCTCAAATACATAATCCTTATGAGTAGTTGCTGCAGTGAAGTAGTCTCCGTTCTCAAGCAAAGTAGCTGTACCGAACTCTTTTGTTGGCTGATAATATGTGATGCCTGAAGGAATGTTCAGAGTTGTTCCAGTCCAGTGCTGCATGATATAGCTCTTGTTAGACAAGTTAGAGATTGCGTAGCCAGTCATCTTAATAGACTCTACTTTCTTAACAGCATCTTCCATAGCCTTTTTCTCTGCAGGCGTTGCGTCTGTCTTTGTGTATGCTTTAATTTCTGCAGCATTAGATGTTGGCTCATCAATACGAGCTGTCAAACGCTCAATCTTTATAGGGCTTACAGCGTTGTCGTATTTAATCTGTGCAGCATTAGTTTCCTTCTTGTTGTCATCGGTAAATACTACAGTATAGCCATTGCCATTAACAGCTTTATCGTTCTGGTTGAACATTGCGAACTTATTGTTTGTATCGTATGGCTGAGCAAACTTATTTGTTGCAGTCAAGATATTCGCCCATGGCTTATCATTTGTAGTGTTAGCCAGGAAGTATACCTTATATGTTGCACCTGCAACTACACTTTCTACTTCAATCTTAATCTGGGTAGAACCATCATTACCCTGAGTTGGCTTACCTGCTTTCCATTCTGATTCTGTGATTTCCTTTGTGAAAACAATTTTACCAGCAGCATCTACCAAGTAGATTGTACCGCTTGTTACATCTGATTCTGCTGCAGTTGCATCCTCTGTAGGCTTGTTAACTACAGTTCTGGTACCATCTGACTTTGGAGTCTGTACATTCAAAGTCATGTAGAAACCATCTACCTTCTCCTGACCAGCGTTGCCAGCCAAATCATCATTACTGCTGCAGCTAGTGAAAGACAAAGCTGCGGCTGAAACCAAGCTCATTACGAGCAAATTCATTTTTTTCATAATCTTTTTACTTAATACAAAAAAAGTTATACAATATATTTAATTAATTCTTATTCTCAAAATTAGGTTTCGCACATATTGGCACAATCCGCTGAAAACAGATTGTATTTAACATCATCTTTTAACTTATACTTATATAAATAGAAAGTAAATACTTACTTTAAAGCGACTGGTTTACCTTATCCAGGTTTTCCTGCGCCTCCTTCAAACCGCCGGCAACAGCTTTCTCAAAGTATTGCTTGGCTGTCTGATAGTCTTCCTTCATGGCAGCCAGACAACCGCGGGCATTGTTTGCCTCGGCGCTGTCGCCTGCTTTCAGAAGATATTTCTCTGCACTCACCTTGTCGCCACGTTCGATGGCTGCTGAGGCTGCATTGAGATTGGCAAGTTTATCTTCAGGGAACATTCTTACAGCTATGTCGAATACATTGTTGAATTCGGCGCTACCCTTAGGATAAGTCTGCGCTACCAGATACATCTCCTGGAGAGAGAGCTTCTGAGGACGGGTCTTGATAACCTCTTTAGCCTTTTCTACATTGAATGCCTGAACATCATATTCTATCGTATAATCGGTACGGCGAAGTGATGGCCATACATTCTGCAGGAGATAGTGATAAGCCTGAGGAGCCTTCTTGAGCAATGCTTTCTCCTTGGCATCTGGCTGCATGTTGCTGTTGATAATCTCAAGTGCAGCTTCCTTCTGAGGAATATCATTCTCATTTGCATACTTAATGGTTCCCGCCCAGTCTTCTGCTGTAGCTGTGGTCGCAAACAGTTTTGAAGAAATTGGATAGGTCTTCAGGATATGCTGCAAAAGCGCCTGTGTACGGTTAAGCGACAACTTGTTGTTGTTGGCATATCCGCCATCTGGTGATGCATAGCCGTGGAGGGTTATCTTGGTGATGGTAACATCCGAATCGTTCTTTACAAGGTCGAGAGTCTTGCGGATATTATCCAGTTCTCTGGCATTGTTGCCCAAATCGTACAGGATATCCCACTTGTTCACCTTGAAGTTCAAACGGGCAGAACCATTCTCCTTTCTTGCCTTTACGGCTTCTGCCTTAGGCTGTACATAAGCGTTGAAGAGATTCTTCGGAGTAGCGAATGCACGTCCTTCCGGATTCAGGATACCTTCGTCGAGAAGTTGCTGGTTGCAGCCACAGGCATCATTGCTGATGGCGAAGTTTGAGTTCTTCATCCAGTCGCAGAACGGAGCTTCATATTCATAATGAAGCGTCTGTGCTGTCTTGTTCTTACGGAGTGCCACGATGAGTGGGTTTGCCGTAGCCGTTTTCTGGTTGCGCTGATAGTAAATATATCTCTTTTTACCCATCACCTCAACGCTCGGCATGAAAAGTGTATCCTTTTCGTTGAGGATCATTGGGGTATAGATGAGACCATTGTTGCTGGCAAGCTGAATTTGGTCGAGATTCAAGTCCATAGCCACTTTCACCTGGTTGCCAACCTTTCTGATTGCCTTATTCTGGATTTTCAGATTCTTGTAAGCCTGCTGGGTATTATCGGCTGATATAGGAAGAGCGATAAGCAAGGCTCCGAACATACTACCTATTATATTATATGTATTCATGACAGATTCTTTTTAAAAAACATACACTAAGTTGAGGGCAGCTTTCGTCGGGCCCACATAGTTGTGTGCCTTGTCATCTTCAAGTTTATCTCCGCATTGTGCACAGTTAAACTTATCTGCCTTAGAGTAGATATAGCCTACGCCAAGTTCAGCTTCCAGATTCCAATGTTTCGAGAGAGCCCAAGCGTAGCCGTAAGCTACACCAGCACCGATAAACCATCCTTCATACCGATAGTCTTTCAGCTTAGAGAAATCAGTGCCCAGGAACTTGAAGTCAAGATCCATGCCACCGATGTTGTGAGATCCACCCAAGGCATGGAAGCCGATGAATGAACCCATCATTTTGTTACAGAACCAGTATCTGGCCTCTGGCTGAACGAGCCAGTGTTTCCATTTCTTGTTCTTTGAAAACGTCCAAGGATTGTAGTTTCCGGATACGTCAAGTGTCCATTTTGGTGAAAGACCGAATTCAACACCCAAGTTCATGGTTGTCGTTGCATCATACAGCAAGTTGGTCTTTACCGCTGCTTCCTGCGCTAGAGCAGGACAGATAAGACTGCCGAGTGCCACTAACGCAATTGAAATCCTTTTCTTCATATTCTTCATACCTCAATTAATTTTTATTGAAAAAATACATTGAATGATTTAGAATCACCTTTTACTTACTTATACTCTTTATTATAATAATTACCAATACCTGAAGTTACTGAGAACTCTTGTTTCCTGAAGTTTACTTTCAACTGTTTCTTTTTCCTTTCAGTTTACTTTCAACTTACTTTTTAGCTCATCTGTATCTCAAATTTTTGGTTTACGGCTGCAAAAGTATAGCGAATATTTAAGACGACCAAACTTTTTAGCACTGAAAAATACTGAAAAATGCCCTTTTTAGCAAAATAGTACACTGATTTATGCTTAAAATCGTTAAATTTGCACGATTTTCTGATATTTGAACACGAATTTATGATATAATTTGTAATTTTGCAGCCGGAATCAATAATTCCCTAAAAAATGGCAATTTCCAAGAAAAAGAGCCGTTTGACTTACGAATGTATCAGTAAGATTTAAGAAAATAACCAATACGAAATGAAACTGAAGAATGACATTGTAAACCTGATTGTGAGGGTTGAGCATCATTTATGCCCTCAATATTGTGGTGTGGTAGAC
>ULTB01041576.1_pt1 | contig 14079 bp, 11 predicted proteins | sample 1957251 | NCBI WGS metagenome assembly ULTB01 (sample SAMEA4835724, study PRJEB28245) | human gut metagenome | biome: gut microbiome; material: fecal sample | place: Denmark | collected 2008
ACATCGCCGTTCCGCCGCCTTTTATCCCTGCGGACGCCTTGCTGAACGTTCCCGGCCACATGATGCCGACCGAGAAGCCGCACATCGCGACTCCGACAAGCCCGAGCACAGCGGAGGAGCTGAGCGCAATGAGCAGATAAGACGCCATGCACAGCGCGCCGCTGAAAATCATCATGCCGTCGAGGTCGATTTTGTCGCCGAATTTGCCGTATATCACGCGCGACACGCCCATGAGCACGGAGAAGAGCATGGGGCCGGCGAGGTCGCCGACTGTCTTTGAGACGCCGAGACCCTTTTCCGCAAAGGTCGAAGCCCACTGGCTGACCGCCTGCTCGCTCGCGCCGGAGCAGAGTATCAGAAGCATGAATATCCAGAACATCCTGTTGCCGAGCAGCTGTTTAAAAGAGAGACCCGTCTCCCCTTCTTCGATAAGCGGAGCTATCGGGACGCGGACGAAATTCAGGGCATTTACAGCCGGGACAACCGCCCAGATAAGGGCGAGATACTTCCAGTTAGCCGTTGTGAATATCGAGAAATAGAGCGTTGAAATGCCGACGACGGCGACGCTGCCCCAGCAATAGAACGAGTGGAGCAGGCTCATCATCTTCTCTTTGTTATCCGTCGGGCACGCCTCGACTATCGGGCTGACTATAACTTCGAGCAGTCCGCCGCCGACCGCGTAGAGTACAACGGAAATGAGCAGACCGACAAACGGTGAGGGCATGATATCCGGCAGGACGGTCAGAGAAACAAGTCCCGCCGCCGCGAACACATGAGCCATAATTGCCGCCGCGCGGTAGCCTATCTTATCGATAAAGAACGCGGAGAGCAAATCGATGCAAAGCTGGAGAATAAAATTGACGGTTATCAGCGCGGTTATCTTTGAAAGCTCGATGCCGTAGCTCTTGTAAAAAGTCAGAAACAGCAGCGGCACAAAGTTGTTGACTATCGCCTGGACGACATAGCCCGCAAAGCAGGCGTTGACGGTCGATTTATAGTTTTTCTTCATGAAACCGTCTTCTTTCTGCGGCGCGGAATAATGAACTCGCGCACGAGCATTATCACCGACAGAGTCAGCGGGAATATGACGGCGCAGAGTATGCCCTTTTTGAGGTCATCGCCGAAGAAGCTCGCCATCATTCCGGCAAAGGTCGGACCCGCCGAGCAGCCGATATCGCCGCCGAGGCAGAGAATAGCATACATCGCCGTTCCGCCGCCGTGGAGTGCGGAGGACATCTTGCCTATCGTGCCCGGCCAAAGTATACCCGCAGACAGTCCGCACACGGCGACGCCGACAAGCCCGAGAATGGGCGAAGAAGTCAGCGAAATGAGAAAATAAGAAGCCGTGCAGACGCAGCCGCTCAGGAGCATCATTGAATCGAGATTTATTCTGTTGCCGAACTTGCCGTACATAAAGCGCGACACGCCCATAAGAATCGAGAAGAGCATGGGACCCGCCAGATCGCCGACGGTCTTTGTGAGTCCGAGCGCCTTTTCAGCGAAAGTCGAAGCCCACTGGCTGACCGCCTGCTCGCTCGAGCCTGCGCAGAGTATGAGCACCATGAATATCCAAAATGCCTTTGTTTTGAGCATATCCTTTATCGAGAGTTTCTCCTCGTCCTCGCCGACGACGGGCGCTATAGGCACGCGAGTGAACATAACGGCGTTGACTATCGGGAGAATTGCCCATATCAGCGACATTATCTTCCAATTATCCGTCGAGAACAGGGCGAAGAACAGGGTGGATATGCCGACCGCCGCGACGCTGCCCCAGCAATAGAACGAATGGAGCAGGCAGAGCAGCTGATTTGAATTTGTTGACGGGCAGGAGTTGACTATCGGATTTATCGTGATATCCAAAAGACCCGCTCCGACTGCGTAGCAGAACACGGAGACGAGAAGCCCCGCAAAGGCCGAGGGCAGTATCTCCGGCAGAATCGTCATGAAAATAAGACCCGTCGCGCACATCGCATGGGCGAGCACGGTCGAGGCGCGGTAGCCGATGCGGTCGACGAACAGCACCGCCGTCAAATCGACAAATATCTGAATAAAGAAGTTCGCGGTGATTAAAACGGTTATTTTCGAGAGCTCTATGCCGTACTGCGCCTGAAAGGTCAAAAACAGCAGCGGCGCAAAATTGTTGACGACCGCCTGCACGACGAACGCCGTGAAGCTCGCCGCGACGGTATGTTTATATCCTATCCTTTTCATTTTCGTTCCCCCAACAGAGAATTGCACACAAAAGGCATTTTAGCACAAAGCGGAAGTTAAATCCATAGATTTTAAAAAAAGAGCAAGGTGCTCAAAAATTGCAGAAATGCGGCGGCGAGTTAGGTCATAAATGCAGACAAAAAGCGAACCGCCGGACGGGAGTCCGACGGCAGCTATAAGAAATGTGCAGTTTTCGGTATCAAAAGGAGCGGCGCGCAAACCGGACGCCGCCCCGCGAATTTCCCGCCGGGAAGTTAATTTAATTTTTGAAAGGGATGGTCTGCTTGGCGGGGATATGGAGTAAGCTTATTTACCGAAAAGCTTTTTGAAGAGGTTGATTATCGCGCGGAAGGGAGCGAGGATGATATTGAAGATGAATTTGAATATTTTCTTCAATATACTGTCGCCCTTCTGCTTTACGGTCACGGTACAGCTTGCTTCGACTCCGTTCGAGGCAGTTGCGGTTATAGTTGCAGTACCCTCGGTAACGGCGGTCACAACACCGTTCTCATCAACTGTCGCAACGGAAGTATTTGACGAACTCCAAGTGACGGACTTATCCGTCGCATTGTTGGGCTTAACAGTAGCGGTAAGAGTGAATGTATCGCCGACATTGAGGGCTTTTTGAGTAATATCAAGTTCTACATCCGTAACCTGAACAGGCTCAAGCTTGCTTATGGCACGTGTTTCCTCCGCTCCGCACTTTGAGCAGACGCGCTTTTCGAGTCCTTCGGAGTCAACGGTGGGCTCGGTGACGATTTGCCACGAGCCGAAGGTATGACCGGCTTTAGTAATTACAGAGCCCTTTTCAATCAGTTCTCCGCAAATCGAACAATACTTATCACCGCTATAGCCGTCGGATTCGCAGTTGCTTTTATAATTTTTAAGTTCGTACTGTCCGTGCTGAATATTTGTTATTCTATATTCTTGTTTTTTGCACATTGCGCAGACACGGATTTCAGACCCGAATTCAGTGCAGGAAGGCTCTTGTACAGTTTTCCATTCACAGAAACTATGTTTACCGTCTCCACAATCATCGGAACTGTCATAGTTGCGGGAAACATCATTTCCCAAGCTCGATTTTAAGCCGTACACAGAACCGGATGCATCGGATTCCGCCGGTATATTTCCATTGAACGACTCGTCACTTTTCAATGGAATATCATAGAATTCGAATGCTCTCTCAATCTGATCGCTATCAATATCGCAAACATAGTAATTCATTGAACCGTCGGCGGTTGCATCAATCTTAATTGTGTAATCTCTATCCGCCGGATAACAAAAAGATTTCTTTCCGGCATAATTCATTACCGTGATTGAAGGATCACATTCAACTATTTTTCCATCAACTATCGACAGAATTCGCTTGCCTGCCGAATCGTATACAGAAACATTAGTGGGGCACTGTATGCTAACAAATTTTGATTTTCCTGATTTTGCATTCGCATTATGGCATTTAACATTTACCCATTCATTTTTGTATGTAGTCGCATAAACCAGTTCGTCTTTAGCATGATTATTGGCGCAGAAATTATAAGAACACTCGTAGAGATATTTATTCGTGGCTCTGAGCATATTAAAAGCCAAATCGTAATTTTCCGCGCTCTTGTAAGCATTTGCAACATCCGAATTTTTCAGGATTTCGAGCGTATTTCCATATGACCTCACTGTCTGGCTCAAGCCTTTTTCAAATGTAGAGATATAGTGCATAAGGTAATATGGCGTCTTTGCCTTTCCGGCAGGGAGAACTGCATTCAGTACTTCATATGTAAGATTATACGAAGCCGTTACAGCAGCATATGTCAAGCCCAGTTTTCCCGGATTGCAGCCAAGCACTTTACTGACACCGTTAAGAGCGGCTTTTTTTGCAAAGTCTTTTATGATAAGGTCGTACGCCTTCCACCCAAGATCCGCCGCGAGAGACTTAGCATAAGAATAAATAGCATCATCATTCAATGCTTTTTCTCTGTAGCTGTCCAACGACTCTTTAAACCATTTTGCATGCTTAGGGTTAGTCTCTTTCATTTTCTCGGCAGCCGCATACAAAATATCGAAAATTTCTTCATTAGCATTTTTGTAACTCAATGCAACCTGATATGCATTTTGGGCGTCTTTAAAGGCGCTTACAATATCGGTCGTGTCTTGAATAGCGCCAAAGATATCCGAGGACAAATTGAGTCCGCTGAATACTTTATCTATTTCCTTTTCGTGTTTATCAAAGCCCTCTTTTAAAACCTTCTCAAGAATATTTCTCGTCTTGTCCGAAATCTCATAATCAGGATCCGTGAAAAAGCCTTTTACTTCAACTTCAACAGATCCGATTCCGTTAATTTCTTTTTCCCATTCATCCGTAGATTTCAGAGCCTTTTTAATTCCGGAATAAATGTCATCGCCGACCTTTAAAACTCCGTAATTGATTTCTTTCGAAACTTCCTTATTATTTATAAGCATCATAAAGTCGGCAAGAAACAGTTCATAGTAATCTGCCGATATGGTGAGGTCGTCAAATTTAAAAGTCGCAACTTCACCTACATCACCGACTATATCCCATATCTTAAACGGTAGCAAACGTCTTCCCTTTTCATCGGACCATATTAAATCATAAAATCCGTTATTGCTTTCAAAGCTGTCAAACTTTGATTCATGGAAATTAATATGTTCGGTGATATATTTATTCATTTCTTCGTCGGACATGGATCCGCCGGATCCGGGGATTTCATCCCATTCGCATATAAAGCCATGATTTTGCAGAGATACCATTCCTCCGCCACCGTTCAAATTACTATCATTCCATTTTAAACTATAGTTAATGGCATTGACCAATAATTCTAAATAGTTTTCTTCACCATCTTGATTAGGTTCATCTGTTCCCCAATCTGAAAATTCAAACGGTTCTCCCGTCACCCATTTCCAAACACCTTCTGTTTCTGAATCAGAAGCTCCTAGCCAATATGCGTTTTTCTTTCCATTGCTTACAACTAGATCTTTTATATAATTGTTTTCTTCAATACTTGTTATCGTCACCAAATGGCCGCCGAGTTTTTCACAGTATTCTTTTGCTTCTGTCCAAGTCATACTGTTATCATAGACCTGATAATAATGTCCGTTAAATTCAACAGCCGTTGAGGGAATAATGGGAGGTTCTCCATCCCCGTAAGAATTGTCAAAGAAAAGATCATATAAAGCAAAGGAAGTCCCTCCCGCGGCTTCCTTATTGTCTTTTACCATAACAGTAAGATTGCTGACACCTGTCACATCAACCTTAAAGCTTTTCTCATAATCATCCGGAGTCATTCTAAAAGAGTACAAAAGCGTTTCGCCGTTATAAAAATAAACTGACGTATCATAGCTGGTAGTATTTGCACTTCCTTTGATTACACTGCTTTTTCCGGTTAAAGTTTTATATTTTCCTCCAATATCAAAAGTTGCTGATGCCCAACTGATCTTATCTCCACCGTTCCATCGCGCAATCCAAACTTCAAAGCCATTATTATAAACAGTACCATCAATGCCTACATTACCATTGCCGTAATACCTGTTGAATATGCCGGGAAGACCTTTTTTATTAAGATTAAATACACAGCTATCGCCCTGATTTCCCGTATAGTGACTCTCCGAGATTAAGGGCATATCCTCTAAACAATCCAATTTTCCCTCCGCCTCGGCTTTGGGCGCGAAAAGGGTTGTCCAATCAACGCCGGCAAGCTCGCTTATCGGTGCGACGCCGAGCACCATGATGAGTGCAAGGGTCAGCGCCAAAAGCGACTTGAAAATATTTTTTCGCTTTGTTTTCATTGTTTTTTACCTCCGTTTTGTTTTTACACATTATTTTTTACGGCAGTGCCGTTTTATGCCTCGGCTGTGTTTTATGCCTCTTTGGCAGAATTCTCTCAATCATATATTAGCACTCTGTCAGGAAAACACAATATACTTAGTATAATTGACGGGTTTTGAGGATAAATAACCGTCTTAAATTCTTTATTTCAATATTATTCGCTGTCGATCGGCGTTTCATATGCTTTCGGTGTCGTATATATTTATACTCTATATATCGACAATTGTCAACATATTGAGCATAAATTAAAATGGCGTTGAGGTGATTTTGTGATTACTTATGAGCCGTTTTACAAAACCATGAAAGACAGAGGGATGACGACATACAAGCTGATAAGGGATTTCAACATCAGCCGCAGTCTCATAGACCGTCTCAAGCATAACAAGCCGATAAGCACCGTGACGTTAAATGACCTGTGCAATATTTTGAACTGCGATGTCGACGGAATAATGCACCATGTTCCGGACGAGCCCGACAAAAGCAAATAAGCTCCGAACGCCGTTTGGCGCGGAGCTTATTTTTTATATATGCGTTTTTATAGCAAAAGTAAAAAGCCTTGAAACAATCAAGTTTCAAGGCTTTTTATGGAGCTGCTAACCAGATTCGAACTGGTGACCTCATCCTTACCAAGGATGTGCTCTGCCACCTGAGCCATAGCAGCGAATGGCGACCCGGAACGGTCTCGAACCGTCGACCTCTAGCGTGACAGGCTAGCGCTCTAACCAACTGAGCTACCGGGCCAATTTGTCGGCTCTCACCGAACGCACATTATAATAACATAAGATTCCGGGTTTTGCAATACCTAATTTTAATTTTTTTTGCGCCGAGGACGGTTTTTTTGACGAAGTTTGTCTGATATTCTGATTTTTTGCCAAAATGTGCCGCGTTTTATGCTTTATTCCCGCTCTCGTTTGCGAATCTGCCGTAGCGTCGCATCGGTACAGCGCACACGGCGACGCCGATCGCGCCGAGGATTATCCAGAAAATAACCGTCGCAGTCCAGCCGAATTTTTCGGACACCGCGCCGAAGCCGTAGGTCGATATCGCGCTGCCTATATATGTGCAGCAGTTGAATATTCCGCCGACCGTCGATGCGCGCCCGAATTTCGCAAAGTGCACCGGTATGAGCGTCATAAGCAGATGGTTCATGGCGGCTATTATTGTAGTAAACAGCGCCAGTAGTATCACGCAAATGGCGATAGGATATTTGCCGACAAAGACTATGCCCGTCAGCGGTATCAGCGTCATGGCGAAGCCGAACGCCGACGTTGCGGCCTCGTTGAGCCTGAACACCTTCTCGTAAAGCTTCGTTCCTATCCACGCGCCGCTGAGATTGATTATCGGCATAATCGCCGACAGCAGCAGCGAAAACGAGGCGGAGACGTCATATTTTTCGGTAATAAGTGTGGGCACCCACGAGCTGACTCCGTCCTTCAGCATACCCTGGACGAGCACGCCGACGCATATGACCGACGCGCCGGAAATCATAAAGAGCTTGCCGAGAGAGATTTTTTCGCCAGTATTCTCATGGACGGGAAGCGACGGCTTCTCCCCTTTTCCGAGGATTTTCGAGGTCTTTTTCGCGCATATGCACCAAAAGACCAGCACGCAGGTTATTATTCCGGCAGGGATATAAAACGCAAAATGCCACGACGCGAATTTTATCGCCGCCGCAGATATCACATAGGAGAGCAGGCTGCCTATCGGGAACGACGACGCTATGTGCAGACACGCACGGCTGCGCTGCTCCTCCGGCAGGACGGTGGCTATTATATAGAGCACGGGTGTCCAGAGCATGGACTGAACTATTCCGTTAAGTCCCCAGATAATGCTCATGGTGATATAGCTCGACGAACACAGCGGCATTATAATATTGGCGCACACCGTCCCGGCGAGCCCCGCGCCTATCATTTTATATGGAGACACGCGGTCGCCGAGGATTCCGCTGAATATCTGACCCGCTCCGTAGCAGAAGAAATAGACCGTGCCGATAAACCCGGCGTGGGGCTTTGAAAACACGCCGTCCGCGACTATCGCGGTGAGCGCGGCGGTATAGTTTATTCTGCCGAGATACGAGGCACAATAAGCCGCCCAGCAGGCAACAAAAAGCAGCGTGCCCGCCGAAAGTATTTTTTCTTTGTCCTTGCGCTGTTCCATGACTCTCTCCCAAACCGTGATGAAGCAATTATAACACCCGGTTATTTTTTGTCAACGGTCTTTTTGCCGCAACTTGTTGAGTTTGGAAATATTATGTGATATACTTAATAATGTATGAGGCAACATATTTCAACGGCTTACAGGAGAGGCAAATGAAATCTATCAAAGAAATTTACAGAATCGGACGCGGCCCGTCAAGCTCGCACACCATGGGACCCGAGTCCGCCGCCAAGATGTTTATAAACGAGTTCCCGTCGGCGGACAGGTATGAAGCGGTTCTCTACGGCTCACTCGCAAAGACAGGAAAAGGTCACGGCACGGACAGAGTTCTGCGCGAGACTTTCGCGCCCCGCGTGCTCGACATAAAATTCGACATGACGACGACCGACATCCCCCACCCCAACACGCTCGACTTCACGGCGTTCGACAAGGACGGAAACGTCATCGGCAAGCGCAGAGTCTGCAGCGTCGGCGGCGGTGCGATAGAGATAGAGGGCAGAAAGGACGCAGAGCCGCCCGAAGTCTACCCATTCAAGAATTTCGCGGAGATAAAAGAATACTGCAAGAAAGAAAATATCCGTATTCCCGACTTGGTTGAAAGATTCGAGGGCAAAGGAATCTGGCATTATCTCGACCGCGTGTGGATCGTCATGAACAGCTGCATCAAGCGCGGACTTGCCGCCGAGGGCGAGCTGCCCGGCGGACTCGGCATAATGAGAAAGGCTTATATGCTCAACAACCGCCGCCACATGGACGAGAGCCCGGAGACGCGCGAAAACAGGCTCGTTTGCGCCTACGCCTACGCAGTCAGCGAAGAGAACGCCTCCTGCGGCGAGATAGTAACTGCCCCGACCTGCGGCGCGTGCGGAGTTCTGCCCGCAGTTCTGCGATACACGGCGGACAGGCGCGGATTCTCCGAAAATGAAATTCGCAGAGCCATTGCGACCGCCGGAATCATCGGCAACGTTATAAAGACGAACGCTTCGATAAGCGGCGCGGAGTGCGGATGCCAGGCGGAGATAGGCTCGGCGTGTTCGATGGCGTCGGCGGCACTCGCAGAGCTCTACGGCATGGACACGGATCAGATTGAATACGCCGCAGAAGTCGCGATGGAGCACCATCTCGGACTCACCTGCGACCCCGTCATGGGACTCGTTCAGGTGCCCTGCATCGAGCGCAACGCAGTCGCCGCGATGAGGGCGATAAACGCAGTGAGCCTTGCAAACTTTTTGACATACACAAGAAAGATATCGTTCGATCTGATAGTCGAGACGATGTATCAGACGGGCAAGGATCTTTCAAAAATATACCGCGAGACGAGCGAGGGCGGACTCGCCAAGCTCTATAAACCCGCACAGAAAAACGAATCCACGGAGGAAATAAAATGAGCAAGCAGTTAAGGCAGCCTGCAGCGGGCGACACCGTTGCAACGATAAAGACAAACAAGGGCGACATAAAAGTCGTCCTCTTCCCCGATGCCGCGCCCAAGGCGGTCGAAAATTTCACGACCCATGCGGACAACGGCTACTATGACGGGGTTATCTTCCACCGCGTTATCCCGGATTTCATGATCCAGGGCGGCGACCCGCTCGGCAAGGGTATCGGCGGCGAGAGCATCTGGGGCAGACCGTTCAAGGACGAGTTCAGCCGCGACTACCACAACCTCAGAGGCGCGCTGTGCATGGCGAATGCAGGTCCGAACACGAACGGCAGCCAGTTCTTTATCGTTCAGGCGCCGTCGGTTGACGAGCGTTTTATCCCGCAGATGGAGCGCCTGCCCGATATGTTCACGGACGAGTCCATTGAGGACTACAAGGCAGTCGGCGGAACTCCGTGGCTCGATTTCAGACACACCGTGTTCGGTCAGGTGTTCGAGGGCATGGACGTTGTTGACGCGATAGCCTCGGTTGACCGCGATTCTTCAGACAAGCCGCTCGAGGATGTCGTTATAAATTCCGTCGAAACTCAGACGCTTTGATTTTTGCTCTTTACTTTCAAATTTTAGTGTGCTAAAATATATACATGTACGCGGAGTCAAACCCAATATGACCGCGAAAAGGAGTAACTTTGATGAACGGCAAGCTGAAAGACAGCAACGTTGATTTTCTGTTCAAAGCGGTTCTCGCCCTCGAGAATATCGACGAGTGCTATGATTTTTTTGAGGATCTCTGCACCGTGACCGAGCTCAAGGCTCTTTCGCAGCGCATAGTTGTTGCGAAGATGCTCAGCGACAAGCAGGTTTACAGCGAGATAGTCAGCAAGACCGGCGCAAGCACCGCCACGATAAGCCGCGTCAACCGCTCGCTCAATTACGGCTGCGACGGATACGAGAAGATATTCGAGCGCATCGACGCCGCAGAGGCCAAGAAGAAAGACTGATAATGAGCGAATATTCATTCTTTGCCCGTTTTTATGACGAGCTGACGCAAAATGTTGATTATGAGAGAAGAGCAGAGCATTTTTCTGCTCTTCTGCTTTCATATGGGATAAAAAGCGGAACGGTTCTCGACCTCGCCTGCGGCACGGGCACTCTGACTTCGCTGATATCCGCGCGCGGATACGACATGATCGGCGTTGACTCAAGCCCCGATATGCTTTCCCAGGCTCAGAACAGGGCTTTTGAAGAGGGGCAGAATATTCTGTTTCTCTGCCAGCAGATGCAGGCTCTCGACCTTTTCGGAAAAATCGACGCCGCGCTCTGCACGCTCGACAGCATCAATCATCTGACCGAGCCCGATGATGTTAGAGAGACATTCCGCCGACTCGGCACATTCATCCGCCCGGGCGGGATGTTCATATTCGATGTGAACACGATATACAAGCACCGCGAGATTCTCGCGGACAACTCGTTTGTCTACGAATACCCGGATGTTTTCTGCGTCTGGCAGAACAGCCTTGACGAGGAGACGGACACGGTGGACATCATGCTCGACTTTTTCGAGGAAAACGAGGACGGGACATACGAGCGCACGAGCGAAGATTTCAGCGAGCGCGCATATAGTCTCGACGAACTTTCAAAATGGCTCGGCGACGCGGGCTTTGACATTGAAAACATATATGACGGCATGACAAATGAACCCGTCAGAGAAGATTCCGAGCGCGCGGTGATTGCCGCGAGGCGTAGGAAATAACAGGAGGACAAAAACATGGGCAAGCTTATACGCTGCATTTCCGAGGACGGCACGCTGACCATTATGGCTGCCGACACAACTGATATAGTAAACAGGGCGCAGGAGATCCACGGCACATCAGCCGTTGTTTCGGCGGCTCTCGGCAGGCTGCTGACGGCGGCGAGCCTCATGGGCAGCGCGCTCAAAGGAGCGGACGATTCCGTCACGCTCAGGATAAACGGAAACGGTCCTGCGGGCACTGTGCTCGCGGCTTCGGACAGCCACGGCAACGTCAGAGGATACGCTGTGAACTCCGTTGTTGAGCTGCCGCTCAACGACAAGGGCAAGTTGGACGTTTCCGGCGCAGTCGGCAAGGACGGCTTTTTGACCGTTATAAAAGACCTCGGACTCAAGGAGCCTTATGTCGGTCAGGTATCGATAGTCAGCGGCGAAATCGCTGAGGACATCACGAATTATTTCGCGACGAGCGAGCAGATACCGACCGTCTGCGCTTTGGGCGTACTCGTCAACCCCGATCTCACGATAAGAAAGGCGGGCGGATTTATAATCCAACTGCTTCCGACCGCCGACGACACGATTATAGACAAGGTTGAGAAGTGCATCAGCAACATCGAGCCTGTGACAACAATGCTCGATAAGGGGCTCTCCCCCGAGACCATCTGCCGCACTGTGCTTCCCGCTTTCAAGCTCGACGTGCTCGACACCTCGGAGCCGGAGTACAGATGCAACTGCTCGCGCGAGCGCGTCTCCCGCGCGCTGATAAGTATGGGCAGAGATGAACTCGAAAAGCTCAAGGAGGACGAAAAGACCGAGGTCTGCTGCCAGTTCTGCGACAAGAAATATGTGTTCACGCCCGCAGACATCGACAGGCTGCTTGAAGAGAGCAAGGGAAAAGAGTATAAATAAAATGATAAGCCCCCTTCGCAGGAAAAACTGCGGAGGGGGTTAAAATTTACGAAAATATAAAACGTAGTACTCAGGTCAAAACTAAACGAAGACAAACCAGAAGGCCCACCTGCGCCATAATGAAAATCCACCATACTGCGGCTAACTTCAATACATAATGAAAAGTCCTCGGTTTTCTGCCAACTCTTATTTTTGCAATATCATCGCAATATCGTTGAGAAAATCTGTATATATCATAGCGAAGAAAGGCTAAAAGATCCTCGGAATGCGGCCACCAATCCAAATCAAACGACAAATATTTATGCTTTTTACAGCATCTGTAATCTATATTTTCAACCAGAGATTTTTTGCCGTAAGTCCAAGGCTCCCTGGTAGCATATGTTTTTTGACCCTCTTCGCAGATAACATAATAGACTACATTATCCTGCGGTTTACAGCGTGCAAAGCAAAACAGAATACCTAAACGAACCTTATACAATGCCCAGCCGTCCGCTTCCATTTTCGAGAGCATATTTTCAAACGCTGCGATGCTCCAAAGAATCCACGGGCGAAATATCAGCTTTCTCTCTTTCTGCGTGTTATCTTTTTTCATTTTTATTCCTTTTTCAGTCAGTCCTTGATGCTATTATAACATAAAGCTCCGCAAGCGGCAAGGCTTTTTATGATTATTTTAATACGGATAAGGCACGAGGTCTTTTAGAGTCACGGCAGTATCGGAATCAACAAGAATTTCTATATTCTCTGGGCTGCCGAGCTGCATCATAAACTCACGGCAAGCTCCGCACGGAGGCAGTATCTCTCCCGTTTTTGTTACCGCAATGACCTTTTTCGCAGCATACTCCCCGTAAGATATCATCGTCGACAGCGCGTTTCGCTCCGCGCACATACCCAGCGAGCAATCGGTGTCGATACACACGCCCGTATACACATTCCCTTTATCGGTCAGCACGGCGGCACCCACCCCGCCGGAACACATTTGTTCCGATATCACTTTCGGCACTGCGACAGCAAGCGCGGCGGCATATAATTTTTCCCATTCCGTTGTCATAGAATCACCCTTTCGTTTTACTGCGCATTTTGCTTTGCGGTGTTGATAGAGGAGATGAGGAGCACCCGTATGTTGGTACAGGCTGAGTCGAGAGTTTTATATCGGTCTTCGCTTATGTAATCGGTTCTGTATAAAAGCTCTATCCAATAGCCGGTTTCGTTCGCTTCTTTGAGCGCAATTTGGAGCTTTGATATAAAATCTGCCTTTCCATGGGCATACCGTGCTTCTCTGATATTCGCGCCGATGCTTGTTCCCGAGCGACCTATCTGGTTCGAAATTATTGACTCATGAGCAGACTTGAGCTGTTTTACAAGTTGGATTATCATCACAGCAAAGTCCATTGACTGAGCTGAAAGCTTATCTTCCCGCACTTTTATCCCTCCGATTTTAACATACATTATAATTTTTATATCTGCAAATGAAGTGTCCGCTTCGCGGACATGAAATGCAATAAATTGCATGAAGCGTCCGGAACACCGGACATTAAGTGAAGCACCGGATATTCATTTGCCGCAGGCATACTTCATGCGGCAGCACCGCTCTTCATTTTTCATGCTCGAAGAGCGCTTCATTTCCAAAAATAAGAGCACTTGCAAAAGCAAGTGCTCTTATTTTTGGAGGCGCCACCCAGATTTGAACTGGGGCATCGAGGTTTTGCAGACCTCTGCCTTACCACTTGGCTATGGCGCCATATTGAATTGTACGCTCTCTCTGTCAAAAAAATGCCAATTAAATTTAATTGGCATTAAGAGAATGGAGCGGATGACGAGGCTCGAACTCGCTACCTCCAC
>ULTB01010705.1_pt1 | contig 14027 bp, 17 predicted proteins | sample 1957251 | NCBI WGS metagenome assembly ULTB01 (sample SAMEA4835724, study PRJEB28245) | human gut metagenome | biome: gut microbiome; material: fecal sample | place: Denmark | collected 2008
GATGATAAATTCTACCCCTTAAAAGGAGGAGCAATATGGGATTGAAAGATTACACAGATACAAAAAATGGACCGCAATTGGCGGTATTAAAACACGCAGTCATCGGAGACAGGATCGGAGAGGTCAAGATAGAAAAAGGCTTCCTAAAATTCAAAGGAACGATGACAGACAAACATACCAAGGAAGTGCATCATTGTACCATGGCAGGATGCGATTGCGAAGATTATAAGAAACACAAGCTGCCATGTGTGCATATGTACAAGTTGGCACTGGAATACGGAATATACAAGGACGTTCAGAAGCGAGGGTTCGCAGATAAACTGGCAGGACTAAGCGATGAAGCCTTCGCCTATTTTGAAAGCGCAATGTATGGCGGATATTACGATATAGAAAGAGATATCGAAGAAGGATCATTGGAGAAACTGACGCAGAAGATTAAAAGCGAATTATCCAGAGAAGGACTACTGGAATTCCATCGTGGATATTTTGTATTTACGAACCATGTCCAAAGCGAAATCATCGGATATATCTTGGCGACTTTTTCAGATCCACGCAGTATAGAGCGTAGAAAAAATCAGTAAAAATAATCACGGAAATATCAAGCCGGAAATTTTACCGGGGAAAGTTCCGCAAAAAGAAAAAAATAGAACATCGAAAATTCAAGCCGACTTTTGGAAATCCACATTCGGAATCCAAGGGCCGGCTTTTACTGTGTGTACAGAACGGATTATAAATAGCAAGTCTAAAAATAGGGCACGTATACAGGGAGTGTACAAGGCCCACATATAACACCCCATATATAGGGCAGGTATTATTCCGAGAAAATAAGGCAGGCAAGGCACAGGGAGTACAGGGCGCACCGTAGCACACACCCACAGGAGCAGGGAGAGCAGGGGCAGGACGAACCCACACACCACAGCCACAGCACCACGCAGACGCACCACGGGCAGGGCAGGCAAGACACAGGGCGCACCACAGGACAGGGGCACAGCACCACACAGAAGCACAGCACACAGAAGAAAGCACAAGAGAGTACACAAGAGTACATCGAGGTGTGCTATAGTAGTAGCGTGGAGCACAAGGGGACAGACCACACGGTCACACCCAACCACTCCACTTGCTCCCCTCAGAGAGGACATGGCACAAGGCATCAGAGCCTGCGCTGTGTCCTCTTTTGCGTGCAGGCGGGGCACGGCATCGCCGTAGGTACTACCCAGACCCAAAATGCAATGCGGGGCGAGGAAGGCGCGGCTTTTTTGCCGATAAAATAAAAAAATTTTTAACCATTTCGTTACGCAAAGCGGGAAGGAGGCTTGGAAATGGACCAGAAACTGAGAACTGAGCGCAGGAAACTGGCTGACTTAAAGGCAGCAGAATACAATCCAAGAAAAGCACTGACCCCGGACGATGCGGAATACCAGAAAATAAGGCGGAGCATTGAAGAATTCGGATACGTTGACCCCATCATCATAAACGAGGATGGAACTATCATAGGCGGCCATCAGAGGGCAACCGTCCTCAAAGACCTCGGATACCAGGAAGTGGATGTGGTCGTGGTGGCTCTGGACAAGCAGAGAGAGAAGGCTCTGAACATCGCACTGAATAAGATTACAGGTGAATGGGATGAAGTGAAGTTAAAAGATCTGCTGCTTGACCTCGACCTCGGAGATTACGACATATCACTGACAGGCTTCGAGCAGAACGACCTCACGGAACTGGTGGACAAACTCGCTATCGAGCCGGAAGCAGTGGACGATGACTTCAATGAGGACGAAGCACTGGAGCAGGCGGAAGCCGAACCAGTAACCAAACTCGGAGATGTGTGGCTACTGGGCAGACACAGGCTCATGTGCGGAGACAGCACATCGCAGGACGACATGGCGGTTCTGATGAATGGAGAAATCGCAGACCTTGTCGTCACTGATCCGCCATACAATGTCAACTACGGAGACAAGGCAGAGATGCTCGATGAGTACCTCCCTGCCAAAGGACACCGCAACATCAACCACATCAAGAACGATAATATGGACAACCAGAGTTTCTATTCGTTCTTACTGGCAACCTACCAGAGTGCCTATGAATTTATGAGAGCCGGGGCAGCAATCTATGTATTTCACGCAGAGAGTACCGGGCACATATTCAGACAGGCATTCCTTGACGCAGGACTGAAACTCGCCCAGTGCTTAATCTGGGAAAAGAACGCATTCGTCCTCGGCAGACAGGACTATCAGTGGAGACACGAACCGTGTCTGTATGGATGGAAAGAGGGTGCGGCGCATTACTTCATCAATGACAGGACACAGGATACCGTCATTCTGGAAGATGATATAGATTTCAGTGCCATGAAGAAAAACGAACTTGTGGCATATCTGGAAGAACTCCGCAGGAAAAACAGAGATCAGACCTCTGTTATTTACGAGAACAAACCGACAAGGAATGACATACACCCGACCATGAAGCCAATCGCACTGGTCGGAAAATTCATAACCAATTCCAGTAAGTCCGGATGGAATGTACTGGATCTGTTCGGTGGAAGCGGCAGCACCCTCATGGCCGCAGAGCAACTGGGAAGGACGGCATTCATCATGGAACTGGATGAGAGATTCTGTGATGTGATCGTGAAACGGTGGGAAGATTACACCGGGCAGCAGGCAGTCCGAATCCCGGCAGAGGATGTAAAGTAGAATGGCAGAGGAACAGCAGGGCGGCTTCTACCGTGTAGAGGTCATCGCTTCTCTGTTCGGAGTAACGGTGCGAAGGGTGCAGCAGCTTACTCAAGAGGGCATCATATCAACAACCAAGACCAAAGAGGGGAATCGGTATGAATTAGCACCTACCATTCAGAGGTATGTCAAATACCTTTCAGACAAGGCATACGGAAAAAGCAAGTCCGAAAAGGAAGCCGAACTGAGGGAACAGAAACTGCAGGCAGAGATCGCCCTCAAGGAATCCCAGGGAGAAATGCATAGATTAAAGACAGAGATCGCATCGGGGAAGTACATCGACATCGAGGAAGTGAAGATGGACTATAGCCGATTTTTTGTTTCATTCAAAAAGTTTGCATTATCCCTGCCGAGCCGACTATCCGGCAGAATCAGCGGTCACTGCGACCCGATGGAGATTCGCTCGATAGAAAAGGATCTGAACGCAGAAATCATCCGGTTATTAAACAGCTTTGTGGTGGCAGGCTGCACACCGGAAGAAATGGAAAAGAAAAAGCGTGGCAAGAAATCCGTATCGTAGATACGAGGTCACAGAATACCAGAAGGAAGCCTTAAAGTTCCTACAGCCACCAGAGGACATCACGGTATCGGAGTGGGCAGACAAGTACAGGGTACTGGATGCCAAGACCTCTGCAATGCCGGGACCATGGCGGACAGAACACACCCCATACCTTAAAGGCATCATGGATGAGTTCAACAATTATGAGACAGAGGAAATCGTCTACGTGAAGCCTACGCAGGTAGGTGGAACAGAGTGCCTCCAGAACATGGTAGGTTACATCGTCCAACAGGACCCTGCGCCGACCATGATCGTATATCCGACAGATACGCTCGCAAAATCCATATCGGAGAACAGACTGCAGCCGATGTTCAAAGCGGCACCGGAACTCCGAAAGAGGTTTGATGAGAACTCGCAGTTGCAGGAATTACAGTTTGATGGAATGTATCTGACACTGGCAGGGTCGAACTCCCCATCAAGCCTTGCGAGTAAGGCAATCCGATTCCTGTTTCTCGATGAGGTGGATAAATATCCAGGGGCATCCAAAAAGGAAGCTGACCCAGTCAGTCTGGCAAGGGAACGAACCAAGACGTTCCACAACAGGAAGATATTCATCACAAGCACACCGACACTGAAAACAGGGCATATCTGGAAAGCCAAGGAAGATGCAGACATAGAGAAGCACTACTTCGTTCCATGTCCGCACTGCGGGGAATACATCGAACTCAAGTGGAAGCAGATACACTTCCCCAAAGAGGAAGGGATGAGTTACGCAGACCGTGCAGAATTCGCAACTTATGTATGCCAGGAGTGCGGATGCGTAATCACAGACCAGGACAAGCCGGAGATGCTCCGCAAGGGAGAGTGGCGGACGGTCAAGGAAAACACCAAGTTCGTCCGCAAGGTAGCATTCTGGATGAACACTTTGTACTCTCCATTTGTTCGCTTTTCGGAGATTGTAAAAGAATTTCTGGACAGTAAGGACGACCCGGAGAAGCTGCAGAACTTCGTCAACTCATGGCTTGCAGAGCCGTGGGAGGATACCAAGCTAAAGACCAACGCAGACCTCGTCATGGAAAGACAGACCGAGTACGAGGAACTGGTAGTGCCGGAGTGGGCGAAACTGCTCACGGCAGGAGTCGATGTACAGGAGAACTGCCTGTACTGGAGCATCAGAGCGTGGGGCAACTACCTCACAAGCCAGAACATAGCACATGGACAGGCTTTCTCATTCCAGGAAGTAGAGAGAATCATGAACCTCGAATACCAGATGCCGGACAGCACACCACTGGTCGTAGCACTGGCACTGATCGACTCCGGTAATGACGCAGATACGGTGTACGATTTCTGCGCCAACAATTCAGAATGGGCACTGCCAAGCAAGGGTTCATCAAACCCGATGCTGTCGCACTACAAACTGTCCAAGGTAAATAAGAGCGACAGCAAGGCATACGGCATGAATCTGGTATTGGTAGACACCGGAAAATATAAGGACATGATCGCCGGACGAATGCAGAAAAAGAACGGCAGCGGATCATGGATGGTTTACCAGGGATGTGACAGAGAGTACGCAGAGCAGGTAACTGCGGAACATAAAGTGAATGTCAAAATGGGAAACGGCAAGGTCAAACAGGAATGGCAGCAGAAAACCTCCCACGCAGACAACCACTACTTGGACTGCGAGGTATACGCAACAGCAGCGGCAGACATCCTCGGAGTACGAACCCTGCATCTGAATGAGATACAGGAAAATGAGCAACCAAAGAAACAGGAAACAACCCAGTACACCCCGGAAGAACACTGGATCAGTCAGAACGAAGGGTCATGGGTATAAAGGAGGCAGAGCATGGCAGCAGTAGAATCCAATTACAATGCTTCGGAAATGCTGACCGAAGTAAATAATGCCATTTACGCAGTGCTCGTAGGCGGCCAGTCTTACAAGATTGGTACGAGACAGCTCACCCGTGCCGACCTTAGTCTGCTCTACAAGTTAAGGAACGACCTCACAGCGCAGATTGCAGCAGAGGGTTCAACCAGTTTACTGGATGATACCTATGTCGCAGTATTTGATGGGAGGTAGAACATGAACTGGTTAGATGGAATTATAGGTTTTATATCCCCGGAGTGGGGAGCACGCAGGGAAGCATGGCGGCAGAGTCTGACTGAGATGAGAAACTACGATGCAGGCAACTATGACAGGGGCAATGCAAACTGGAGGGTACTCAACCAGTCGGCAGAATTTACGGACCGGTACAGCCGTGACAATGTCAGAGCCAGAGCCAGAGACTTGGAGCGAAACTCCGACATGATGAATTCAGTCATCGGGGCATACAAGCGAAATGTCATTGGTGGCGGTTACGCACTGCAGGCAAAGACAGGCAGCGACAAGACCAACGAGATTATCCAGACCGCCTGGAAGAAATGGTGCAAGAAACAGAACTGCGATGTGACCGGAACGCAGTCCTTCACGCAGATGATGAGAATGTGCGTGAAGCGAAAGAAGGTTGATGGCGGAATCCTTATCATAAAGAGATACACCAAGGACGGATACCTCCCATTCAAACTTCAGACATTCGAGGTGGACGAACTGGACAACTCGCAGATGCTCCCGAAGAAAAAGGGGAACAAGGTAGTCGGTGGTATTGAAATGAATGAGTATAACAAGCCGATGGGGTACTGGATCAGACAGTATTCCGTGGACGGAATGGCACTCTCAAATCCCGTATATGTGGATGCGAAAGATGTCATTTTTTTATACACAAAACACCGCCCATCGCAGGTGCGTGAGATGTCCGATATGAGTCCGACAATCACAAGAATCCGAGACGCTAACGAATTCATGATAGCCGTATCGGTCAAAGAGCGAATAGCGGCCTGTCTTTCAGTATTCATCAAAAAGCAGTTACCGACAACCGGAATCGGTCGTCAGAACGGCAGCGTACCGGGACCGCACCAGGACTACCAGGGCAAATCCATCGCACCCGGCATGATAAAGGAACTGAATGCCGGAGATGAGATACAGGTCGTAAACCCGACCGGACAGGCAACGGATGCGGCGAGTTACATCAAGCTGCAGCAGAGACTTGTCGGAGCAGGACAGGGCATCAGTTACGAAGCCACAAGCCGTGATATGTCAGAGAGCAATTACTCCTCAACCAGACAGGGCATCATCGAAGATGACATGACCTACGCAGAGGAAAAAGAGATGCTGATGGAAGTCATGGACGAAATATATGAAACTTTTATTATTTCGCTGTGGCTCGCAGGGGAACTGGACGCAAAGGACTTCTGGGATAACAAGGATAAATACTTCGAGCACGCATGGATCACAGCACCGAAGAAATGGATTGACCCTCAGAAGGAAGCAAACGCAAACAAGATTGCTCTGAACACAGGACAAAAGACCTTCAAGCAGATTGCCGCAGAACAGGGTCGTGACTGGAAAGAGCAGATAGATGAAATGGCAGAGGTACTCGAATACGCAAAGGATAAGGGTATCGATTTAGGAGGTGTGATTTTTGACCAGACAGCAGCAGAACTCTACGAGGATGAGGAAACACCTGCCGACAATCCTCAGCAGACAGACGGAAACCAAACCGGAGAAGAAACAGGGCAGGAATCAGAAGAAGGCGATGGAGCAGAGGAAGAAGGAAAAACAGACGACTAGGGAACTGACAGTTAATTCTATCAGAGCCATGGAAGGAGAGGGGAATGAGCGAAAGTTCATTCTTTCCTTTTCCTCTGAAGAACCATACGAGAGATGGTGGGGAACAGAAATCCTCGACCACTCAGATGGAGCAGTAGACCTTACACGATTAAATGAAATTGGTGTGCTGCTCTTTAACCACGACCGCAACCGTGTCATTGGAAAAGTAAACCGGGCATGGATTGAGGACTTGCGTGGAATGGCAGAGGTTGAATTCGACAGCGATGAAGATGCAGACCTCATCTATCAGAAAGTCAAAAGCGGAACGCTGAAAACAACGTCCGTAGGCTATCAGATAGACTCATGGGAGGAAGTAATGCCAAACAAACAGTCAGCAGATGGCAGGTTCACAGGACCGGCAGACATCGCAAGAAAGTGGACACCTTACGAAATTAGTATCGTGAGCGTGCCTGCGGACCCAACGGTCGGTGTAGGCAGGGAACTGGAGGAAGAAACCGAGCAGGGAACGCAGAGCCGCTCTACAGACTGGTTCGAAAGGCAACTTCAAATAAATAAAAATATCATCAACCAAGGAGGTAACAGACGATGAACAAAAAGCAGCAGAGACAGCAGAAAATGCTCCGTCAGCAGGAAATCGTAAATGCCGCCAAAGAAGTAGGCAGAGATCTTACTGCGGAGGAGCAGACAGAGTTCGACTCCCTTCAGAGAGAAATCGAGAGACTGAACGGAGAGATTGAAGCAGAGGAACAGCAGCAGAGAGGTATGAATCCGCCTGCAAACGCACCTCCGCAGAATCCGGCAAACCCGGAAGCAGACACCCAGAGAGCAATCCAGGAAGAAAGAGCCAGAATCCGCTCCATCACAGAACTCTGCGGAGAGTTCGGAATGGAAGCCAGAAGCTATATCGAGAGCGGTGCGACACTGGACTCCGTAAGAGAAGCAGCACTGGAGCACGTAAGACAGCACGGTGCACCGATTCCGGCAAACGGTAGAGTGAGTATCACAGAAAGTGCCGAGGACAAGTTCAGAGCGGCAGCAGCAGACGCTATCGTGATGAGAAGCGGGATGGAACTCCAGAACCCGGCAGACGGTGCAAGACAGATGATGGGAATGACGCTCCGTGACTTAGCCATTGAGTGTCTGACCAATGAAGGACAGTCCGGACTCAACAGAAGATCCTCTGATGAACTCTACGGTATGTTACAGAGACAGTTCTACAATCCGACAGCAGCGTTCCCTGCTATCCTCGACAATGCCATCAACAAGGCATATGTGGAAGGACACAAGACTGTAGCCGTAACATTCAACCAGTGGACAAAGAAGGGAACTCTTAAGGACTTCAAGACCCACGACAACAACTACTTAGCAGGACCGGTAGGCGAGTTCCTCGAAGTGCCGGAGGGTGGAGAGTTAAAGCATGATGTGTTCGGAGATGAGAAACTCCCGACCAGAAAGCTGAAAACATACGGCCGCCAGTTCACGCTTACAAGACAGGCATTCATCAACGATGATATCGATCTTGTAACCAGAATTCCTGCCAAGTACGCAGCGAGCGCAAGAAAGACCCAGAATAAGCAGTGTTACCAGATCCTCGTAAACAACCCGGCGATTTGTGACGGTACTGCATTATTCAGCAGCGCACACTCCAACTTACTGGCAAAGGGTACAGGAATCACGAAGGAAGCCGTGCAGGGAATGATCCTCGCACTCCAGAACCAGACAGACCAGTTCGGAGAAGCAACTATCATCAGACCTGCAATCATTATCGTGCCGAGCGGATATATGTTCGATATGTACACGCTGTTCTACAGCCCGACAATCAGCACATCCGGCAACACACAGGCAGTGAACCCGCTCTACAGATACAAGGACAGCATCACGGTAGTGGAAGATCCTACAATCAACGCACTCTGCGGTGGTTTTGGAAATGTAATGCCTTGGTGGTTACTTGGAGCAAAGGACGACACAGACTTCATCGAGGTTGACTATCTGAACGGACAGGAGATCCCGACAATCAGAAGAATGGAGACTCCGGGCACATTGGGATTCGTATGGGATATCTACCTCGACTGGGGTATCAGCGTCATGGATTACCGTGGAGCAATCAAGAACCCTGGTATCGAAGTAAAGAACCCGATTGAGTTAGCATAACAGAAGGAGGATGCAGCCATGAGCAAAGCAAGTTACTGGCAGAGAGGGGAAACCCTCGATTATAAAAATACTGGATCATCCACCATCGAAGCCAATACAGTCGTAGAACTTACTGGCAGAGTGGGTATCGCAGGAACTGACATCGCACCCGGAGCAGAAGGCGACCTTCATGTGTGCGGTGTTTTTGAGTTCGATAAGACTGGAACGAACGAGATCGCATTCGGACAGCCTGTTTATTTCGACAAGACAGGCATCACAGACGCAGCGAACAACGGAGAGACTAGCGGAAGCAAGGTCGCATACACACCTGCAGGTTTCGCAGCCAAGGCAGCGGCCGCAGGAGACGCAAAGGTACTTGTAAAAATTGGATAAGGAGGTGCAGCCATGGAACTGGTAGCAACATACCCTATCCTTTACAGATCACACCAGTATGAAGTCGGAGACAGCCTCCCGGCAGACGATGAATCAATGGTGCAGGCATGGCTTGACGCAGGAACAGCCGTGTGGAGCGAAGGCAAGCAGGAGAAAGCGAAAGCGACTCCTGCCACCGCCACAGCAGGACTGGCAGGGGAATCCAAGAACGGAGAAACCCCGGAGAATGTAGTCGGCAGAGTGCCAAAGACACCGACCCGAAGTAAAGGGGCGAAAAAGAATGGTTAGAAAATCATTCAAAGAAGTCATGAAGGACGATGTGAATAACACCTTCATGAATGTGGATGAATTCGCAGATATGCACACCGTGGACGGAAAAGAAATCCCGGTTCTCGTAGATGACAATGAAATCATCGAAAGAGAAAAGAAGATGAAATCCAACATGGACGGTGTGTATGTGAAGCAGAAACTAATCTATGTCAAGGCGGATGACTTCGGATCACTGCCTGCCATCGGTCGGCAGATTGTCTTTGATGGAAAGAGGTACATGGTAACCGATTCCACAGACGAGGGCGGAGTATACACAATAACCATGGAGGCTAACAGGACGAAGTAATGGGATTGCAGAGCGGAATGATAGAGTTTGAAGTCGACCAGACTCAACTCCAGAGGATAGAACTGAAATTGAAGGACATGAAAGCGAAAGCACCGCAGGCATTGAAGAATGCCGTGAATGCTACCGCCAGAGATGCCAAAAAGGATCTGGCTGACAAAGCCAAGGAAACCTATGCGGTAAAGAGTCCAAGGTTTAAGAAAGCTATCGCCCAGAAGAACGCAACGGCATCCAATCCGACAGCCACTCTGAAAATTACAGGGGCAGTGAATGAGTTGGCGGACTTCAAGTACAAAGACAATACTTCAACAGATGCGGCCAGAGGTAAGGTACTGAAAGCAAGTGGACTGAAAAGTCTGCAAAAGGGTAACCTCAAGGCTTTTATTACCAAATTCGGAAGTGGTCATGTTTCTGTAGTTCAGAGAAAAGGAACATCAAGGCTGCCACTTAAGAAATTACTCAGTCCGTCCATTCCTACCATGGTAGGAAACGAAGCCAAGGTATATGGCATCGTAAAGCCTAACATAGAAAAGAACCTGCAGAAGAACATCCAGAAGCAGATCGACAAAATACTGGGAGGCAAGTAAATGACGGCGCAGATTTTACAGGAAGAACTTGTAAAGGAAATAGGGGTTATTTTTAGGGATGACCTCTTCAAGGATTCCGCAGGGGAGTACATCAAGATGAATGTCTATGAGCAGAACCTCCCCATCAGACAGGACGAAGATGCACCGGACCCGATTCCGTATGTGATCGTCCGAGTGGAAACAGGGCAAGCCAAGGGCGGTGTAGAACCGCAGGAAGTGTTCGTCACACTGCTGATCGGATATTTTGACGATGACGCAGGAAACAACGGACACAAGGGTGTCCTTGGAATCATCCAGAAGATACAGGAACGGTTCATGAAAGAACCAATGCTCGCAAAGCAATTCTATTTTATGAATGATGAGCAGCACCCATTCGACTGGGCACTGCAGGACGAAGAATCATTCCCTTACTTCTTCGGAGCAGCGAGCATGACATTTGCAACAGCAGCAATAAGGAAGGAGGATAGATTCGCATGAGCGAAGCAAAGACAAAAGCAGTGCAGGCGGAAGCCAAGCAGGAAGCAAAGACGGTAGCCAAGACACAGGAAACGATGGTGTATGCCGGCCCGACAATTCTGGGAGTGGCAACACACAATCAGTTCTTCAACAACGGACTGCCGGACGGATTGAAAACCGCAATGGAGAAAGAACCTGCGATTTACAATCTGGTCGTGCCGATCAGCAATCTGGCGGCCGTGAACGCAGACATCGCATCACAGAGCGGTGCCGCTTATGTATTTTATAAAAAAGCAGCCGAGTATAAGGCTTAAGGAAGGAGAGAAAAGCAATGGCTTACAATCATGGAGTAAGGGTAAAAGAGCAGGCAACGAGCCTGGTCGCACCCGTTACAGGAACAGCCGGACTGCAGGTAATCATCGGAACAGCACCTGTGAACCTCGCAGCCGACCCGTACAAGGCAACCAATGTACCGATGATCGCCTACAGTTTCAGTGAAGCCGTGGAGCAGGTTGGATACAGTGACGATTTCAAGAATTACACGCTCTGCCAGAGCATGGACGCTTGCTTCCGTGTTCTCAATGTCGCACCGATTATCTTAATCAATGTGCTCGACCCGAAGAAACACAAGAAAGCAAACGAGGAACAGACCGTGAATGTGGAGAAAATGCAGGCAACAGTAAAGGTGGCAGGCATCCTCGCAGATACCGTAGAGGTAAAGGCAAACGAAGCCACACTCACAGCCGGAACGGACTACATCACGACATTCGATGATGACGGATACCTTGTGATCACATTAACCGCAGGAGGCAAGGGTGCATCAGCCAAGACCCTCACAGTCAATAGCACAAGCATCGACCCGACTGCCGTAACAGAGAGCGACATCATCGGTGGATACAATGCAAGCACCGGAGCAGAGACTGGTATGGAGTTAATCCGCCACATCTATCCGAAATTCAGCATGACACCGGGTCTGCTCTTAGCACCAGGATGGACGCAGAAGCCGAATGTAGGTATCGCCCTTGCAGCAAAGTGCGAGGAAATCAACGGAGTATTCACTTGCGAATGCATCCTCGATATCGACACCGCAGAAGCAACCAAGTACACAGACTGCAATGACTGGAAGAATAAGAACGGATACACCAACAAGCACGCAGCACTTCTCTGGCCGCAGGTAAAGGTCGGAACGAAGCAGTATGCATATTCCGCTATCTTCGGAGCATTGACAGCGTACACAGACGCAAGCAACGATGATGTGCCGAACCTCTCCCCTTCCAATAAGCTGATCGGAATTACTGGTCTCTGTCTGGAAGATGGAACAGAGGTAACACTGGATCAGCCGCAGGCGAACCTCTTAAACGGACAGGGAATCATTACCGCAATCAATGATTCCGGATGGAAGTCATGGGGCAACAACACAGCGTGCTATCCGGCGAATACAGACCCGAAAGACAGATGGTTCTGCTGCCGTAGATTTTTCTCATGGTGGGGCAACAGCTTCATTCTGACCTACAAGCAGAAGGTCGATGAACCAGGCAACTACCGTCTCATCGAGTCCATCGTAGACAGCGAGAACATCAGAGGAAACTCCTATGTATCACAGGGCAAGTGTGCAGGGGCGAGAATTGAATTCAGCGAGGACGAAAACCCGGTAACGGACATCCTCAACGGCAAGATCCAGTTCCACCAGTACCTCGCACCGTATGTACCTGCAGAGGATATCCTCAACATTTTGGAATTTGACCCGGATATGTTATCCGCAGCATTAAACGGAGGTGAATAAGAATGGGCGCATTAGGTATTCCCGGAGTTATTAATAACTTCAACCTTTACAACAACGGAACAGCACTCGTGGGTCTGACAGGGGAAATCTCCCTGCCGGACTTCGAGGGAATGACCGAGACACTGAGCGGTCCCGGTATCCTTGGAGAAATCGAGGAAGTAATCATCGGACAGTTCGGAAGCATGGAACTGGAGATTCCGTTCCGCATCCTCGATGAGGACGCATTCAAACTCATGTCCCCGGCAACTTCGCTGAATCTGACACTCAGAGCCAGTGAGCAGTTCACAGTCAAGAGCACAGGCGGTATTGACTATAAGGGAATGAGAGTAGTTGTACGTGGACGACAGAAGAAACTCACAGGCGGCACCGTGAAGCAGGGCGGAGCGATGGACGCAGCAGTGACAGTGGAGATCACATATATCATGATTGAGTTGGACGGAAAGCAGAGAATCGAACTTGACAAGATCAACAACGTTTACAAGGTCAATGGTGTGGATTTACTGGCAAAAATCAGAAAGCAGTGTTAATCAAGGAGGACGAGCAAGATGGAAAAAGAGACAAAGAAAACAGAGGTAGCAGTAGAGGTATTGGACAAAGACGGAGAAGTGATCGAGAACGAGTATACGGTAGTTTTTAATAAGCCGTACACATTCGAGGGCGAAACCTATAACAAAATCGATCTGAGCGGACTGGACAATCTGACAGCAGCGGACATGATCGCAGCAAATAAGATTCTGGACAGAACCGGATCATTCACATTCCTCCCGGAAATGTCCTTGGAGTATGCGTGCATCATCGCTGCCAAGGCAACCAAACTTCCGGTGGAATTTTTCAAGGGATTACACCCGAAGGAAGCAGTCAAGGTCAAGAACCGTGTGACAGCTTTTTTCTACGGAGCGGAATAAGTCCAACTGACGGTGCAAACCTCCGGAAACTCGCAATACAGTTATCAATGACATTACGGACCGGGATAGATTTCTTTCTATCTCTGTCCGTTTTTGAATTGCGGGAAATAGCCGAGGAGGTGGCAGACATTGGCAAGCAGCAGCAAAGAGCAGGAACTCGCCATTAAAATCGCAGGCAAGGTCGAAAACTCTTTCAAGCAAAGTCTCGGAGTAACCGAGGACGGATTAAACAAAATAGCGAGCGTTGCTAAGAAAGCCGCAGCAGTGGCAG
>ULTB01017718.1_pt1 | contig 14002 bp, 8 predicted proteins | sample 1957251 | NCBI WGS metagenome assembly ULTB01 (sample SAMEA4835724, study PRJEB28245) | human gut metagenome | biome: gut microbiome; material: fecal sample | place: Denmark | collected 2008
CTTCTCCTTCACCGGCTTCTCTAACAGCTGCTCCAACGCCTGGGCATAGTAATCAAGCTGTGCATGGTACAGTTCTTTCAATTGAGATGCATTTCTGACTCTATCCGTCTTATAGTCCAGTAGTACAAGCCCGTCTTCCTCCTCGAACCAGACATCAATAATTCCCTGGATGAGAATGGTCTCTTCCTTTCGATTTTCATCCGCTTCCTGACTTCTCTTCTGAATGTCCTGATAGATCTCCGGATAGATTTCTGATGCAGCTACTCCGAGAACAAATGGCTGTTCCTTCCGAAGCTTTCCATTTCCTGCTGCTTGTGTCATTCGTCTTCCACTCTCGCTATTTAAAAACGCAAGAATATCTTTCGTACGGATACAGTCTGCCATCTCTTTTGACATTCTCCCTGCCTGATAGAACAGTTCGATTTCTTCTTTCAGAAGTTCCTCTGTATACTCTTTTGAAAAATCATGAAGCTCGAGAAATTTATGATAAGCACTTCCCCTTGAAGCTCCTGTCAGTCCTTCTTTCTGTTCTTCCATGAAATGCGGAAGCAGTGGCACAATCTCCGACTCCTGAATCAATTCTTCTCCTGCTTCTTCCTGCAAAGACTCACGCTTCTTCAACTCTGAAACTGTAAATTTCAGCTTCATTTTTCCTTCTTCTTTATATGGATACAGGAAATTCATCTGCTGTTCCAGCTTTTCTTCCGCTCCCGGAAGATAAACCTTCGTTGTATCCCAGTGTTCAAGCACTTCTCTTGCGATTACTTCTGCCTGTCGCTGTGCATCTTCTGTAAAATCCATCTCTTCTGCATCAAAAATCCGGACTTTAATCGGCAATTGCTGCACCTCTTCACTTTCTGTTTTGAGAATTCCACACAAACCATCTTCTCTCTTGAGATCTTCTTCCTGAAGAAGTGCCGGAAGAATCCAGTCCAGATAACGGTTTGCGCCTTCTAACTGATAAAGGCTCAATGAAGATTCCCTGTCTGTCATATGATTCACATAAGGCTCCAGACCGTCTTCTCCCATTTTCAGACTTCCTGTCAGAATCAGCTTTTCCTTTGCTCTTGTCATCGCTACATAAAGCACACGGAGTTCTTCTGCAAGATTCTCAAGCTTTGTCTTCTCCTGGATCATTTTCTTCAAAAAAGTCGGTGCCTTTGTCCTCATCTCAAGATCTACAACGTCAATTCCAACTCCGTTTCTCGGATGGATCACAATACTTCCTTTCAGATCCTGTGTATTGAATTGCTTTCCTGTTCCGGCTACAAAAACGATTGGAAACTCCAGACCTTTACTTTTATGAATACTCATAATACGGACTGTGTCATCCTGTTCGTCTATGATACTTGCTTCGCCATAATCAACATCATATTTTTTCAGTTGCTCGATATAGCGTACGAAATTAAACAGACCTTTATAACTCGTCCCTTCAAATGCTCTTGCTTTCTCAACAAGCATTTCTACATTAGCCTGTCTCTGTGCACCCCCTGGCATCGCACTGATAAATAACCCATAGCCGGTTTTATCAATTATTTCCACAAGAAGGTCATGGATTGCCGTATACGGAAGAATTTCCCTGAAATGATCCAATACCTCGAAAAACTCCCTCAATTTTTCCTGTACCGGTATTGCCTGCTTTTTGTCCACAGTTTCCGGAATTTCTTCCGAACTCAGGCTGCAAAATCCTTCCACTGCCTCGTAAAACAATTGATTCGGATATGCAAGACGTATCACTGACAACTCTGCTGCCGTCAGACCGGCAAACGGTGAAGTCAAAACTGCTGTCAATGGCAGATCCTGTCTTGCATTATCAAGAACTTTCAGATAATCCAGAAGAACACTGACCTCATACGTCTCGAAATATCCTTCTCTGCTCACAGAGTATGCCGGAATCCCCTCCTCGGCCAGTATGGACGCAAAAACTTCTGCCCACCCCTGTAAACTTCTCGTCAGAATCACCATATCCCGATAATGAACCGGGCGGTATTCTCCTGTCTCCTTATCAAGCACAACACCCGTGTTTAGAAGTTCTTTCATTCTCTGTGCGATCATCCGCGCCTCTTCTTCTCTCGCTTCACTGCTCCGAAGCCCCGTCTGATTATAAAGAAGCAGTTCCGTCTGATCCGTAAACACATTTTCATCCGGTAATTCAGGAAAAGAGGCTCCCAAATGCAGTGCCGCCTTATCATCATAGATAATTTCCCCGAATTCCTTCCGCATCAGTTTCCTGAAAATATAATTTGTACTGTCAAGTACTTCTCCTCTGCTTCGGAAGTTCCTGTCAAGATCAATTCTCTGCCTGCTGCTCTCCCGCGTACTGTAGCTGTTATATTTTCCCATAAAGAGTTCCGGGCGCGACAAGCGGAATCGGTAAATACTCTGTTTTACATCTCCAACCATAAAAAGATTATTCTGTCCTGCCGACTCTCTTGACACACTCGTCAGAATTGTTTCCTGCACCAGGTTACTATCCTGATACTCATCGATCATAACTTCTTCAAAGCGTTCCTGATACTCCTGTGCCACTGCTGACGGAACCAGTTTTCCTTCCTTTTCTTCCGTCAGAATCCGAAGTGCAAACTGTTCCATATCACTGAAGTCCAACAGATTTCTCTGTCTCTTTTTCTCCGAAAATGCCTCTGCAAAAGCCTGTACCAGCAGAACTAACATCTTCATTGCTGTCTGTGCCTCTTGCATATCCCTGATCCACTCATCAACAGGCGCGTAGAAATAGTTTGCTTTCAGATCTTCTATCAGTTTCTTGGCCTGTTTTCTAAGCCCCTGCGCTTTCTCTTTCAGCTCCGGATCGACTGTCGGATCTTTCTTTCCTGACAAACGTTTCCATGTAAAATCACTGACGATCTGCTCTTGCTGACAAAATGTCTCTGCTCCTTCCAATTGCTCAATCTGTACCAGATCAGAATCTAACATTTCACCATACATATACGGACCGGCCGGAAGTTCGCATACTTCTATCGCCTGTTGAACAAACCCTTTCACATCTGTAAGATTCTGCCTTACTCTTGCCTTTGCTTCCTGCACGACATCTGCTTCTTCCATCTTCTCCGGATCGATCTCATAATTATCCACACATTCCTTCAACCACTTTTCCGGCTGTGGATAACTTCTGGAATATTCATAAAGCTGGAGGATAAGTTCCTCGATCTTCTGATCATTTCTTCCTGTTCCATACTGGTCAACAAAGTTTAAAAATGCCTCGGATCCCTCTGCATAGAAATTCTCGATCAGCTCTTCTAAGACATCCTGCATCAGAAGACGCAATTCTCCTTCTTCTGCAATGCGAAAGGCCGGATCAATTCCAATCACATGAAAATGATCCCGAATCACCGACAGGCAGAAACTGTGGATTGTCATGATCGACGCATTGTGGATCAATGTGGACTGCTGCTCCAGATTCACATTTCCCGGCTGCTCTTCCAGCTTCTTTTCAATTGCTGCACCGATTCGTTCTTTCATCTCTGCCGCCGCTGCTTCCGTATAAGTCACAACCAGGAGACGGTCTACATCCGCGGGATCATTTTCATCTGTTATCCTGGAAATAATCCGTTCAACAAGTACCGCTGTCTTTCCGGAACCTGCTGCTGCAGATACGAGAATGTTGCGGTCACGCAAGTCGATTACTTTCTGTTGTTCTTCTGTCCATTTTACGCTCATTCTCCTGCCTCCCCTTTCTCTTCCAAAATACCAAGACGCTCTTTCATAGAGTTCAACGCTTCTTCCAAGGTATATTTTCTTAATCTTCTGTACTCACAGCCTTCAATCCTCTGGTCAAATCCGCAGATATCCCTGCACCCACAGTAATCACAGCCTGTCATCTCATCAAGTACATACGGAAGTGCCGCAACCTCTCCCTGATACATCACATCCTTCAGCTCTTTTTCTTTCTCTTTCGTGTACGCAAGAACCGTATCAAAGTTCTCCTTTGATAAAGCTTTTGATGCCGAACCGAGCGTTCTGTTCTTATTCATCCGCAGCGGATAGAATGTTGAAGTTCCACTCAGATTCCGCTCCAGATGCTCAACTACATTTTCATCTGCATTGATCAGTCCATCCAGCTTCAGCTCTTTTAGAATACTTTGCTCAACTTCCGCTTTTGTCTCTTCTTTCTTCACAATCGGATCCTGGATCCTGTAATAAAAAATACCGGCCGGAAGTACTTCTTTCTCCGGATGTTTCTGCCGTTCGATCTCCAGTGCCGCATTCAGATAAACCGGAAGCTGCATCTGCAAACCGTGATAGAATGCTGTGATATCAAATGCTTTCCTTCCAGTTTTATAATCTGTTACCTTCACATAGACCGCATTTTCATCTTCACACGTATCAATTCTGTCAATTTTTCCGCTTCCGAACTTAAATTCACACCCGCTCGGCACAAAATCGCCTGCCGCCATCTGCTGTGTCAGTGCCCAGACGGACCGGTTGATCAATTGCTTGATTCTGTGGATCATATACTCATTACGTGCAGATGAAAATAGAACTGTATTTCCATAATCCAGAATACTTTCTTCTACACTTTCATCAATCAGCTGCTCCCGCTTCTCTTCCGGCATTGTAACCCAGTCCAGACCTTCCTCTTCTACCTTGTGTGCAAATCGCTCCAGTGCTTGATGTGCAATATTTCCCAGATCCATTGCTTCGAACCCATATTTCTCCCGTTCTGACAAACGAAGTCCGTAATTCAGGAAATGTGCATATGCACAGGAAGCAAAACGTTCCAGTCTTGTTACGCTGACACGCTTTGGATCCAGGAAGAGTTCTTTTGCTACTCTACTTCCAAGGCTCGGCTCATCCTTCCGGTAGAAACCGGCTTCTATCATCTGCTTCAGAGTTTCCTGACTCTGTTCATCCTTTACAAACCATCTGTACAGTTCTTTCCAGGAATCATCCAGTCCATGCTCCCTCTCTCTTAAACCTTCTGCAATCTGCAAGAGTCCGCTCTTTCTCATCATCTCATGATCAAGCAGTCCCTTTCTGTCTTCCTCTACCGGAACAAGTACCGGGAACAGACGCATCAGATCCTGGATCAGATACGCTGGACGAAGTGCTTTTCCTTCCCCGGATACTTTTGCCCAGGACAGATACAGAAGTTCTGACGGTTTCGTCAGATTCATATAGAGATAAAATTTCTGAATATATAATTTCTCTTTTGGTCCGGGAGAAAGATTCATTTTCTTCTCCTGGAACTGTTTTCTGTCTCGCTCGGAAAGCAGACCTCTTGCTCCTGCATTTCCTGGAAGAAGCGTATCATTTGCTCCGACAAAAAATAATGCGCGGATATTTTTGATACGTGTTCTCTCCATATCTCCGATCACAACCTGATCCAGACTTGGAGGGATCACACCTACTTTCGCCTCTTCAAGTCCTGCATCTAAAAGTTCACAGTATTCCTTCAAAGGAATCTCTTCCTCCCCCAGAAGTTCAACGAATTTATCGAATAATTCCAGAACAATACGATAAATCTGTGCATATTCCTTCGCCAGTGCCAGTTCTCCATCTTCCTGGAATTTCTGCTCCAATTCTGCAAGCTGCTCCTGGATCTTCTCCTGAACCAGATATTCATAAACTGCAAGTGTGATCTCTTTTACCGTCTTTTTTCTCTTCTTCAGGACTGTATGCAGCGGTGTCAGTTTTTCCACAAAGTGCATGCGCAGATGGTTCAGTTCTTCCAGTTCTTCCTTTGTCGTCATCGGTGTCTTTCTCACCCAGACCTGATCCCATTTCTTGAATCCTTTCAGATCCAGCGCAAGACAGTAATTTTCCAGACGGTCTACTTCATCTCTTGTAAACCCACACAGGCTGGTCCGCAGATAACGAAAAACACTTTCGTAAGTATAGTTCTGTTCTACCATCACCAGCAAGCTTCTTAAATACTCTACAAAAGAATTTAATAAAATACTTTTCTTATGATCCATAAAGACCGGGATTTCATATCGATCACATGCTTTTTCCAAAGCATCTGCATAAGTGCTCAGATCCGAAGCAATCACTGCGATTTCCCGATATCTGTACCCTTCTTCTCTCACCAGACGCCGGATCTCCTCTGCCACATACTGTGCCTCTTCCTGTGGTGTATGAACTTCATGAAGAGAAATTGACCGCATCTTCTCTCCACTGTATTTTCTTCTGGAATAACGAAATAGTTCCTCTTCCAAAAACGCCATCTCCGGATTCTCTTTGAACCGATACGACGGATTCTTGCATAACCAGACAGGCTCATCAATCTCCACTCTCACTTCCTGCGCCACTTCCGTCAGTGAAGTAACCATCTGCTTACTCAACGCAAAGAGCTGATACGGATGCTTATAGACAAACGGATCTTCCCTCCGATCGATCTCAACTGTCAACATAATCTTGTCGCACACTTTCAGAAGTTCCCCGATCAGCCGGTTCTGCACCGGTGTAAATCCGGTAAATCCATCCATTGCGATCACACTGTCTTTAAGCATTTTCGCTTCCGGTACATTCTGACTCAACACATCAAGTAATTCTTCTTTTGTGATATATTTATCACGCAGATAATCCTCAAATCCTTCATATACTTTACGGATATCCTTTAACTTATAATACAGATAACTTTCCGGATTCAGTCCTTCCATGAAAGAATCAAGCTGTTCAAAATCAATTCCATACTGTGTGAATTCTGATATCACGGACTTCACTTCGCTGATATATCCCTGCTTCTTAAGATTTCCCTTAAGAACGGTCAGCTCATCTTCGTAATTTCCTGCAATCTTACGAAGCACCAGATTCTTACCCTCATCATCAAGGATCGGCTGTCTTTCTTTTCCTGTCTCTTCAAAAACACGGTGAGCCAGACGTCCAAAACTTAAGACATCAATATTCATAATACCGCCACGCGGATGTGTCATACACAGGTCCTTCTGCGTCTGCATTGTAAACTGCTCCGGAACCAGAACAAGATAATTCTTCTCCGGATGACGGATTGACTCCTCAACAATCTGCTGATATAAATAATGGGACTTTCCGCTTCCGGAATTCCCGAAAATAAACTGCAATGACATGCTCTGACTCCCGCCTTTCTTCTTAATATCTAAGCAAAAGACAGGCTGTCGTTCACAGGAATGAGCCATATCTCTCAGCCTTCTCTGTGCCCGGCAGCCCGTCTGGGTTTTTCCTTTCTTCTATTATCGCAAATTTATTTCACAAGGTCAACCAGTGCTGTCTTAGGAATCGCACCAATCTGTCTTCCGCTCTCTTCACCACCTTTAAATGCGATGAAAGTCGGAATGCTCATCACTCTGTATTTCTGTGCAATGTCGATATTCTCATCAATGTTGATGTGGCATACCTTTACATCACTGAGTTCTTCTGAAAGAGCTTCTACGATTGGAGCCATCATCTTACATGGTCCACACCAGTCTGCGTAAAAATCAACGAGTACCGGCTGCTGTGCCTGAAGTACTTCCTGCTCAAAATTGTCTGTTGTAAGTTTTACTACTGCCATCTTTATATCCTCCTTATAAATGTTATATCTTTTATCTGTAACTGAACAGTTACCTTTTTCCTTTGTTACAACCCTAGTATAGCACATATTTTTATTTTTCTGTGATAAAATCACAAAGAAACCGACAGTTTGGATTTTTCCTCCCTGCCGGTTTCCTTCATTACTTCTTATATCGTTTTATTGCAACCAGGTCTGCGACCCTTTATTTACGCTTCATCGATTGCCTTACCGATATCATGTCTCATGTATTTATTCTTAAAGTTTACCCACTCTGTTGCTGCATATGCATTCGCACGGGCTTCTTTCAAATCTTTTCCCTTCGCTGTCACGCCAAGAACACGTCCGCCGTTTGTCACGATCTGATCTCCGTTGAATTTTGTTCCTGCATGGAAGCAGTAATATCCTTCGTGCTTCTTGAACTCTTCCAGTCCTGTGATTGGGAAGCCTTTCTCGTAGCTTACCGGATATCCTTCGGATGCGAGTACGACACAGACTGCTGCATTGTCTTCAAACTGAAGATCAACCTGATCCAGTGTTCCGTCGATACATGCTTCCATAACTTCAAGGATATCATTCTTCATACGAGGAAGTACAACCTGAGCTTCCGGATCTCCGAAACGAGCGTTGTATTCAAGAACCTTCGGTCCGTCTTCTGTCAGCATCAATCCAAAGAAGATAACTCCCTTAAACGGACGTCCTTCTGCTGCCATTGCGTCTACCGTTGCCTGGTAAACATATTTCTCACAGAATTCTTCTACTTCTTTTGTATAGAATGGGCTTGGAGAAAATGTTCCCATACCGCCTGTATTAAGTCCTGTATCTCCGTCTCCGGCACGCTTATGATCCTGCGCACTTGTCATTGTCTTGATTGTCTTTCCATCAACAAAAGAAAGTACGGAAACCTCGCGACCTGTCATAAATTCCTCAATGACCATCTCATTTCCGGCTGTACCAAACTTCTTGTCCAGCATGATCTCCTTCACGCCTGCTTTTGCTTCTTCCAGATCCTTACAGATCAGAACACCTTTTCCGAGTGCAAGTCCGTCTGCTTTCAAAACAATCGGAAACTTCGCTGTCTCAAGATAAGCAACTGCTGCTTTTGGATCTGTAAAGTTCTCATAAGCTGCTGTTGGAATATTATATTTCTTCATCAGGTCTTTGGAAAATGCTTTAGATCCCTCAAGAATCGCTGCATTCTTCTTCGGTCCAAATGTGCGGATTCCTGCTTCTTCAAGAACATCTACAAGACCGCCTACCAGCGGATCATCCATTCCTACGATACAAAGATCAATCGCATTCTCTTTTGCGAAATCTCTTAATTTATCAAATTCCATAGCGCCGATCGGTACACACTGCGCATACTCAGCGATTCCGGCATTTCCCGGAGCACAAAAGATTTTGTCTGCTCTTTGGCTCTTTGCCACGCTTGCTGCGATTGCATGCTCTCTTCCGCCGCTTCCTACGATCAATACGTTCATAGTCTCTGCCTCCTTACTCGGTAACGATTGTACGATGTCCTTCTACTTCAACCTTTCCGTTCGCGATCAGATCGATTGCATGTGGAAGGATCTTCCATTCAGCCTGTTCCATCACTCTGCGCTGAAGCACTTCCGGGGTATCTCCATTGTGTACTTCTACAGCCTTCTGCAAGATGATCGGGCCTGTATCAGTTCCTTCATCTACGAAATGTACTGTTGCACCAACTACTTTCACACCGCGCTCCAAAGCTGCCTCGTGTACTTTCAATCCATAATAACCTGTTCCACAGAAAGATGGAATCAGAGATGGATGAATGTTGATGATCCGATTCTTATACTTCTTGATCATCTCCGGCGGGATTACCACAAGGTAACCTGCCAGCACGATCAGATCCGGTTCATATGCATCCACAGCCTTTAAAAGTTCCTGATTGAACACTTCTCTCGACTCGTAGTCCTTCGGAGAAATGCATTTCGCATCGATTCCATTTTCTTTGGCACGTGTCAGTGCATAGGCATTTTTATTATTGCTGATCACGCCCACAAGTTCTGTGTTCGTGATCATTCCATTCTTTACGCTGTCGATGATTGCCTGAAGGTTTGTTCCGCCTCCTGACACCATACTTAAGACTCTTAACATAAAGTCACTCCCTTTTCGCCAGCCTCGATCTTGCCGACTACATATGGCTGATCTCCTGCTTCACGAATTGCATCCATTGTCTTATCAACGTCTGCCGGATCAACAGCGAGAACCATTCCAAGTCCCATGTTGAATGTGTTGTACATCATCTGCTCTTCGATTTCGCCCTCTTTTGCAAGTTTTGCAAAGATTGGTGGAATCGGGTAGCTGTCTTTTTCTACAACTGCATGAGTTCCTTCTTTGAGCATACGCGGAATGTTCTCATAGAATCCGCCACCCGTGATATGGCTGCATGCTTTTACTGTAACACCTGCATTTTTGATGCTTTTAAGTGCTTTTACATAGATTCTTGTCGGAGCAAGAAGTGCCTCTCCAAGAGTAGTTCCAAGATCATCATAATAAGTATCTAAAGATTCTTTTGTAATATCAAATACTTTTCTTACAAGTGAAAATCCGTTGCTGTGAACACCTGTAGAAGCCATTCCGATCAGAACATCTCCGGCTGCAAGATTCTCTCCTGTGATCATCTCTTTCTTATCGCAAACACCAACTGCGAATCCTGCAAGATCATATTCATCTTCCGGCATAAGTCCCGGATGCTCTGCTGTCTCTCCACCGATCAGAGCTGCATCAGACTGCTTACATCCTTCTGCAACACCTTTTACGATCTCAGCGATCTTCTCCGGATAGTTCTTTCCACATGCAATGTAATCCAGGAAGAAGAGTGGCTCTCCACCTGCACATGCAATATCATTCACACACATAGCAACAGCATCGATTCCGATTGTGTCATGTTTGTCCATTACCATAGCAAGTTTTACCTTTGTTCCGCATCCGTCTGTACCGGAAAGAAGAACAGGCTCTTCCATCTCTTTGATCTTCGCAAGAGAGAAAGCTCCTGAGAATCCGCCAAGTCCTCCGAGAACTTCTGCGCGCATTGTCTCTTTTACATATTCTTTCATTAATTCCACTGATTTGTAACCGGCCTCAATATCTACACCTGATGTCTTGTAATCCATCGTAAATCTCCTTTTCTTTCGAATCGTATTTATTTATTGTTGAGATATTCCTCATAACCAACTTCTGCAAGTCTGTCTGCTTTTGCCTGTACCGTATCTTTCATCTCTGCAGAATAAGCTTTCAGTTTCTCTAAAAGCTCCGGATCTGACATTGCAAGCATCTTTGCTGCAAGAATTGCCGCATTCATACCGCCGTCGATTGCAACTGTAGCAACCGGGATTCCAGGTGGCATCTGAACGATTGAATAAAGTGCGTCCATACCCTCCAGATTCTTTCCTGACATTGGGATACCAATTACCGGCATTGGGAAAAGTGCTGCGCACATTCCCGGCAGATGTGCTGCCATACCTGCTCCTGCAATAATTACTTTGATTCCCTTTCCTTCAGCTGCCTTTGCCCAGTCAAAAAAGACATCCGGCATACGGTGTGCTGAAATGATCGTCATCTCATAATCGATTCCAAACTTCTCCAGTGTGGCTGCTACCTTACTCATCACCTTCAGATCTGAGTCGCTGCCCATGACAATTCCTACTTTTGGCATATCATTTCCTCCTCAGTGGTATACTGTTTTCCTTCCCTTGGAAAACTTTGTTTATTTATTATCCATACTTATGAAAGATTCCATTTAATCATCTATTAACTATCCAATTACCTATAGGATTTCCTTAAAAACCCGCTTCATCCAAAGGCTCATTAAGTACCTCTGTTCCCGGCAATACGAATCTTCCGTCCTCTAATAGTATAATGTCTTTTCCCTCGTTTGTCACTACACTTATTTCTTCTAACTCTTTATAAGGCACAGTTATATCTGTATGACAGTTAAAGTATGCTTTTGATACATCTTCCTTACGAAGAAGAGAACAAGAATTATCTTTCGCCACAATTTCCTTTCCATTCGGATTGTAGACTCTGATTTCCTCGCTCCAGGAATAACATGTATCTCCTACTGCAAAATGCGGTCCTGTCTTCTCTGCGATCAGAATCGGCATCTTATCTTCTATATTAAATTTCTTTGCTGCCACATATGCAGTCGTATTTGTTCCAATTGCAAACTCACCAAGCGGAAGAGTCTCATGATTCTTCAACACATTATCGTAAATGTATTTCTTATTCTGTGCTTCATCCTCAAAGTTCGTACATGTATAGTCGGTGATCTTTCCATCCTGAAATGTCAGCTTCAGATTCTCATACTGAAGTCCGTCCAGATATACCTTGCTTACATGAAGTATGCCATTCGTCCCTTCCAGAACCGGTGATGTAAATACTTCTCCGACAGGAATATTCACATCTGCCACACAATTTTCGAAGATTGTCTCCTTCTGTGCGTCTTTCAGATGATATAACTGTACTGTAATATCTGTCTGGTTTTCTCCTTTTCCTCTTACATGTACACAAGTTCCCTGATCTAACGCATCGATCATTGTCTGTTGCACTTTTTCATAAAGTTTCGCGTCTAATGTATTGATCTTGATCACTTCATCAAAGATCTTTGCATAATCTGCTCCAATCTCCGGCACCGGATAAGCAACAATCGTGAAACTTCTTTCCTCACCCTTGATATACTCATTCGTGATCTGTCCTGATCTGCTGCTAAAGAGAAGATCCAGTTCTCTCTGCGCCTCATCATATGCCGGTGCTGTTTCTTTCGCTTCCGGTGAAAATGGTGTCTCACCGAAGATCTCCATAACTGCCGGTCCTGCAACACCTGCTGCTATCTCTTTATTTTGCTCAAAAACAGTCTTCATCACCTCAAGCTTACGTTCTACATAACGCTTATCCATAAAGAGTGCCTGGTCCTGTCTATGATCATACTCATACTGCTGATTCGCGATCGCACCGTAATATCCAATCTTATGGTGCTCTCTCTTCGTGATCACGCTGGAGGCAGCACGGTAAATAACCGGCTTTAATCCCATCTTACGGAAGTTCTCGATTGCGAGGCGGATCACCTTTTCAAATCCAAGGCTGTAACGGATATTTACAATCGATTTCTTTGACAGATCTTTTCCAGTGTTAATAAAACCAACACGATATCCTTCCGTATATACATCTGCCATCTTCTGCAGTGTCTCCTGTGGCAGATTTCTCAGATGATGAGCTGTTCCAAGTTCATTCTTGGAAATGTACTCACCGAATTCATACAGATAATCATCTTCATCAAGATCTGCCTTCTCAATGATCTGTACTGCAAAATCCGCTGACGGATCCATCTGCTCCAGAATTCGGTCTGCATAAAACACATCGCAGTAATCGCTTGCATACCAATACAGAATCTCCTTGATCTGCTCCGGCTTTGGAACTGGATTCTCTTCCTCACTCATTCCCTCGAAACAGGTATAGACTTCGAGAAACAACTCATAGAGGATTGTCAGATAATCCTTGCGCTGTTCAAACACATACGGAATTCCTGCTCTGATTTCCGTATACAACAAACTTAAAAGCTGTCCCATCTCCTGCCCCAATTTTTCACAAGCATAGTCTTGATTGGCATAGCTTGTCTGATATTTCTCTCCTATAATATCACTATAAAGAATCCTGTTCAGGCTGCGCTTCTCCTCAAGATTTAAGCTATCCCAGATTCCATCTTCTATCTTTCTTTGTGTATTCTCTAACTCAAGCAGAAACAAGGTACAATCCTGAAAGTAAGAAATATATGCTGCATCCACTGTTTCTTCTGTCACGATCGTGCGCAGACGCTCAACTGCCAGTTCGTGACGCTGTGTGCACTGTTCATTTTTCTCCTTCTGTAACTCACTTAATTTTCCGATCATAAACTCAGACCTCCAACAAAAATTCCAAGGAAGCACACGATCTGCACAATACCGATCCCGATTCCACATTTGCAGGAAAGATACTTCCTGTCCTGCTCCTCAAATCCTTCTATTGCATTCCAGATTCCATATATATCAAGCATTAAAGAAAGGATTGCAATCCCTCCGACAATTCCGGCTGCCTTTCCTCTCGTCAGGAATGCATATCCGACACATCCCAGCAAGAGAGCAAGTGACCATCCGGTCAACCAGCAGGAGATCACACCTCTTCTTGACTGCAGATACGCTGCTTTCCCATATTTCTTTGATTTATTACTCTTTCGTTCCTTTTCTTTCTTCTGATTTTTTTCTCTTTCATCGTTTTTCTTTTCTTTTTTTCCGATCATTTCTTCTCCTTAGTAGATTACAAACTACAAAAACTATATATCCAAGTACACCGCCGATTGTATTCAGCAGAATATCATCCACATCAAAGCATCCCACTTTCGTGATCAGCTGCATTAACTCTACACAAAAAGTCAGACAAAAACTCCAAAATAACGTTTTGAAAAAGCTTCTTCTTTTTCCTGCCATTGCAGAAAAGTAACCAACTGGCATGAAAATC
>ULTB01031407.1_pt1 | contig 14002 bp, 7 predicted proteins | sample 1957251 | NCBI WGS metagenome assembly ULTB01 (sample SAMEA4835724, study PRJEB28245) | human gut metagenome | biome: gut microbiome; material: fecal sample | place: Denmark | collected 2008
GAACCGTAACCACGTTCAAACAGGCACCGCAAAAGGTGCTGACGCTGGCGCTCAGCAGTGATGGTATAATAATGGGGCTGGGCATGGAAGATAAATTGGTTGCCGTCAATTATCTTGCCGATGATCCGGTAAGCTCTAACCTTGTAGAGCAGGCTAAAAAAATTCAGCACAAAATCAAAAATCCTTCGGCAGAAGAGGTGCTGGCGCTGAAGCCGGACGTAGTCTTTGCCTACGATTGGAGCGACATGAACCGTGTCGAAAATTTGCGTAACCTGGGCATGAACGTCATAGTACTGAAAGGGCCGGCGACTATTGAGGATATCAGGCAAAACGTGCGCACTATCGCCAAAGCCATGCACGCCGACAGTAAGGGAGAAGAGCTGGTGAAGCTGATGGACAGCAGACTGGCGCAGGTTAAGCAGCAGGTAGAGGCGCTCAAGCTGCAGCAGCCGAAGAAAATCGTTCTTGTTTCGCTGATGAGCTCCTATGGCGGCGAAGGCTGCATTTTTGACGATATGTGTAAGGAAGCAGGCGTTATCAACGGCGTTTCGGCTGCAGGAATCAAAAACGGCCAGCAGATTACGAAGGAAATGCTGGTGAAGATTGATCCGGATTTACTGATAATGCCGGTGTATAACGACCATGGCAATTTTGATATCAAGAAATATAATCAGGAATTTTTAGAGGATCCGTCGCTGCAGACTATGCGTGCCATCAAAAGCAAGCAGCTGTTTTATCCTAATGAGGGTTATATTTACAACTGCTCGCAGGACGTAGTCTTCGGCGTACAGGAAATCGCCCATGCTGCCTATGGCGAAGCCTTCGCTATGCAGGGTGCGCAGCATTTAAGGGTGAAGTAAAAAGCATAATAGAAAAAACTGCACCGCTTAGTATCGGAAACGATACTGGATGGTGCAGTTTTTAATTTTCATCAGGCTCAACCCGTAGGGAAATCTGGTAGATATATTCTTCTGGCTTCGGTGTCATCCAATGATTTTTCAGGGGCATAATATAAAGATTGTCTACGGCGTGCAGCTTATTACGCTGCATATAAGCTTTAAAAAACTCTGCCAGCTCCTGTACATGCTCACGGAAGGTACCCTGAAAGCGTTGCGTCATATAGAGTCCTGAGGGGCGGGTGTAGCACTCCATTTTGCCATGGTAATCAGGATTAACACTGGAAAAGTAGGCTAGCGGTCGGCTGTATTCACCTGCCAGAAAGCAATCTTTGTCTGCCAGCCAGCCGACGGCCTTTTCCTTGAAATGCTCTTTGGAAAAAACATTCAGGTTATGTCTGGCAAGAATTTTAATACTTTCGTCGCCGCTGCATTCCGGCGGCACAGGACTGAGCAGGAATCGCTTGGCACGACGGAAGGTCACTGTTATCTGGTCAAGCCGGCTTTCGCGGATTTTTTCATTGCGCACGATGATTTCTTCGCACTCCCGGTCTTTAGCTTGTAAGAGAGCCTGCAGGCTGTCAATGCTGCGTTCTTCCAGATATTCCTTGATTTTAGATATAGGTATTCCCAGCTTGCGCATGTTCAAAATGACCTCTAAAATCAAATACTGCTTGAGGGAGTAATGTCGGTAGTTGTTTTCAGAAATGAATTCCGGGGACAGAACGCCCATTTTATCGTAGTAAAGCAAGGTTTGCTTCGGCAGCTCAAAAAGATCTGCCAGCTCGCCTGCAGTATAGTATAGCTTAGGATTTTTGCGCATGATGTATCACCTTAATTCTTTAACGCAATACGTTGCGTAATAGTTATGTTTATTATAACATTTATTAGTCAGATAGTGAAGTTGGGGGGAGAAAAGAAATAATTCTTATATGCAAGAAAACTCTTGACTATATGATTACTATATAGATTAGAATAATACAGGTTTAGCAATACAACAGGACTATGAAAGACTAGCTGTTGTAAAACTAGATGTTTTTTGAAAGGATGTATGAGTAAATGAAAAAAACGAAGTTATTAGGTAATGCTATTTTGATGTCAATGCTCATGAGTACAAGTGTGCTCGGGGGGGGTACAGTATTAGCTTCTGAAGAAGCTCCTGAATTTTTCTTGGACAAAATGGTTGTTACGGCAACAAGAACTCCGGTAAAAATTGTTGATGCTAATGCCAATATCAACGTTATTACTGCCAAAGAAATTGAAAATAATCACTATACCAGCTTGGAAGAGGCTGTAAGAAATGTACCGGGCGTACAATTTTTAAGCTATGGCTTAGCCGGTTATAGTGCTAGTGCCTTCCGTATGAATGGTGCTGATAACACTGTTGTTTTGATTGACGGTGTACGTGCCAACCACGCAGGTCAGGCATTCCAGGCTTCTTACTTAAATCTGGATAATGTTGAACGCATCGAAGTGTTGAAGGGTTCTGCTTCAGCTTTGTATGGTGCTGATGCTAAAGGCGGTGTTATCAATATTATCACTAAAAAAGTCGATGGCAACCAAAGTAAATTGACTGTATCTGCCGGTAATTTTAACACCCAGAATTATGCATTACATAACCAGGGAAAAGACAAATCCTGGAGCTATAGCTTAGATGCAAGCAAATATAAACAGGGAGATATTAAAGATGGTGATGGTAACAAATGGTTACAAGATAAAGATGGTAACTCTGTAAATTTGAAAGTTACCAAGGAACTTGGTGAAGGTTCCAGCATCAGCTTTGGCTACGATTATAACAAATTTGATTTCTTGTATGAGAATACAGCACAATATGTAAATGGGAACGGTCGTACTAATTATGGTAATGTAGAAGAAAAAGCATATACTATGCAGTATAATCAGAAAATTGATGATACCTTAACAAATACTTTGTCTATCCGTAACAGCGATTACAAACGTCTTTCCATTGGCAGCAAAAGTGGTTCTGCTCAACGTAATAGATACAAGACTTTAAGTATTTCTGATTACATGACGAAAAACTTTGACGATAAGCATCTTGTAACAGTTGGTGTTGACTACACAAAAGATGACGATGTCGTGAAGAGTGAGAAATCCTACTCCAAAATTTACAACAAGGCTGTTTATGTACAAGATGAATGGTCAATGACTGACAAATGGAAATTAACTTATGGTGCACGTTATGACAAGCATAGCTGGGCTGGCAGCAAAACTACACCGCGTGCTACTTTAGGCTATAAATTTGACGATGATACAAACATGTACGTTGCTTGGAGTAAATTCTTTGTAGCTCCGACTGTTTCTAACTATACTTATAGTCTTGGCAATCCCAATATCAAACCTGAAACTGGTAAGAACCTTGAAATAGGTATAAACCATAAGCTGGATAATACAACACAAATTACAGCCCATGCTTTTAAACGCAATACTGATAATAGAATTAAATATCATTCTGTTACTGATTACACCGGTTATTATGAAAACGCTTTGACTGAGGATGCAAAAGGCTTTGATTTCCAAATCAGCAAAAACTTTGATAAAAACTGGTCTGTATATAGTGCATATACTTTCCTGCACTTCACTTCCCCAGGTTACGGAGATAATAACAATGGCTATTTCCCGAAGCATGCTATTAATTTAGGTGTTTCCTATGATAGTGATAAGCTTAATGCTAACTTGAATGCAAGAGCTTCTATCGATAGAGGTCAAGGTGAAGGTTCTGTGGCAAAGATGTTCCCATCTAACAGCTATTGGATTTTTGATTTGGCTGCTAACTACCAGGCTACGAAAAATATTAAGATTTTCGGCAAGGTAAACAACCTGTTTGATAAATTCTATGCAGAGCAATCTAATATTCCTTGGGGTGGCAATGCTAACAATCCTTATGACTACTATGCAATGCCTGGCCGTTCTTTCCAAGTAGGCATGGAATACACCTTCTAATCAGCCCCTAACCTTATTCATATACACTTAACTCCTTTGAGAAAGGCAGAGCAGAGCAAAATCTGTTCTGCCTTTCTCATATGCCAAACTGCTATAACTTGCTTATACCGAAAGCTGATGTTCGTGCTATAATAGCTATACTGAAGGAAAATAAAGGATGAAGAAAATATGCCGAAACAAAAATATCAAAAGATAATAACAGCACTGCTGCTGTGTTTGAGTATACTATTAATAGTTGCAGGCTGCAGCAGTGATAGTGCGCAAAAATCGAACAGTACTGCAGCCTATACTGTTACGGATTCGCAGGGGCATAAGATGTATTTTAAAGAAAAACCCCAGCGCATTATATCTATGTCTATAAGCACTGATGAAATCCTCATTGACCTTGTACCAAGCAGTCGCATTGCTGCCTTCTCACGATTGGTTGATGATCCGGGTATATCCAATATTGTAGAGCGGGCGCAGAGTGTGGGCAGCAGAGTAGATGGCCAAAGCTCGGAGGCAATTATGGCGTTGCACCCTGATTTGATATTGATACCGGATTTTGTTAAGCCAGAGGTTATTCAGTCACTGCGCGATATGAACCTGCAGGTTTATGTTTATAAAACTCCAAAAAGCTTTGAAGATGTACGTGAGTGCATACGCTTTTTGGGTGAGGCCGTTGGCGAAAAGGAACGCGGCGAAATGATGGTTACCGCGATGGACGAGCATCTGAAGAAGGTGCAGGATAAAATAGGCAAAATTCCTAAGGAAAAACAGAAGCGCATTGTTTTTATGCGCAGTAACGGTGCCTACTACAGTCCGGAGGCTTCGTTTAACGATGTCTGCAGATATGCGCAGGTGCGCAATGCCTTGGAGGAGCTGCATTATGATAAGCCTGGTATCGTCAATCAGGAGGCCGTGGTTCAGCTCAATCCGGAGGTGTTTTTACTCGCAGGCTGGAATTATGACGGTCAGCATGATCCGAAGCAGATGGAGGAAGATCTGTTGAATAATCCCGGCTATCTGACAACGGATGCTGTGAAAAACAGAAAGGTTTATACGGTGCCGGCTAAGCATGTATTGTGCGTGTCGCAGTATATTGTCAATGCTGTAGAGGATTTGGCGGACGCTGTATATAAAAACTAAAATTATCTGTGTTGTCGGTGAGTAGCGATATGCTGCTTGCCGACTTTTTTTTGTAATAGTTGGTAAAATAGTTGGCAAAACAATTGACTAGTTGCCAAAAAGTTGCTAAACTGTAAGAGCAATAGCAATTAAAAGGAGGGCGTACTATGCAAACTGAAGCTTTGCGCAATTTGGTTGCTAAAATAAAACATCTGCAATGTGAAATGCAAACAGTTGAGCTAAAGGCTGCAAACAAGGGCTGTCCTACACGTTTATACGATACATTGTCGAGTTTTGCCAATCAGGACGAGGGCGGCGTTATCGTGTTCGGCATAGATGAAAGAAAAGGCTTTGAGGTTGTCGGCGTTTATGATGCGCAGGATTTGCAGAAAAAGGTAACGGAACAGTGCAATCAGATGTCGCCGTGTGTGCGTGCTTTATTTACTGTTTGCGAAATAGATGACAAGGTTGTAGTTTCGGCAGAGATTCCGGGGCTTGATGTCGCAGAAAGACCGTGTTTTTATCGTGGTACAGGCAGATTGAAAGGCGCTTATATACGTGTGGGCGATGCTGATGAACCGATGAGTGAATATGAAATTTATAGCTATGATGCCTTCCGCAAGCGCATTCGCGACGATATTCGCGAAGCAACGGGTGCACGCAGAAGCTTTTTTGATGAAGAAAAGCTGGCTTGCTTTTTGCAGGCAGTAAAAAAAGACCGCAAAAATTTGGCTAAGCATGTCAGTGATGAAGAAATCCTGGAGCTGATGGGTGTTACGGTAAACGGACAGCCGACGCTGGCAGGGGAGCTGTGCTTTTCTAAATACCCGCAGGGAGCGTTTCCGCAGCTATGCATTACGGCCGTTGCTTTGCCGGGGAATGAAATGGGCGATCCCGGCTTGCAGGGCGAGCGCTTTATTGACAATGAGCGGATTACCGGAACGATAGATGAAATGGTGGACGAGGCAGTTGATTTTGTGAACCGCAACAGTCGTCACAGTACGATTATTGATGATAAGGGCAAGCGTGCAGACAGAGATGAGTATCCTTTAAAGGCAGTGCGTGAGGCGATTCTTAATGCTTTGGTGCACCGGGATTATAGTATTCACTCGGAAAACGTGCCTGTGCGTCTGGAAATATATCGTAATCGTCTGGAGCTTATTTCCAGTGGTGGCTTGTATGGCAAGCTGACGATTGATTCATTAGGCAAAGTGCGTCCGGATACACGCAACAGTGCGCTGGCGAATATTTTGGAACTGCTGCATGTTACCGAAAACCGTTACAGCGGCATTCCGACTATTTATCACGAGCTGGAAAAGGCACAGCTGCCGCCGCCGGTTTTTGCTGTACGTCATGGCGAGTTTGTAGTTACCTTTAAAAGCAAAATTGCCCAGGTTTACGATACACCTGCTGCTAGCGTTGGCGCTATACATGAGGAACAGGCGCAATATAATAGCAATCAGGCGGACAGCGTCGAAGAACGACTTTTGGCATTCTGCGCAGTGCCGCGCTCCAGACAGGAGATTATTGATTTTCTGGGCTTTTCGCGCTATTATTCCATGTCCAAAATTGTGCAGCCGTTGATTGATGACGGCAAAATTGTTTTGACGCTTCCAGATAAGCCTAAAAGCTCCAAGCAGAGATATGTGAGAAGATAATAATGTAGTATGCAATGCCAGGCAGGACGGATTTATTATAAAAGCGGAATGGCTCTCAGAAAGAAAAATAATAAAATAAAAATCCTTGACTATATGAACACTTTATAGTTTACACTGATGCATGTTTCAAGCGATAGCACAGGACTATGAAAGACTAGGTGTGTCTGGACGGAAACAAAAAATAAAACGATGGCTATGAAAGGATTGAAAATCAACAATGAACAAAGTCAAGGCATTAAGTAATGCGGTATTGATGTCAGTACTTATGAGTACAAGTGTAGTTTGGGGTACAACCGCTTTTGCTGCTGATAATCTGCAGGAGTATTCTTTGGATACGATGGTTGTTACGGCAACAAGAACAGAGAAGAAATTAGTTGATACACCGGCTAATGCTATGGTAATTACTAAGGAGCAAATTAAAGATCAAGGATATAGTAGTGCTTTTGAACTCGTTACAAGTATGACGCAGGCTGGTGCTATGGGTTGGCAGGATGATGGTACCGATTATAGCGGCATGTTATCCAGAATTCGCTTGCGTGGTATGGATAATGGTACATTGGTTTTAGTTAACGGACATCCTGCAAACTTTTTAAATGCTTCTGCCTTGAATCAAATTCCGCTTGATCAAATTGAAAAGATAGAGGTTGTAAAAGGTGCTGGTTCCGTTTTGTATGGACCACAAGCTATGGCTGGCGTTATTAACGTTATTACCAAGAAACCATCTAAAGGCCAGCAAACATCCGGTAAAGTTTTTGGCAGTATGGGCAATAGATACAATGATTACGGATTAAATGTTGACTCTGAAATAATCAGCATAGGCGGGCAAAAATCTTTCTACAAGGATTTCCCTGATATAAGAAGACCTGCACAGGGTGGTGGCGGAGCTTTAGAAGTAGCAGATAAAAATTTAGAGCAGCTTTTCGGTACTGTTCGTATTACAGATGACCTGACCGCTTCTTTAAGCCACAAAAAATCTCACAATAGATGGTTGAGCGGTACATTTAAAAACGGTGTGAAGTCTATAACTAAGGATTGCGACTCAGATGCGACTTATAATACATACTCCTTGAATTATGATAATGCTGATAATGGCTGGAGCGCAGGCTTGTCCTATATGGATATCTCTATGATTCAAACATATCGTTATGGTGCTGCAAACAGCTTATACAAAGGCCATAACTGGGACTTGGATGTACACAAGAAAATTAATTTCAATAATGGTAATGATACTTTAGTTCTTGGCGGTCAGGCAACTAAAGAGTATTGGAAGTCCGTTTTGGTATCCAGTAATACAGATACCGATTCTGAACGTAAGAGCTATTCTTTATATCAATCATATGACCATAAGTTTAGTGATGCCTATAATATGATTTTTGGAATTAGAGAATATTGGATGGGTTCTTCTAAATTTTTGGGCAGCGAAAGAAAAATTCTTCCTCAAGTACAAGGCCTGTATAAGATTAATGATACTTCAAGTGTATACTTTAATGTTGGTAAGTCTTTTGAAATGCCACAGCTTTCTTCTAATTTCTATACTGGTCCTAAGTATGCAGTTAACCCTGATATTAAACCGCAATCTAGCTGGTCTTATGAAACAGGTTATAAATACGATAACAATAAGACTTTCTTCTCTGCAAGCATTTTCTATGTTGATGCTACTGATAAAATCATCTGGGGAAAGACAACAGACAATAAGAGCATCCAGATTAATGCCGACAAATGGAAAAACTATGGCTTGGAGCTTAATTTGAAACAAAAAATTAATGACAAGCAGGATGTTTACATGGGTGCTACTTTCCAAAATCCTAAATCTAAGTCAGATTATGGTGATTGGAAGACCAAACCAGGAGAATGGTCTCAGGATGAATCAAAGGTCCTGTTTAATTTAGGCACTACCTATCATCAATCAAAGTTAGTATTTGATACACGTATTACTGCAACCTTAAAACGCGAGCCTTCATCTTATTTGTATAACGGCGATTCAGCTAGTGCAAAGACTGGAAAGGAGCCTGACCATAATTTAAAGAACAGAATCGATTGGTCTGCATCACTTTCTTATAATCCGACTGATAAAGATACTTTGCGTTTAGTTGGACGCAATTTGCTCAATCGCAAGGACGTAGTAAACTATAATGAATACTACTGCACGCCGATTAACTTCTATGTAACTTATGAAAGAAGATTTTAATTAACTAGGTACTTTTCTCATAACTCACACTCCCGAAAAAGTGGGGCGGACATATTCCGTCCTGCTTTTTCATATAACAGGAAAACGAGGTGAAAACATGTGGAAGAATTTACTGCTGCTTTTACTGCTGCTGGCATTTTGCACAGCAGGCTGTCAAAAGCAGTATGTTGAAAAAACAAGCGGGGCAGCCTATCAGGTAGTTGATTCGCAGGGGAATGTAATAAAATTTGCCCAAAAGCCCCAGCGGATTATGACAACACATTTTAATCTGGACAATATTGTAATGGGACTTGTTGATGAAGAGCGTGTTATTGCACTTTCTAAATCAATGTATGATGCTTCGGTATCTTATATCAGTACTGAGGCAATCAAAAAGCCTACAAAATTAAACTATGATTTTTCCTCAGAGCAGGTTCTGGCACTCAAGCCGGATTTAATCATCGCCCGAGAGAGCACAGGTGAAAACCGCATACAGACCTATCGCGCCATGGGGATACCTGTATACGTGGTGAGCAATGCGAATAATGTGGAAGAGATAAAAAAGCAGATTCAGGAGATAGGTCAGGCTGTGGGGGAATCAGAGCGTGCGGAAAAGCTACAGCAGAGAATGCAGACACAGCTTGAATATATCAAAAGCAAGGTTGATAGCGCTAGCGTGAAGCCAAAAAGTGTGATGCTTGTTTCTAAAATGAACCATAATTATGGTGGTAAGGGCTCTTTTTTTGATGATATGTGCCACTTTGCCGGGGTGAAAAATGCACCTGCAGAGATAGGGGTGCTCAACGGTCAGCTGATGGATAAAGAAATAATGCTGCGTGCCGCTCCTGATTACTTCCTGCTTTCACTGTCCTGGGAGCTTAAGCATGATAACAAGGATGGGTATAAAAAGGAATTTTTGGAGGATCCTGCGTTGGCTAATCTGGAGGCGGTCAAGAATAATCATGTCTGCTATTTGAAGGACAAGTATTTATATGCTTCAAATCAAAACTGCGTATGGGCGATTAAGAAGATTGCCAATCTTGCTTATGGAAATATATTTACTGATGAAGAGGAAGTTTTTCTTAAGGGATATTAGCAAATAAGGCTGAAGTGCTTGACTGTATGAGAACTATATAGCGTAATATAATTTTATTGTGAGGGCGATGGTTGTTCGTCCTCATTTTTATGAAAGCATAGGAGTATCGATAATTTTCGGAGGTGAAAGAATGCAACAAATTTTATTTCTCACCAATATGGAGCAAACTGCAACCTATCTGCAGGATGCATTGAAGCTGGCGCAGCAGACGCAGAAAGCTGTAGCAGGACAGGTGCTGTATGTCCCAAGCGATACAGAATGGACGAGGGATATGGAAAAGCAGCTGCAGCAGGCGGAGGTTGTCATTTTCCCCTGGATGGGAACTGGCCTGAGCACTAAGTTTCTGTCGGAATCCTCATCCTATCTGCTTGCCAATAAGAAGAAGCATGTTTATCTGATGACCGGTAATCCGGAGGATGTGCTGCACGGCGGTCTGGCTGAGGAGGAGCTGAAGCGGATAAATGATTATTATAAATTCGGCGGTCTGCAGAACTGGACAAATTTGTGGCTGTGGTTGGCGCAGCAGTTTTTGCAGTCAGGATGTAATGCGCCTGCTCCCGAGCTTTTGCCGTGGGATGGTATTTATCATCCTCGTGCAAGCAAGGTATACGATGATGTGGAGGAATATCGCCGCGATTTTTGCAAGCCGGACAGACCTACACTGGCAGTAGTTTTCTTCCGCAATGACTGGCTGTGGGGCAATACCGTTTTTGCAGATGCGGTAGTCAGAGAGATTGAAGCGCTGGGGTGCAACGCCTTATGCTTCTTCTCTACAAGCTCGCCTGACGCCGCAAGCGGCTGCGGCGGCTTTAAAGAAGCCTTAAGCAAGTATGTTTGCGCAGATGGTAAATGCTATGCCGATGTTTTCATCAACACTATAAAATTTTCACTGTTCAGCATCCGCGCCTGCGCGTTGGATGATTTGACCAAGCTCAATATTACGGTATTGCAGGCCTATACCTTGTACCGCTCGTATCAGGAATGGTACGAAAATTTTGACGGCATGAGTGCCGTAGAGGTAGCGTATAGCGTGAGCTTGCCGGAGTTTGACGGTATTATCCATAGCTGCCCTGTGACGACGATGGAGCGTGATGCTGAGGGCAAGCAGGTTACGCAGACGATTGCGGAGCGCATGAATATGTTGGTGCGCAAGGCGAAAAAGCTGGCGTTGCTGCGTATTAAGCCGAACGCAGAAAAGAAAATTGCTATTGTTTTTCATAACCATCCGTCGACCAATTCTAATATCGGCAGCTGTTCGGCGATTGACAGTATTGAAAGTGTGCGTTTGCTGCTGCAGGACTTGCGTGATGCAGGTTATGTCATTGACCATATTCCGGCAGACAGGCAGGAGTTTATCGACGAGCTCATTGCCGGTGCGACAAATGACAGAGACTATATGAGTGAAAAGCAGATTGATAATGCCGATGCCAAGCTCTTAGTCAGTGCATACCGCGATTATTACAGGACGCTGCCGGAAAAGGTACAGCAACGCCTGGCGCAGGATTGGGGCGAAGCGCCAGGTGATGTTTTCTTTTATGATGATTTCCTGTTGATTCCCGGCATGATGAACGGCAACATTTTTATTACGATGCAACCGCCGCGCGGATTTGGCGAGGATCCGGATAAAATCTATCATTCGCCAGACTGCGCGCCGACACACCATTATTTGGGCTTTTATCACTGGCTGCGCGATATCTGGGGCGCAGATGCTATGATGCATATTGGTACGCACGGCAGTTTAGAATGGCTTCCGGGCAAGGGTGTAGCGATGGGTGATGAGTGCTATCCCGATATCTGTACCGGCGATTTACCCAATGTTTATCCCTATTGGGTTGTGGATACAGGCGAGGGCATACAGGCCAAACGCCGCAGTGCGGCCTGCCTCATCAGTTATCTCTCGGCGCCGCTTAGCATCAGCGGTGTGTATGATGAGCTGGCAGAGCTGGAAAAGGCTTTGGAGGAATATGTGCACTTTAAAGCTGATAAGGATGCCGATTTGAGCGAGCCGATGGCACAAATCAGAGAGAAAGCTGCTGCTGCCGACCTTACAGACGAGGTACGTGAGGAGGATGCCGCTGATTTTGACGATTATGTAGGTCATCTGCATACCTATCTGACGGATTTGAAGAATATGCAGATGACTACCGGCCTGCATATCATGGGTAATCCGCCGCAGGGCGAAAAGCTTACGGAATATCTTTATGCGTTGGTGCGCTTGGAAAATCCTGATATGCCGTCACTGCCTAAAACATTGGCGCAGGCTTACGGCTACGATTATTACGAACTGATTGACAACAGCAGCAAGCTGTTGCCGGACGGTATTTTGAGCTATGGTATGCTGCTTGATAAAATCAACGGTCAATGCTTGGAGATTATCCGTCTGCTGCAAAATGATGGTTTCGTAGTCCACGAAGATAAATTACGTGCGTTGGAGTGCGTAAAATGTTGGGATGAGGCTGTGCAGCAGGATCTTATCAAAATAGCCGGCTTTATCTGTGACAAGCTGTATCCCAGTCTGGCAAATACTACTTGGGAACGAACCAACTGCATCCGTGCGCTGCAGTCAGAATATATTGAGCCCAGTGCCGGCGGCGCGCCTACGAGCGGCGGTGCCGAGATTTTGCCGACCGGACGCAATTTTTACGGCGTTGACCCGCAGCTGCTGCCTACACCTGTAGCGTGGAAAATCGGTTCGCAGATGGCGGAGGATGTGATTAACAAATTTGTAGCGGAGGAAGGGCGTTATCCCGAAAGTGTTGGTATTTTGCTGTGGGCAACCTATAACATGCGCTCTAATGGTCAGTGTATGGCGGAATTTATGCGCCTGATGGGCGTGCGTCCTGTTTGGCAGAAGGGAACCATGAAGGTGACAGGCATCGAGATTATTCCGCTTGATGAGCTGAAGCGCCCGCGTGTGGATGTTACCGGACGCATCAGTAGTCTGTTCCGTGATACGCTGCCGGGAGCAGTGTGCTGGCTGGATAAGGCTGTGCAGCAGGTGGCAGCACTGGATGAGAGCTTTGAAGACAACTTTGTGCGCAAGCATGTGGTGGAGGAATCTCAGCGATTAGAAAGCGAGGGCGTGGATAAGGAGCTGGCTTGGAGGCAGGCATCCTACCGCATTTTCGGCGACCCGCCGGGAGCGCATGGCGCGGGCGTGAGCGCACTTTTGGCTTCCCGCAATTGGGATGACCTGGGCGATATTGCTAATGTGTATGTGCGTTGGGGTGCACATGTCTATGGCGAGGGCGAAAAAGGTCAGTACAGGCCGCAGCTGTTCACTAATCGTATGGCGAAGCTGGAAGTTACCGTCAGCAATATTGATAACCGCGAGTCTAACTTGTTGAATTCCGATGATTATAACGCTTACCGTGGCGGCATGATTGCTGCAGTGCGTAATTTCAGCGGCAAGATGCCGAAAAACTATTGCAGTGACAGCTCCGATCGTCAGCATGTCGTGATTCGCACGCTGGCAGAGGAGGTCAAGCGTCTGTTCCGCGGTGAGGCGATTAATCCCAAATATATACGGGGCATGAAGGAGTTTGGCTATAAGGGAGCAGGCGATTTGGCAACCTATGTTGATAACTGTTTCCAATGGGATGCTACCAGCGCTGTTATGGAGGACTGGATGTATGAAAAGTTTGCGGAAAAGTACGCTTTGGACAAAGATATGCAAAAATGGTTTGCTGAGGTTAATCCTTGGGCTTTGCGCAGACTGACGGAGGTTTTGCTGGAGGCGGAGCAGCGCCGGCTGTGGAACGCCAAGCCGCAGACTAAGCAGTCACTGCAGGAGCTGCTGCTGAATATTGAAGGAGAAATTGAAGAACGCGGCGATGAATAAAAATTTTCACTAAATCGCTTGCGTGTATACCTAGTAGACACTGTATAATTAGATACATATTTTATTGATAGCTCTTTTTAATAAATGGAGGAATATAAATGAAACGTACTGCTGTATATCCTTTTACTGCGATTGTAGGACAGGAGGAAATGAAGCTGTCCCTGATTTTGAATGTTATTAACCCGGCTTTGGGCGGTGTTTTGATTAAAGGTGAAAAGGGCACGGCCAAATCCACTGCTGTGCGCGCTCTTGCTGAGCTGCTGCCGCCGATGGCGG
>ULTB01012742.1_pt1 | contig 13932 bp, 12 predicted proteins | sample 1957251 | NCBI WGS metagenome assembly ULTB01 (sample SAMEA4835724, study PRJEB28245) | human gut metagenome | biome: gut microbiome; material: fecal sample | place: Denmark | collected 2008
TGCAAACCATGTCTTTTTTATTTTTGCGAAACTTATTCTGCCCTACCCTAGTTGATATAGACTGTATGTAATTCTTTTGTCTATTGGCACATAATTGCTCAAGACTGAGGGAATATATAGACTTTGTATACTTAGTAGATACAATTGAAGCAGGAATGGCAGCACATAACATCAACATCGAATACAACACATTATATTTCATTATAGCGGAAAAAGAGATAACAACAGAAACACATGCTCCCGTTAGCATTAATGCATTCCAGACAAGGTTTATAATTGCCATTGAATCTGTGGTGCATGATGTAAGTTTGTCATAAAAATACGGATTGTCAAAATGCTCTATATCTGCCATGAACGACTTGTTCATCAGCAACAGAGATAACTGATTTTCGATTAGTTCGCCATGTACGGTTTGAACATATACATCTACTTTCTGCACCACGACCATAGTAATAGTTAGCAAAAGCTCTAAAGCGAAAAACAATAATAAAGATTGGTATATGTTGTCTGCCGTATATGCACCAGTCAATAAATCAAGAATATACTTTGCTAATACCGTTTGCAGTAAAGAAATAACCGAAGGCAGTATGCTAAATAAAAGTCGAAGAACAGTATAAAAGGCAGACGCCTTGTATGCAATAGAAGAGCAGAAACCAATTGCTTCCTTAAATTGAGTTAAAATAGCTGGTACTCCTGATTTATCTTCATTTTTATTGTTGCCGATCGACATCATTTTTACCTTGCCAACACGCCGTCGGTCATGGTGTATACCGTGTCCGCGGCCTCGGCGACGGCGGGGTCGTGGGTCACTATGACCACGCAGTAGCCGTCCTCGTGCGCGAGGCGGGTCAGGATGTCCACGATGTTCCGCGAATTTTCGCCGTCCAGGTTGCCCGTGGGCTCGTCCGCGAGCAGTATCTGCGCGCCCGAGGACAGCGCACGCGCTATCGCTACGCGCTGCTGCTCGCCGCCAGAGAGCTGGCTCGGATAGCGCCGGCGCTTCTCCGCGGCGATGCCCACCCGCTCCAGCTCGAGTCTGGCGCGCTCTCTCGCCTCCTGCTCGCTCACTCCGTTGAGCTCCATCGGGAAGCACACGTTCTCCAGCACCGTCAGCAGCGGGAACAGGTGGAAGGCCTGGAATATCACCGAGACATAGCGCCGGCGGTACTCGTCCATATCCATACCGCCAAGCTCCCGGTCTCCGAGATACACCTCGCCGTGCGCGGGCCGGTCCAGGCCCGCCATTATGCTCAGCAGCGTCGTCTTGCCGCTGCCGGAGGGCCCGACCACGGCCGCAACCTCGCCTGCGCGGAACTCACAGCTCACGCCGTCGAGCGCGTTGCGCGCGGCCTTGCCGTATCTGTAACTCACTCCGTTCAACTTCAGTCCCTGCATCTTAAGCCCTCCTATTCCTTGACTTGCAGCAGCTCAAGCGGATTTTTCCTCACTCTCACCAGCGCCGAGGTCGAGCTGCTCCGCCTCGCGATGCCCAGGCGCGTGTTCACCATGAGCCAGGTGCTCTACGCCGTCGACCGCATAACCTGGCTGCACGAAAACCGCGACCTCGTCGGCGGCCTGCGTTGGGTCGAGGAGGCGAGCTCGCTGCGATTCTTCTTCGGCAGGCTCGAGTCCACTAGTGATTGGTAGGAGAAGCTCGTCAAAAAGTTCCGCGACGACTTCGGCGACAGCCTTTAATATACGCTTTCACGTTCTCTCTTCTTTCCTCACAATACGCGAAGCCCCCGGAAACTTTTCCGGGGGCTTTGCCACGCCGACGCGCGGCGTATTAGATTTTAAAACATATCGCGCCGCCGTTCGCCGCGCAGCTCAAGAACTCACCTCCAAGCTTGCCATCTCCGCAAGCGCCGCCCGGTCGAGTACGTAGAGCCGCCGCTTTTTTATGTCAACTATGCCCTGGGCCTTCAGCTTCTCGCACACCCTCGCGACCTGCACGCGCGACGCGCCTATCGCCGAGGCCAGCTCCTGCTGCGAAAAGGGCAGGAAGCCAAAGCGCGCGTAGTCCTCGCTGAGCACATACAGCCCGATAAAATTCGCCAGCTTGTTGAGCACCGAGTTGCTGCTCTGCGACTCGGCGTCGAGGCACATGAGCTTGAGTACGTCGGAATAGTACAGCAGCACCGCGGCGGCGAAGTCGGCGCTCTCCGTCATGAGGCGCGACATGTCCGCGAGCGTGAGCGGCACCGCGCGCAGCGTGGTGAGCGCCGTTATGGTCACGGAGACGCCGGCGTCATGGCGCAGCGCGTCCATGCAGCAGATGGTGTTCTGCCGGAGGTAGCCGAGCGTGCGCTCATAGCCGTATACGTTCACCACGCTCGCGCGCGCCGCGCCCTCCAGGATAAAGTACACCTGCGGCGAGGGCGTGCCTCCGCGGCTGAGCTGCTGCCCCTTCCTGAAGCGCCGCCGCTCCGGCACCTCGCTCATGATCAGCCCGCGGTGCGCCTTCAGGTTATCGGTGAGCACAAATTCCGGCGCGGTGTTGATTTTATGTCCTTCCATGGCGGCCTCCAAAAAATTTTTTTACTGTATCATACGATATCGTTTATTTATTGTCAATGGCCTTATACTGCACTTGGTGGTTAAAAATTAACCGCAGTCAATTCAAGTACAGCCAGCTAAGGAGGTAAAACCATGGCAAGCAAACTGTTTCCGCATGTCTTTACGCCGGGCCGCATAGGCACCCTGGAGCTCAAAAACCGCGTAATGAAGGCGCCGCAGTCGTCCGGCATGAGCAACAAGGACGGCACCGTATCCGAGCGCCTCATACGCTATTACCGCAACCAGGCCTCCGGCGGTGCGGGCATGATCATTGTCGAGTATGCCTATGTGGACGACATCGGCGCCAAGAGCGCGCACTGCCACCTCGGCATCTCGCAGAACGAGCACATCCCCGGCCTCACCTGGCTGGCTGAAAACATCAAGGAGTGCGGCGCCGCCGCCGGCATCCAGATCGAGCACTGCGGCCGCCAGAAGTTCCTGGGCACACAGCCCATGTGCGCGCCGAGCGCCATCCCCTGGCCGAAGTTGTGGGATCAGTACGGCTTGCAGGCCGTGCCCCACGTGCTGACCATCGAGGAGATCCAGGACATAGTCCACGCCTTCGGCGACGCGGCCTGGCGCGCGAAGGTCGCCGGCTTCGACCTCGTCGAGATCCACGGCGCACACGGCTATCTGCTGACGAACTTCTTCTCCCCCACTACGAACCACCGCACCGACCTCTACGGCGGCACGCTTGAGAACCGCATGCGCATCTACATCGAGATAGCGCGCGACGTGCGCAAGAAGGTCGGCCCCGACTTCCCCGTCACCATCCGCCTGAGCGGCACGGACTACGAGCCCGACGGCTTCCCGATAGAGGACACGCTCGTGCTCGCCAAGGCGCTCGAGAACGAGGGCATCGACGCCTTCCACATCTCCGGCGGCGACCACCACACCATGATACACCAGACCTCCCCGATGGCTATGGACCATGGGCACAACGTCTGGGCGGCCGAGGCCATCAAGAAGGTCGTCTCCGTCCCGGTCATCGCCTCCGGCTCCATCAACACGCCGGAGCTCGCCGAGGAGGTCATCGCCTCCGGCAAGGGCGACTTCGTCGGGCTGGGGCGCCCGCTCTGGGCGGATCCCGAGTGGCCTAAGAAGGCCGAGGCCGACCACCCCGAGGACATCCGTCCCTGCATCCGCTGCAACGAGGGCTGCCTCGAGCGCACCTTCTACTGCTACAAGGCCGTCAGCTGCGCGCTCAACCCGCAGATCAGCCGCGAGGGCGAGCTGGAGATCACCCCCGCCGCGGTGAAAAAGAACATCGCCGTCGTGGGCGGCGGCCCCGCCGGCCTCGAGGCCGCGCGCGTCCTCTCCCTGCGCGGGCACTCCGTCACCGTCTTTGAGAAGGGCGAGCTCGGCGGGCAGCTCAACGAGGCCTCCGTCCCCGAGTTCAAGGCCGACATCCGCGGCCTGAAGGACTACCTCATCACCGCCGTGAACAAGCAGGGCGTCAACATCGTCCGCCGCGAGGCGACAGCCGACGACCTGAACGGCTACGACGCCGTCATCTGCGCCACGGGCAGCAAGCCCAAGGCCTGCCACCTGCCCGGCGCCGAGCACGCCGTGGACGCCGCCGACGTCCTCAACGGCAAGGTCAAGGTCGGCAACAAGGTCGTAATGCTCGGCGTCGGACTCGTAGGCAGCGAGACCGCGCTCTGGCTGGCCGAGAACGGCCACGACGTGACGCTCGTCGGCCGCGGCCCGCAGATAATGAAGGGCGTAGCCTCCACTGACGCCCTGGCCTACAGCGAGCGCATCGCCAAGGCCGGCATGACCGTCTGCACCAACACCACCCCGCTCGAGATAGTCGACGGCGGCGTGATGGTCAAATTCAAGGGCAAGGTCCGCAAGATCGAGGCCGATACCGTCGTCTACGCCTTCGGCGCCGCGGCGCAGCACGCGCTCTATGACGAGCTCAAGGGCTCCGGCAAGGAGGTCTACCTCGTCGGCGACGCGAAAGGCCCGGCGAAGATCATGGACGCCATCTACACCGCGTACAAGCTTTCCATCAAGCTTTAAACATCACCTCTCGAGAGCGCGTAAGCGCGGAAAAGCCCCGGGCGACCGGGGCTTTTTTCCGTGCGGGCGCGCAAAAAGCCCGGGCGGGCCGAATTTTCGGCCGCCCGGGCCAAATTTACGCTTTGGCGAAGTATTCGCGGGTGGTCTCCGCGTCACGAAGTATCTGCGCCTTCAGCTCGTCGACGCCGCTGAATTTGCGCTCGTCGCGGATGAAGTGGTGGAATTCTACGCGGACGGTGTGGTCGTAGAGGTCGCCGTCGAAGTCGAGAATGTAGCTCTCGACGCTCACGCGGTCGCTGCCCGAGACGGTCGGGCGCACTCCGACGTTCGTGACCGCCATGTGCTCCGCGCCGTCGTCGAGGAAGACCTTCGCGGCGTAGACGCCGTGCCGCGGGACGAGCACGCCCTCGGCGAAGCGCATATTGATGGTAGGAGTGCCGAGCTTGCCGCCGAGCTGGAAGCCGTAATGCACGGTGTCCACGAGGCAGTGCGGGTGGCCGAGCAGCCGGTTGGCCTCCTCCATGTCGCCATCGGCGATCAGCTTACGTAAGTATGTCCCTCGTCGGCGGCCAAAACTACGACGAAACAGCAGACCCGATATATCTGGAGGAGACCTACCCCATGCTCATCAGCCCAAGTGGCACAGAGCTGCTGATAGCCGAAGGTGAAAACGGCATATGCCTGCCGTTCATGTCCCAGAGCACAGCAGCCTGCACACTTACGCTGATCGAAGGATAATGTGCAAACCTGCTAATGTGTGTCAAGCACAAAAGAAGAAAAGTACAGGATAAGAAATAGGCATAACAAAAGGACCTGCAACATTTTCCGGCTGCAGGCCTGAGAGGATATGCCCCGTCACATATGATGATGGCTGTGCTGCGGAGCAGCATGGCCATCGTTGTTATGTATCAGGCGGTCTCTTCTAAAGCGTTCAGGTATTCTTTGACCTTTGCATAATATATGCGCAGAAATTTGGCGGAGCCGGCAACAGTATAAACGTAAAAGTGCTTTCCTTCGGCCCGCTTCTTATCCATAAAACAAAACACCGGATTAGCAGTATTTGCACGAATAAGCGTCATTGACATGATCACAAACAGCACTCTTCTAAGATGTGGAGAACCGCGTTTGGACACATGACGGCTTTTCGAATCGAAGCTTCCTGACTGGTATGGAGAAGCGTCAACGCCTGCATAGCGTGGGCGGCATAACCCGGGCCCGTTTTTGAACGTGCCCGCCGCCCCATGGCATCGCCGTCGCCGCTTGAAGGGCACAAAGCCCGTCTGCACGCCGCCGTCATCGCCCTGAGACGGCGGGCGCGCTCAAAAATCTCCGACCCTGTGGGCCGCCTGTCTGTGTCCGGCAAGGCTTGACGACGCAGACGGGCTTTGTGCCCTTCAAGGAGGAAAACGCAGCCGGGCGCTGGCAGGCGGCTCACAGGGCGGGTCCGGGTTATGCCGCCCACGCTATCAACCAGCGCCCCTTTGTGCGAGAATCGACGCACATCACCGACCTCTGCCATAAGCTGAGGGCCTGTAACCTTTCCGATGCCCTCCATGCCCATTACCAGTTCATATTCGGGCAGCATTGAAGCGAGGCGATCCATCTCTGTTCTAATCGCTTGGAGGGAGTCATAGATCGCATTCAGGCTATTTGTCGCTTGCGTTATAAGAAGCTTTGTACTATCATTTTTGGGTAGCGTGGCAACCGCATTCCTGGCAATGGCATGGATCCGTTCGGCGTCGGAAGCGCTGAACTTGTAGCCGGTTCTTTTACACCATTTTTGGAAGGTGTCTGTAAAAGTCGCCAGGGACAAAGCTGCCACGCATTCTTTATGCCAGAAGCGAAGAACAAAATCTATCCACTTCACATGGCCCTTGGAGTTACGGCTTTCATCCCGAAACAGTTTGTTGGCTCCGGGAAAGGTCTGGTCCAGAAGTGAGATCAATCCGTTTCGCAGCATCCCTGCAGTTGTTGCGGTCCTTTCATAGAGTCGGCTCTGGATTTTTAACAGCTGACGGTTCTCGTCCTCGCCAGCGTATTCCTGTAAGTCACTCCAGAAGGTAAGACCGTAGTTCGCAATTTTCATCGCGTCCGCACGGTCTGTTTTGACCTTACGAATAGAGTTGTCGCTAAAATTGTGGATCAGAATTGCGTTCACAACACTTACATAGAACCCGGCTTCTTTCAGAGTCATCGCAATTGACCGCCAGTACATCCCGGTGTGTTCCATAACGATCCTGATCTCTCCGTCAAGTTCTCTGAGCTTCGTGATCAACTTTTTAAGGCCTTCTGCAGTATGCTCAACATCAAACGGCAGAAGAACGACTTCCCCTCCCGGACGGCGGGCAGCGACCGTGCTTTTGTGTTTTGATACATCGATTCCAACGGCAGTGATCGTTCCTGTGTTCATAGGCAGTCCTCCCAATCAGATTCATAATCGGCGACCGCCGCAGTTCATTACCTGTTCAGCTTGCTTTGTTACACGAATGTACGGATCACTCCGATAACTCAACCTGCATCAATCGAACGCTGCAATGAAAGGGCCGGCTGACAGTTTGCACCATCGAGCGTGGTTAGCTCAAGCAATGCTTCGAAAGGCCGATTACCCTCTCATTGTAGCTTTGGTAAGAACCGCTGAACAGCACATTCTTTAACATGCTGCTTTTGGGGTCAAGCATATTGTAGCAAACAATGGCTTCTGGGTCAGTCTTGCTGAGGTTGTAGTCGCTTTTGCTGAGCATAAAATTACGATTTCGTCACAGCAAAGGAGGAGCTCAGTAAGATATAAAGGAGCAGGCAACACTTCCCTGTGTAATTTAGGGGTGAAAGCGTTCGAGAGTGTCTAAATTTGTAATGTAGTGAGATTGTTGCACAGCGTATGCGCATTATATGTCACTTATAGCGCACGCCATATTTTGGCCATATTGATGGCAATTGAGCTTGCCGAGAACAAAATTCAACAAAAGAAAAAAGCGCCATAAAGTTTACTTTCAGGCGCAAATACTGCATATTGCTGCATTAGCAAAATGATAATATTTAATACTTTAAATTATTAGACGGGACTACCCGCGCAAATCAACGACACATAAATGGTGTAATGACGCGCAATATCCAGACGTTAGACGAATAGGCAATAAAAGGTTGACAGAGTCACTGTGAGAAATTGTGATTTTGGTATAAATGGCCATCATCAGCGGGCACCCGCTGATGATGAGTGAAAATCATTTAAAGGAGGGATCCCGAGCATGAGCAAACGCATTTTGCCAGTGGTATTGGTGCTGTGCATAATAATGGCAATGGCTCCGGCTGCTTTCGCGACCGGCGAGGTTGAACCCGCATGGGACGGTGTAACTAGAGAAGATATACCATTTGTTAACGGACGGTATGAGATTTCAACAGGCGCTCAGCTTGCAAGGTTGTCTGATAATGTAAACTCCGGCACCTCTTACAACGGGCAAACAATTGTAATTGTTAATGACATTGATCTTGGAGGACACAGTTTAATCCCTATTGGAACACGTGATGAAGGTTTTGGAGGCATTCTGACAGGTCAGCAGAAGGAGGATGGTACTTATACCTCCATCAAGAATGCTGAGATCAACTACGGCAATTCTATTGAGAATGTTGGCGTGATTGGCTTTGTAGATGGCGGTACTGTGCAAAACCTGTATTTCGATAATACACAATCAATATAATTATTATATTTTTAAGCTGCACACACTGAATGGATCGACAATAGAGGAATGTACAAATAGCGGTACCATTACGGCTCCGAGGGCTGGCTGAATTCTTGGAAGCTATGTTGTGGCTCCTGGAGATGAGTGCCCCACTTCGGATGCAACGTCAACTATAACCGCCTGCACTAATTCGGGGAATATAGTTGGACCCGAAGCCAAATGCGGCGTGATTGCCGGTATGCAAATCAGTTATGCTCAGGGAGACAGTCCGTCTCTATTTGAATACATGAAAATGATTATTAGTAATTGCACAAATACCGGCACACTCAATGGTGAGAGCGTAGAGATCCTTTCGCCGGGAGTAATAGGATAAAGAGGTTGATATGATGAAGCACTTATTCAAACGCGTTGCCGCTTTGCTCTTATCAGTGATCCTAGTGGCATCATTGATTACGGCAGCATCAGCAGACGACGTCATATTTTCTATTTATGATGCAGATGGAGAATTAATCAAAACTTTAAATACCATAAACATAGTACTAGACGCCGAAGTAGGAAAGTATGTTGACGAAGACTCCCCAATTACCATAGTACAAGAAAAGGATATAGTCTTGCCATCTACGATTACAAACCAAGATGATTTGCTTGGTGTATGGATAGGACCAAATATGACCCTTGATATGAATGGACATTCCATCACACTTAATGAAAACAACGTAGGTGCCGGTTTTGCCGTTACCGTGGGAGTAAAAAATCAGTACGGCAAACAAATAGTTATAAAAAATGGGTCGATAATTATTAACGCAAAAAGTGAAGCTGCTGAGGCATTGTTCTACCTTGGCGTCAGTTCACAATACTATCTATTACTAGAAAATGTATCGATTTCAGGAGGAAACTATGGCGTTGTAGTTTCTGGGGATGCGCCAATACAATCAATACCTAAAACAATAGTAACCGTTTCTAATTGCATAATTAAAGATACAGATATTCCGCTTACTCTTAATCCTCTTCCGTCTCAGCCGAGCATTGAGGGTACTGCCATAGTCGTAGAATCAGGCAACATCGAAAACCTGTATTCTGGCAATGCTTATTCCGGGCGAAATGTCGCTGTTAACTCAACGTCAAAAACAATAGAAGTTGATGGTGTGACCGGCACCGTCATCGTCTCACCCGACACCACCTCCATCATTGTTGACGACGGCAACACCTACCTGTACGACACGCTCCAGGACGCGGTCGACGCTGTGGACGCTCACGGAACGATCTATCTTCTCAAGCAGCCCTCGGACGGAAAGGTCACTGTGCCGGAAAAAGCCGGTTTCAGGATTGTTCCATTTGATGAGGACAGCGAGGTTGATACAGGCAAGCTTCAGCTTGTGACCGCGAGCGGCAACAAGGCATCTGTTGATGAGGACGGATACATAGTGATCGAGCAGCCTTGGATCGTGACGCTGGACAACGGCAACGGCGCTGCTGAAACTTACGAAGTCATCAAGGGCCAGCCCTTTACTTTCCCCGCAGCTCCCTCGAATTCCGGGTACATATTCCTCGGCTGGCGCGGGGCTGACGGCAGGACCTATAATACGGGCGACGTGGTAGAGATAAGCGGTGACACCACGTTCAAGGCGGTCTGGGGCAATCTGTCCGACGTCACCGAGCCCAGCGAGCCTAATGAACCTGTCGTGCCGGTGTTCCCTTTCAATGACGTGACTGCCCGCGACTGGTATTACAGCGCGGTCAAGTACGTCTACGAGAAGGGCCTGATGGACGGCGTTGACGTGGGCGTGTTCGAGCCGAACGCGAACATGACCCGCGCGATGGTCTGGGCGATCCTCGCCCGTATCGACGGCGAGACCGTCACCGGCGCGAACTGGATTGACACCGCCCGCGCCTGGGCGATGGCCGAGGGTGTCAGCGACGGCACCGACCCGAACGGCCTCGTGACCCGCGAGCAGTTCGCCACCATGCTCTGGCGCTACGCCGGCGAGCCCGCGAGCAGCTACAGCCTCGCGAAGTTCACCGACAATGCCAGCGTCAGCGACTGGGCGTCGACCGCGATGTCCTGGGCTGTCGAGAAGGGCATCATCACCGGCGTAACCGGCTCCACCTTCGTGCCTAAGGGCACCGCCACCCGCGCACAGTGCGCCGCGATGCTCATGCGGTTTGCGGAACTGTAAACCTGCCTCATAACAGCAAATCCCGCAGCGACAATCGCTGCGGGATTTTTGCTCGTTATGCCATGGCTAATTCGGGGTTTTCGTAGATGAGCCTATAGTCGCCCTCACTGACGGACTCCTAGACGGCCTCAAGATCCTCGTCGGCCAATTCGCTTTGGAATGTAGCCGTGAATCTGACACAGGTGCCGCAGGAGGCGGAGAGCTTCCGCAGCACCGGCGACATTGCCGCGCTCTCGCCGAGCTTTTTGAGCCGGCGCTCGAAGCGCAGCGCCCCGAGGTGGGTATAGAAATTCACGATGTTTCCCGTCATTCGACGGTGATCTCAAACTCGCTGTCGACTTCCTTGCAGCTGATCTTGCAACCGGCGTTGGAGGCGCAGCGGCAGATGTTCTGCAAGGGTATCTCGCTCTCGGCGAGGACGGAGACGAATATGGACACGAAGCCGATGAACTTCGCTATCTTCTTGTCCCAATTACGTCACTGCCGTATAATAGAGCCGGGAACATATAATCTGTCGCGCAAAGGCCGCTGCAGTCACATGACCGCAGCGGCCTTTTTGCATGAGCACGGCGCAATATTTCTTGCACTGCTGCCGGGGATAGTGTAAAATAAAGTAACTAAACGGCGTACGCCGTTTTCGCATTGTGGAACAATGCGAATGACCCTTTGCAGTCCCGGTGACCGTCACCTGGGCAGGGCAGCTGTGAAAAGGAGGTACTGAGAATCATGAGAAAGTATGTGTTTTCAATCGTCTTGGCACTGTGTTTGGTAGCGGCGCTGCTTCCTGGCATCCCTGCAGCGGCGGATGGTCATAATCACACTTGCCTGTGCGGGGCGGAGAATTGTACTCAGACCGGCACCGGGCATGAGAAAATACCGGATGACGCCGTATGGGAAGGCATTGGGGAAGACAAATTTAAAACGTTTGAAATAGGCGCAGCGGGTGAGACCCACTACTATTATCTCACTGAGGATATTAATTGCAACGCCGGGAGTTCTGGAATATATTTCAAGGGGAATGTTGTCCTGTGCCTCAATGGACATGATATAGATTTTTCTGGCGGCCAGAACCGCCTGGCCATTAAAGCGGCTGCAGATCGTGATACCAAACTCACTATCTGCGATTGCGACAGGACAAAACATAACTGTACTGTAGAATACAATGATACGTATAATAATAATAAATACGATTACACCTATTATGGCGGCGCTATAAAAGGCTATCGATTAGACATATCTAAAGGCACTCTTAATCTATACAGATGCACCATAACCGGATCAAATAATGCAGCTGCTATCAATATGGCTAGTGGTACCACCTTAAATATATATAATGGTGCCAGCGTTTTGGGAAACGGCAGCGTTGAAAGCGCCGTTTTAGTGAGGGGCGAATTCAATATGTATGGAGGCCTGATTGCCGGCAACTATGCGAACTCTGCCAATTCCTACGGCGGCGGCGTGAGAGTTGGCGGTTCCACTACTGCGGCAACTTTCCATATGTATGACGGGACAATACAAGATAACATGGCTGATAATGGCGGCGGCGTGTCTGTAACTGGCGGCAGCACTTTCTATATGCATGGCGGCACGATAGAAAACAACGCCACGCGCGGGGGCGGATGGCAGAATTATGGCGGCGGCGTGCTTGTCCATAACGGTACCTTCAATATGTACGGCGGCACAATAACAGGCAACCAGACCGGCACCGGCAACGGCGGCGGCCTTGCGTTGAGAGAGGGGACTCAAAGTACTGCCAATATCTATGGCGGTACCATCTCTAACAACATATCGCACGGTTATGGCGGCGGCATATATGTAAACGGCAGTACGCTAAATATTCAACCTGACGAAGGCAAGGTTATTAGCATCACTGGAAACAAGGCGTTTGACTGCCCAACTGAAGGGCATCAAACAGGTCGCGGCGGAGGCATGTATTTAGGGAATTTAGCTAACGGCACTTTGACCCTCGACCAAGTCAATATAAGCAACAATACAGCGGAAGACTGCGGCGGCGGCCTGTTCGTGAGCTGCGACGTGAATTTGGAGGATGGCGCTTCCATAACAGGCAATGGCGAAGGCTTGGTAAATGCAACTTCCTCCGCACACATGAATGGCGGCGGCGTTTATTTGGCCGGCGGCACGTTTAATCTTAACGGCGGAGGAATAAGCGGCAACAATGACGTATATAATGGCGCCGGCGTGTATGTAGCCGGCGGCACGTTCAACCTCAACAGCGGCAAAATAAATGGAAATAAAGCGCAGGCCTACGGCGGAGGAGTGTACGTAGCCGGCGGCACGTTCAACCTCAACGTCGGCGAAATAAGCAACAACGTAGCCTCCTTTGGCGGCGGCATGAATTACGAAGACGGTACAGTTAGAATTAATGAGGGCTCCACCATAAGCGGCAACACGGCCACTCGGGGCGCCGGAATTATGGTGAGTGGAGATAATATCACCATGAGTGGCGGCATTATCACCGGCAACAGAGCGAAAGGCAATCAATATAAGAATGGCGGCGGCGTATATATTGTACAGTATACAAAGCAGGGGACGGGTGTGATTACCGGCGTCTTCACCATGACTGGCGGCAAAATCACCGGCAACACTGCTGACATATATGGGGGCGGCGTGTATATCCAGAATAATGGCATATTCAACGTCTCTGGCGACGCAAATGTGAGCGGCAATACCGTGAATGGCAGAGCTAACAACGTCTACCTGAGCGACACCAATGCCGTGCTGACTATCACCGGTACGCTGAGTGGGGCCAAATTCGGCATCACGGCTAACGCCAACAAGCCCTTCACCAGCGGTTGGAACACCAATATGTCCGGCAGCGATCCTACGCAGTTCTTTACGTCGGATCTTGATGACTGCTATGTCACCTTGTCAGGAGACGAGGTGGAGCTGCGCAATGGCTATCAGATCAATTATGAGCTCAACGGCGGTCAGTTTGTGGACGAATATACGCCGGTATATTCGTATGTCAGCGGCGATCAGGCCATAACGTTGCCGGGAGCAGATGCAGTTACAAGGAATGGCTATACGTTTGATGGGTGGTATGAAAATGAAGACTTATCAGGCCAGGCCTGTACAGTGATTGCCAGCGGCTCTACCGGCCCAAAGACCTTCTATGCCAAGTGGACGGCAAAAACGTACAGAGTCACACTCGAGACCAACGGTGGCACGATAGTGGGCAGTGGCCTCACCGAGTACACCTGTGGCCAGGGCGCTGAACTGCCGACGAATGTCGAGAAGTCCGGCTATACATTTGCCGGGTGGTACGAGAACGACCGGTTCGAAGGGAGCGCGGTCACAGCTATCAGCGATACGGAGTACGGCGACAAGACATACTATGCCAAGTGGATGTCAAAGACGTACAGCGTCACACTCAATACCAACGGCGGCACGATAAAGAGCGGCAATGTTACCAATTACAGCTATGGCGAGGGCGCTGCGCTGCCGACGGATGTCGAGAAGTCCGGCTACACATTTGC
>ULTB01044264.1_pt1 | contig 13822 bp, 9 predicted proteins | sample 1957251 | NCBI WGS metagenome assembly ULTB01 (sample SAMEA4835724, study PRJEB28245) | human gut metagenome | biome: gut microbiome; material: fecal sample | place: Denmark | collected 2008
CTGTCGCTTTGTCCAGATTCTGAACGATAAATGTCATGTGGCTGACGCCGGAAATCATAGGCGATCCCTCCTGTGTGAGTTTGTTTTGCTATACTATACCATGACCGATGAAGGCGCACAAGGCCTCAGGGAAGAAAGGCGTTCCAGCTTCGGAAAGGGCCTCGACAAGACGGAGAGTTTTTGATAGTGTATATATGAATCTTTTAATAGGATATAGAGGGGGATAGTGCATGAGAATTTTAGTGGCAATGGAAGTCCATGAAGAACATGTGCGTTGGATTGAAGAGGCCGCGCAGGGCCATGAGGTCGTGTATTGGCCCGTCAAGGGGCTGGTCAGCGCCAGCGTATCAGAAGAAGAATTAGCCAAGGCCGACGTTATCATCGGCAACGTTGTGCCTGCCCAGCTGCGCCATGCCCGCAGGCTGCGCTGGCTTCAGCTCAGCAGCGCCGGCGCCGACGCATACTGCAAGGACGGCGTCATGCCGGCCGGAGCGGCCCTTACGAATGCGACAGGCGCTTTCGGCCTGGCCATAGCGGAGCATATGACGGCCCTGGTTTTTGCCATGATGAAAAAGCTGTACCGATACTACGACAATCAGAAAAACGCCGACTGGCATGACGAAGGCCAGGTAGAGTCGGTATACGGAAAAACGGTCCTGGTCATTGGATTCGGCGATTTGGGCCGCCAGTTCGGCAAGCGCATGAAGGCCATGGGTGCTCATGTCGTCGGCATGCGCCGCCGCAGCGGCGACGTGCCGACTGAAGCCGATGAAATGGGTACGATGGATAAGCTGGACGAGTATCTGGCCAAGGCGGATATTGTAGCGTCGTGCCTGCCCAACACGGCGGAAACGTATCACTTGTATACGAAGGAACGCTTCGACGCCATGAAGAAGGGCGCTTATTTTATCAACGTCGGCCGGGGCAGCAACGTCGTGCAGGACGATTTGTGCGCCGCTGTCCGCAGCGGGCACTTGGCCGGCGCTGCCGTCGACGTGACGGAGCCGGAGCCGCTGCCGGCAGACAGCCCGATGTGGCACACGCCGGGGCTTTACGTTACGCCTCACGTATCGGGCGGATACCATTTGCAGGCTACGCACGACAACATCGTCCGCATTGCCGCTGCCAACCTGCGTCATTTCCTGGCCGGCGAGGCGCTGGAAAACGTCGTCGATTTCGCCACTGGATATAAGAAATAAGGGAAAACACATGAGAAAACCCGCAGTAATGCGAGATAGTATTCGCTGTTACTGCGGGTTTTTCGGCCGAATAATGGGTATCGTCCGGCTTCCTTTATCGATAAAGTGAGCCGTTCCGTTCGTCGTGTCGATGAGGGCTGCTTTGAAAGCTTCCGTCCGTTCCTGCGGAATTTGCAGGGTAAAGGTTACGGTGTCGGAAAAGGCGCGGTCGGCGACGAGGATATCGAAGGACGGAGTCATCCGTTCCAGCGTGCTGACGAAGGAGTAGGAGACGGTAACGTCGGCAATGTCGTAGGGCTTGTAATCGGCGATATCCGCTGCCTGAAGCCCCAGGGTGACGGCGTGGCTGTAGGCCCGGATTAGGCCGCTGGCGCCGAGCTTGACGCCGCCGAAGTAGCGCGTAACGACGACGACCGTATTGGTAACGCCGCTTTTTTTTAGCGTTTCCAGCATAGGCCGCCCGGCCGTTCCCGACGGCTCCCCGTCGTCGCTCGATTTCTGCAGGGCGCCGTCGACGCCGATTTGGTAGGCGTAGCAATTATGATTGGCATCCCAATACTGCTTGCGCAGTTTTTCAATGCACGCCGCTGCTTCTGCTTCGCTGCGGACCTCTGCCAGCGTCGCGATGAAGCGGGATTTTTTTACGATGTATTCCGTTTCGGCCCGGCCGTATACAGACGTGATAAAAGAAGTAGCCATAGATGATCTGTCCTTTGCACTATACTTTTCTCTTATCATATCGCATTTGGCGGCGTTTGACAAAGGGGAAGGGCTATTTCCGCATCGACAGGTCTTCGATGTTCAGCAGCGTTTCGATGGCTTGCTGCTGCGATTGCGGCAGGGCGTGGATCGCTCGGATGATGCGACTGTCCTTTTCGGAAATAGACGCACAGTACTGACAGTCCGATTATCGTCCTGACAGAACATTCCCGGCCTGCCGACTAAGATGCAGATAGGGATTTGGAAAAAGTCGGCCATTCGCAGCAGTACGGAAATGTCGGGGGAATACAAGCCCGTTTCCCATGAATACACGGCTTGCTTGGACATGCCGAACAGCGCGCCGAATTCCGTCTGCGTCAAGCCTTTTTTCTTGCGGTAATACCTGATTTCTTGTCCTAGTGTCATAATGTAATCTCCCAGTGTGAACAAATGATACGTTATAGTGTACTGCCCTTATTATAAGGTGAATAGAAATGCAAGTCAATACAAAAATTGCATATTCCTTAATCTTGTCAAAAAATATCTGAATATTTAAAAGATAAGATAAATTCTATTACTACAACTATTTACACTTAAATCATATAATATGCATACATATGAATAAAAATTCTATAAATAAGGCGTAAACACTGGGATTGTTAATAATAAAATATTATATATGCGATAAATATAATTTATATTGAAAAGAAAGTATATACTAAATCGTGGAGGCCTTTTTGGTCGGCTGCGCCCATCAGTTCCCGGGCAGAGTGCATGGCTAAGATAGGAATGCCGACGTCCATGGTCCGGATGGGTAGATTGGCTGATAAGAGGGAACCGAGAGTCGAGCCGCCGGGCATGTCGGAGCGATTGACGAACCGCTGGCAAGGAATATGGGCCCTGCGGCATAAGGCGACGACAGCGGCCGCCGCTTCGGCGTCGCCGGCGTAGGACTGGCTGGCCGCCGTTTTGAGAGCGACACCTTGGCCGAGGCGGGGCATGTTGGTAATGTCGCACTTTTCCGGTACGTTGGGATGCATGGCGTGGGCGACGTCGAGGGACAGGATGAAGGCGTCGGACGCGTCGATGCGATACTCCCGGCGCGTATAGCCGAGGGAGGCGTAGAGTTCTTCTAACAGGGCGGGGAAGGCCTGGGACAAGGCGCCCTGTTTCGTCCGGCTGCCAACCTCTTCATTGTCGAACAGGGCGACGACGTGGAGGCCGTCGTGTCCCTTGCTTCGGACCAGACTGTCGACGCAGGCGTAGGCCGACGTCAGGTTATCCAGGCGGGGAGAGGAAATGAATTCGTTTTTCAGCCCCATCAGGCAGCCTTCTTCACACAAGTACACCGTAAGGTCGTAAGATAAGATATCCTCGGGCCGGCAATGGCATTCGGCGGCGAGAAATTGGAGAAAATAGGAGGCGTCGTCGCCTGGCCCCGTCAATGTCATGAGAGGCAGCATGTCTTTTTGAGGATTCAGGGCTACGCCGTCGTTGACATGGCTGTTCATGTGTATGGCCAGGCGGGGAATCGTCAGCAGGGGACGCCTGGCGTCGATCAGATGTACTGCCGGCTTGAAGGGATCGTCGCTGGCCACGGCTACCTTGCCGGCCAGGGACAGGGGCCTGTCGAGCCACGATTCGCGGATCATGCCGCCGTAAATTTCGACGTTGAGCTTTCCGTAGCCTTTTTGCGCCAGCGCCGCCGCCGGTTTGACGCGGAGGCAGGGAAAATCCGTATGGGCTGCGGCGATGCGCAGGTTAGCCCGCGGGTCAGGGCCAATTGTAAAGGCGATGAGGCTGGAATCGTAAAGGGAAATATAATATCCCTGACGAGGCTCCAGCTGCCAGGGCTCGTTCCAGCGCAGTTCCCGGAACCCTGCTTCCTTCAAGATGGCCGCGCTGGCTTTTACGGTGTGATAGGGCGAAGTGGCTTGGCTGATAAAATGCAGCAGGCGCTGCGAAAGATGTATGTCAGAGTATGTCATAATCGTACCGTCCTTTTCTGGAAAACTAGTATATCTTGGTATTTATTATAGCATATCTGGGAAATATGCGTTTAGAAAGGACATTTGCACGAATAAGCATGACGAATAGGGGAGGAAGCAGAAGGTTTCAGGAATTGCATGCTTTTTGCTGTCTTTAATGAAATCATGCATTGAGTTTAAATAAATAAATTTGATAAAAGAAATTTCTTTAAAAATATCAAACAACAAGCAGATAAACATTGACATAAGTAAAGTGAGAAGTTTATAATAAGTATTGTAATTTGATGTATGCGAAAAAGGTATACTGAGCGGAACGCATGCGATGGTTAATGGTAGTGTATTTTCCTGACGAACAGCCGTTTCAGGGCATATGCTGCCGAAAATTTATGATGACAGAGGTGACGTAGTATGAGTGAACAAAATGCGAAAGTCGTTCGTGAAGATTTGAACCGCGGCCTGCAGGAAAGGCACATCCAGCTGATTTCCTTTGGCGGGGCCATCGGCGTCGGCTTGTTCTTAGGGTCGGCGTCGGCTATTGAAAAGGCCGGTCCGGCCGTCGTCGTAGCCTACATTATCTGCGGCCTGGCTATTTTCTTCGTCATGCGGGCTATGGGCGAAGTCGTTGTCGAGTATCCCGTATCGGGCTCCTTCAGCGCTCATGCCTATCAATTCTTGAATCCCTTGGCCGGATATATTTCCGGATGGAATTACTGGTATTTCTGGATTGTTACCTGCATGGCTGAGATTACGGCCGTCGGCGTGTACATGCATTTCTGGTATCCCGACTTGCCCCAGTGGATATCCTGCCTGGCTGCGCTGGCTATCATGACCTGTGCCAATTTGATTTCCGTCAAGGCTTACGGGGAATTTGAATTCTGGTTCGCCCTTATCAAGATTATTACCATCATCTTCCTTATCATTACGGGCGGCGCCATGATTTTCTTCGGCTTCGGAAATAACGGCGTGGCTGTCGGCCTCAGCAACCTGACGGCGCACGGCGGCTTCTTCCCCAACGGCTGGGAAGGCGTGTTCGGCACGCTGGTCATGATTTCCTTCGCTTACGTCGGCATCGAGGTCATCGGCGTGACGGCCGGCGAAGCCCACAATCCGGCGAAGACCCTGTCCGGAGCGATCGACAAGGTGCTGTATCGAATCCTTTTGTTCTACGTACTGGCCTTATTGGTCATCATGGCTATTTATCCTTGGAACCAGCTCGGCCATCAGGGAAGCCCCTTCGTCATGGTATTTGAAAAATTAGGCATCAGCAGCGCGGCTCATATCATCAATTTCGTCGTCATTACGGCGGCTCTGTCTTCGTGCAACTCCGGCATTTACAGTACGGGGCGCATGCTGTACAACCTGTCCCTGCAGGGGAAGGCGCCCAAGTCGCTGAGCGTCGTCAGCTCTCATAAGGTGCCGTACCGCTGCATACTCGTATCCGTATTGTTCATGCTTATCGGCGTCGCCATGAACTATTTCCTGCCGGCGCAGGTATTCGTCATCGCTACGTCTATCAGCTCCTTCGCCTGCATGATTACGTGGAGCCTCATCTTGTTCAGCCAGATGAGCTATCGCAAATCGCTGAGTCCGGAACAGCGGAAATCTATTCGCTATAAAATGCCCTTATCGCCGTATTCTAACTATTTTGCACTCCTCTTTTTCGTCGTCGTCGTCATCTCGGCGGCCTTCGACGCCACGACGCGCATCGCCATTTTTGCGACGATCGTGTGGGTAGCGGCCTTGCTGCTCGTCTATTACGGCACGGGCGTTCATAAGGCGGAAAAAATCCGTTTCGAGCATTATAAGGGAGACGCCGTGGACCCGTCCAACCGGTAGGCCCGAATCTTGAAAAAGACGATAGCGTGCAGTATAGTTATAGTAGAAATCATATAAGCAACGTAGGGAAAGCAGTTGCCGGTCAGGACGACTGGCGGCTGCTGTTCCTTTTTAGACAGGATGGTGACAACCCATGGATGTACTGGAATTAACGGAGCATTTTACGAAACGGCCTGTGTGGGCCCAAATTGATTTAGACGCGGCGGCGTATAATATGCAGCATATTCGTCAGGCCGTCGGGCCGGATACGCTGATTACGTCCGTCGTCAAGGCCAACGCCTATGGCCACGGCGCAGTAGAGCTGGCGAAGGTGTTTTTGGAAAACGGAGCGGATCGGCTGGCCGTTGCCTGCGTCAGCGAGGCCGTAGAGCTGCGGCGGGCCGGCATTACGGCGCGCATCGTCATCCTGGGCCATACGGACGGCCGCCGGGCGCGGGACGTCGTGCTGTACGGCATCGACGCCGCCGTATTTCATTATCAGGATGCAGTCCTGTTTTCCGAAGAAGCGCAGCGGCAGAATCAGACGATACATGTTCACATCGCCGCCGATACGGGTATGGGACGCATCGGCTACCGGCCCAGTGAAGAAAGCATCGCAGAAATCAAGAAGATCGCAGCCTTGCCTCATGTAGCCATTGAGGGGCTGTTTACGCATTTTGCCGTCGCCGATATGGCTGGCGACGAGTCGGTGGGCTATACGAAAAAGCAGTACGAAGCCTTTGCCTGGTTCTGCCGGCGGCTGGAGGAAGAAGGCGTTCCCGTTAACGTCCGCCATTGCTGCAACAGCGCCGGCACGGCAGTGTATCCCGATTTCCGCTGCGACATGGTGCGGCCCGGCATTATCCAGTACGGATACAATCCGTCCGACGAAGTGCCGGTCCCGTCTTTTACGCCCCGGCCGGTCATGTCCCTGCGGTGCTGCGTGACTCACATCAAGACGATTGAACCAGGCGATACGGTCAGCTATGGCCGTCACTTTACGGCAAAGCGGCCGACGGTCATTGCGACGCTGCCGCTGGGATATTCCGACGGCTATCCCCGCGTCTTGTCCAATCGGGCTGAGGTCCTCGTCCATGGACGGCGGGCCCGGCAGGTCGGCAATATCTGCATGGATCAGTGCATGATCGACGTGACCGACATTCCCGGCGTTCAAATCGGCGACGAAGTCGTGTTGTTCGGACAGCAGGGCGGCGAAGCGATTCTGTTGGAAGAAATTGCCGGATTGATCGGCACGATAGATCATGAAATTCTCTGCAATATTAACCGCCGCGTCCCCCGCGTGTATATTCAAGGGGGAAAGGTCGTTAAGCGCGTAGAATATCTATTCGAATAGGCTCGGCAGCAGGCCATTGAGGATGGGCCGCTAAATACAGGTTCTCAATATAGGCGCGGCAGGACGTACGTTGCTTTGTACGGACTGCCGGGCCTATTTTTTGTTGCTTATTCTGCGGCCCCTATGGTATTATATAATGTAAACCTCAATGGGGCATCCTTGCCATAACGCAAGCCCTGATAGAGCGTCATTGCAGATATATTCGTGGAAACGGAGAGAACCTACATTGGATATTATAGAAAATAAATTCTACTTTTTGCTTACATATGGATGTCAGATGAACGAGTCCGACAGCGAGCGCTACGCCGGCCAGCTGGAATCGCTGGGATATCGCAGGACGGAAGACATGGATATGGCCGATGTCGTCCTGCTCAACACCTGCTGCGTCCGCGAGACTGCCGAAGGAAAGATCCTGGGAAAAATCGGCGAGCTCAAGCACGTCAAGCAGCATAATCCGAACCTCATCATCGCCGTCGCAGGCTGCATGGCCCAGGAATGGCAGGACCGCCTGTTTGAACGGGCGCCTCACATCGATTTGGTCATCGGCACGCATAATATACACAAGCTCGTCGAGCTCATTCGGGAACGGCAGGCCAAGTCGGGCCATTATCTGGAAGCCGACATGACCGTGCCGGCCTTTCACGATTTGCCGACGAAACGGTTCCAGAAATTTTTCGCCTGGGTGCCGATTATGAACGGCTGCAATAAATTCTGCACGTACTGCATCGTTCCCTACGTACGGGGCCGCGAAGTAAGCCGGCCCATTGCCGACATCGTCAGGGAAATCGAGGAGATTGCCAAAGAAGGCTATAAAGAAATTACCCTGCTGGGGCAAAACGTCAATTCGTATGGCCTGGATTTGAAGGACGGCACCGACTTTTCGGCCCTCCTTCAGGCCGTGGACCGCATCGACGGCATCGAACGGGTGCGGTACATGACCAGCCATCCCAAGGATATGACCTTTGCCATGATCGACGCCATCGCCGACAGCCGGAAGGTCGTTAACCACATGCACCTGCCGATTCAGAGCGGTTCCGACGAGCTGCTGAAAAAGATGAACCGGGGCTATACGGTAGACCAATATATGGAACTGGTAGAGTACGCCCGCAAGCGCATTCCCGACCTGGTGCTGACGACGGACATCATCGTCGGCTTCCCCGGCGAAACGGAAGAAATGTTTTGCCAGACTCTGGATCTGCTGAAACGGGTTCAGTACGACATGGCTTACACCTTCATTTATTCGCCTCGCACGGGGACGCCGGCAGCCAAGATGGATCATCAGATTCCCCAAGAGGAAAAGAGCCGCCGCCTGCAGCGCCTCATGGATGTGCAGAACGTGTACAGTCTGCAGCTGAATCAGGCTATGGAGCATAAGGAATACGAAGTCATCGTCGAAGGACCGACTAAAAACGACGAAAACCACTGGTTCGGCCGGACGACGGGCAATAAGATGATTATATGGGAACACGACGGGTCCGCAGCCATAGGCGACACCGTAAAGGTCGCCGTCGATAAGGGGCAGACCTGGGTATTGAAAGGACATTTAATTCATTAAGGAGGCAGCGCGTTGGCTGATACAGTAAAGTTGACTCCTATGCTTAAGCAGTATTTGGAGGTCAAGGCTCAATGTCCGGATAAGATATTGTTTTTCCGGCTTGGCGATTTTTATGAAATGTTTAACGACGACGCTTTGACGGCATCGCGGGAATTGGATTTGACGCTGACCGGACGGGGCGTCGGAAATAAGGAACGGGTTCCTATGTGCGGCGTGCCCTTCCACTCGGCCGACACCTACATCGAGCGGCTGGTCCACAAGGGCTACAAGGTGGCGATCTGCGAGCAGATGGAAGACCCGAAAACGGTCAAGGGCATCGTCAAGCGCAAGATCATCAAGGTCATCACGCCGGGGACAATTACCCTGGAAAATGCCGTAGCCTCGAAAAAGAACAACTATATCAGCTGCGTCTGCGCGCGCGACACGTCGATTGCCGTCGCCCTGATGGACGTGACGACGGGAGAATGCCTGTGGTCCCTATGCAACGCCGGCGCCATGGACGACGTGCTGTTTGATATTTTTTCGGTATATGAGCCGAGCGAGCTCATATACGCCCATATGGACGAATACATGGACGCCGTCCAGGCTTATCTGCGCAGCCGGCTGGCCCAGTGCGCAGTGACGCCCTTTGCCGCTGACGATGCCGCCGACTACGAAGCGGTCGCAGTCCGGTATTTTGGGGCGGAAGCGGTAGAGGAAGCGAAGGGAGCGGCGGCCTGCATCGGCATGCTCCTGACCTATGTCGGCGAAGTCATGCAGTCCGATATCGGCCATATCAACTCGCTGGAACGTATTGACAACGAGCGCCGCCTGGTCATCGACGCTGCCAGCCTGCGCCATCTCGAAATTACGCAGAACGTCCGCGACGGCGGCCGCAAGGGCACGCTCCTGTCGATTTTGGACAAGACGAAGACCGCCATGGGCGGCCGGCTGCTGCGCAAGTGGCTGGAAGCGCCTCTGGTGCGCATGGCCGATATTACGATGCGGCAGGATGCCGTCGAAGAGATTCTCAGCCATGAAATCATGCGGCAGGACCTGGCCGATACGATGGACCGGATTTACGATTTCGAACGTATCCTGACCCGCATCGAAACGGGGACGGCCAGCCCGAAGGACCTGGTGGCCCTGCGGGAATCTCTGGCGGCAATACCGCAGCTCCGGCACATCCTGGAGCAGGCCGATGCGGACCTGCTCCAGCGCCTGCGCGATCGGATCCAGACGCACGACGATATGTACGACCTGCTGTGCCGCAGCATCAAGGACGAGCCGGGACTGGTTATCCGCAACGGCGGCGTCATCCGTGACGGCTATTCAGCCGAGCTCGACGAAATCCGCTCTATCGCCGCCAACAGCAAGGCCTATTTGAAGGAGCTGGAAGAGCAGGAAAAAGAAAAGACGGGCATCAAGATGAAAATAGGCTATACGAAGGTATTCGGCTATTACTTTGAAATTTCCCACGCCAATACAAAGCCTATTCCCGATTATTACGTGCGCAAGCAGACGCTGGTCAACGCCGAACGGTATATCACGCCGGCGCTGAAGGAGTTTGAAGTCAAGGTGCTGACGTCGCAGGAACGGATGCTGGAGCTGGAATACCAGCTTTTCGGCCAGCTCCGCAGGGACATACAGGGCCATATCCGGGAAATGCAGCAGACGGCTCGGGCCATCGCCCGTGTCGACTGCTTGTACAGCCTGGCCTGCGCCGCCCATGACAACCACTATATACGGCCGGGCCTGAATACGAAGCAGGCCGTGCAGATCAAGGACGGCCGCCATCCGATTATTGAAAAATTCCTGAAGGACGAGCTGTTCGTGCCGAACGACGTGACGCTGAACCACAGCAGCCATGAAATCCTGGTCATCACCGGCCCGAATATGGCTGGCAAGTCGACGTACATGCGGCAGGTTGCCGTCCTGGTACTCATGGCTCAGACCGGCTCGTTTATCCCGGCCCGCGAGGCGTCTATCTGCCCGGTGGACCGTATTTTCACCCGCATCGGCGCCAGCGACGACATCCTGAGCGGTCAGAGCACCTTTATGGTAGAAATGAAAGAGGTATCTTATATTTTAAGCCACGCGACGGAGCGCAGCCTCCTCGTCCTCGACGAAATCGGCCGGGGCACAAGCACCTTTGACGGCATGTCCATTGCCCGGGCTGTCATCGAGTATTGCCTGAAGCACATCCACGCCCTGACGCTTTTTGCCACCCATTACCACGAATTGACCGACATGGCCGATACGTCGGAAAAAATAAAGAACTACACTGTGGCCGTAAAGGAACGGGGCAAGAATATAAAATTTTTGCGGCGCATCATTCCCGGCGGCGCCGACCGCAGCTACGGCCTGCACGTAGCCCGGCTGGCCGGCCTTCCCGAAAGCCTGCTGAAGCGGGCCGACGTCATCCTGTCGGAACTGGAGTCCCAGGGAGCCGTGGCGACGCCTGCGCCGGCAGCTAAAAAAGAAAGCCGTCCGCCGGCGGACAGCCTGTTTACCGACCCCGTGCTGGAGCGGCTGCTCTCCGTCGACGTGTCGAGTATGACGCCTATTGAAGCGATTTCATTTCTCTACTCCTTGCAGAAAGAAGCTAAAGAAGGGAGCGGCATGAATTGAGTTCTATTATAAATTTGCTTGACGAGGCGACGCGCAATAAAATTGCCGCCGGCGAAGTCGTAGAGCGGCCGGCGTCGTGCGTCAAAGAATTGGTGGAAAACGCCATCGACGCCGGCGCGTCGGCTATTGAAGTGGAAATAGCCGACGGCGGTCAGTCGTATATGCGCGTTACCGATGACGGCTGCGGCATGAGTCCCGAAGACGCGCGCAAGTGCATTATCCGCCATGCGACGAGCAAGATCAGCGCCGTCGAAGATATCTTTGCCATCAGCTCGCTGGGATTCCGCGGCGAAGCCGTGCCCAGCATCGCCGCCGTATCGCATATGCAGATTACGACGCGCCGGCCCGACGACGACTTTGCTACGCATCTCCTTCTCGACGGCGGCGAAATTACCAGCGAAGACCAGATCGGCGCGCCTGTAGGCACGACGATGGAAGTGAGCGATTTATTTTACAATACGCCGGCCCGCCGCAAATTTTTGAAAAGCGAGCGAACGGAAAGTTCCAAGATCAGCGAAATGATTACCAAGCTGGCCTTATCGCATCCGTCCATTGCCTTTACCTTTACGAATAACGGCCGGACGACGCTGCATACAGGCGGAGGCGGCGAGCTGAAGGAAACGATAGCCAATATTTACGGCGCGGCGCTGGCGAAGGAAATCTTCTCCATTTCCCATGACGACGGCGATATTGCCATCGAGGGCTACGTAGGCAAGCCGTCGGTGTTAAAGAGCACGCGGGCCTGGCAGACCTGCATCGTCAACGGCCGCATCGTTCACAATCCCCTCATATTTAAGGCCGTGGAAAACGCCTATCACGCCATGCTGCCCAAATCGGGCTATCCCTTCGCCATGATTCACATTCACATGGACCCGGCGGCGGTAGACGTCAACGTCCATCCGGCCAAGACGGAAATAAAATTTGCCGACGAACAGGCCGTATATCGGGCTGTGTACCACAGTATCATTACGGCCCTGGTAGCCCAGGAAAAGCCGGAAGACATTGCGACGAATATCGATATGCCGCCGCAGCAGATACAGCGCAGGGAAGCGGAGGAAGAGTCGTTGGAGCTGAAAGAGCAGACGGCGGCTCCGCCGGCACAAGCCCAGGAACTCCCCTTTGAGGACCTTTCGCCCCTGCCGCAGCGGCGTGCCGACGCCGTACAGGAACCGAGGAGTATGCCCGTGTGGGAAACGAGAGATGCCGTGACTCCCGTATACAGCCGTCAGGACGAGACGGGCAGAACGGCTGCGTGGTCGTCGGCCAATACATATGAGCCCTCCCGGTCTTCAGCTGACGATTGGGACGCCTTTAGCCGCGAACTGACGTCGAAGGGACAGGCGGCGCAGGACGACGCGCCGGTCATTACCTTCGACGGCGATGAAGACGTATTTATTCCTCTGGGCGAGGTAGCCGACTGCTTCATTATCGCCAAGAAGGGCCAGGATTTGTACATTATAGACCAGCATGCGGCGCATGAACGGATACGCTATGATAAATTCTGCCGGCGGGCGGAGAAAATGCCCAGCCAGCAGCTGCTGACGGCGGAATTCGTGGAAGTCGATAGTGACGACATGACCTTGCTCTTGGAACGGCCGGACGTATTCGCCGATTTGGGCTATACCTATTCCGAGGCGGGGCCGTCGACGCTGCGCGTGGAAGAGGTGCCCTGCGACTTGCCGACGAGCCAGATAGCCGATTCTCTCGAGGATATCTGCCGGGCTCTTCACGAAAACGACGCCGTAGACAAGGCGGCGCTGCGCCATCGTTCCCTGGCGTATTTGTCGTGCCACGGCGCAATCAAAGCCGGCGACGCGCTGAATATCCGCCAGATGAAGCAGCTGCTGGAGGACTTGTTCCATACGGATAAGCCCTACGTGTGCCCGCACGGCCGGCCGATTATCGTGCGCTTTACGCCGGACGAGCTGGCAAAATTATTCAAACGGACGTAGCGATGGAAAGAATATATGTAACGCCTTCGCTGAAGGCGAAAGATAAGCTGACTCAAGAAGCCCGCGTCTGGGCCGATGAAATCGGCGCCGTTTTCGTGCCGCGCCGGGGCCGGACGATGGAAGAATTGCAGGCTGCGTACGGAGAAGCTGTCCTCGTGTATACGTCGCGGGGGCCGCAGCTCACGCGGGCTGAGGGCACTCACTTTTTCAGCCTGAATATGGCGGAGCTCCGCATTCAGCATATTCGAAAGGGGCAGACGGATCATCTGCTCGAAGCTATCGGTGCGGAAGGGCCGATACGGCTCCTCGACTGTACCTGCGGCTTTGGCGCCGACGCGATTACGGCGTCTTTCGCCTTGCCTGCCGGTTCCGTCGTCCATGGGCTGGAAGCTTCGCCGTTGCTGGAAGCCGTGACCGAATGGGGCTGCCGGTATTTTTGTCATGCACAGGACGATGTGACGGCGGCCTTGCGGCGCGTCCAGGTGCGGAGGGGAAATTATAAGGACTATTTGGAAGACGCGTCGGCCCCTCTGTACGACGTATTGTATTTTGACCCCATGTTCAGCCGGCCTGTGGCGTCGAGCTGCCAATTCCAGCCCGTGCGGCCTATTATGGATCACGAGCCGCTGACGGTGGAATCCCTGCGGCTG
>ULTB01052457.1_pt1 | contig 13579 bp, 7 predicted proteins | sample 1957251 | NCBI WGS metagenome assembly ULTB01 (sample SAMEA4835724, study PRJEB28245) | human gut metagenome | biome: gut microbiome; material: fecal sample | place: Denmark | collected 2008
TCCAGGAGATCAAGGCACGCGAGGGACGCGTCATCGCCTTTGTCTCGAAGGGCGAGCAGGACATCACCCGGATGGCCGACGCGACGATCGAGCTGCCCGACACGCTGGAGTGTCTGGAACCGCTCATGGCCACCGTTCCCCTGCAGTTGCTGGCCTACTACATCGCTGTCTGCAAAGGCAAGGATGTTGACCAGCCGCGCAACCTGGCCAAGAGCGTGACGGTGGAATAACAAAAAAGCAATAATGTCTAAATAAGCCCGTCGCCGACGTGGCGGGCGTGAACAAGATATATGGAGAATAACATACACGAGGATTGTGGCGTGGCCATGATTCGCTTGCTGAAACCGCTGGAGTACTACCAGCAGAAGTATGGTACATGGATGTACGGCCTCAACAAGCTCTATCTGATGATGGAGAAGCAGCACAACCGTGGCCAGGAGGGTGCCGGCATGGCGGCCGTGAAGCTCCAGTCGGAGCCAGGTAATGAGTATATGTTCCGCGAGCGGGCGGAGGGCAAGAACGCCGTGACCGATATCTTCGGTATCGTGCACGAGAAGCTGAGCCACTACACGCCCGAGCAGCTTTCCGACGCCACTTTCGCGAGCGACCATCTGCCCTTTGCGGGCAACCTGTACATGGGCCACCTGCGCTATTCTACCACGGGCAAGAGCGGCCTTACCTATGTGCACCCGTTCCTGCGCCGCAACAACTGGAAGGCCAAGAACCTCTGCATGTGTGGTAACTTCAACATGACCAACATCGAGGAGATCTTCCAGAAGCTCACCCGCCAGGGCCAGTGTCCGCGCATCTATAGCGACACCTATATCCTGCTGGAGCTGATGGGCCATCGCCTCGACCGCGAGGTGGAGCGCAACTTCGTCATTGCCCGCGACAACGGACTGAAGGACCAGGACATCACGCGCTACATCGAGGACCATGTCGAGATGGCCAATGTGCTCAAGACGACCATGACCGACTTCGACGGAGGCTATGTCGTCTGTGGCATCACCGGCAGCGGCGACTTCTTCTCCATGCGCGACCCCTGGGGCATCCGTCCGGGCTTCTACTACAAGAACGACGAGATCGTCGTCGTCGCCTCGGAGCGCCCTGTGCTGCAGACCACCTTCGACCTCGAGTGTGAGGACATCCAGGAGCTGCAGCCCGGCGAGGCCATCATCGTCAATAAGGCCGGCGAGTGCTCCATGCACCAGATCGTGCCGCAGCGTGGCGACGCCGCCTGCTCCTTTGAGCGCATCTACTTCTCCCGCGGATGCGACCGCGATATCTACAACGAGCGCAAGAAGCTCGGAGAGCAGCTCACGGATCCCGTCCTCAAGGCGGTCGATTACGATATCAACCACACCGTGCTCTCTTTCATCCCCAACACTGCCGAGGTGGCTTTCTACGGCCTCGTGCAGGGTTGCGAGCGCTGGCTCACGGAGCGCAAGATAGAGCAGGTGCGCCAGTTGGAGAGCGTCGAGGAGGTGGACGACGAGGCCCTCATCAGTGTCCTGCGCCAGCATGTGCGCTCTGAGAAGGTGGCCTGGAAGGACATCAAGCTGCGCACTTTCATCACCGAGGGCAACTCGCGCAACGACCTCGCAAGCCACGTCTATGACATCACCTACGAGAGCATCGAGGGTGGGGTGGACAACCTGGTCATCATCGACGACTCCATCGTTCGCGGCACGACACTCAAGGAGAGCATCCTCCGCATCCTCGACCGTCTCCATCCGAAGAAGATCGTCGTGGTGTCGAGTGCGCCGCAGATCCGCTATCCCGACTACTACGGCATCGACATGGCCCACCTGGAGGAGTTTTGCGTCTTCCGTGCCACGGTGGCGCTGATCCAGGAGCGGGGCATGGAGGACGTGCTCGGCGAGGTCTATAGCAACTGTCTCAAAGCCCTGCGCAAGCCGAAGGGCGCCATCGAGGAAAACCCCGTCAAGGGCGTCTATAAGCCGTTCACGGTGGAGGAGATCAACCGCAAGATCGTCGAGATGCTGCGTCCGCAGGGCATGACGACGCCTGTGGAACTGGTCTTCCAGAGCATAGAGGGACTCCATGAGGCCATCCCCTACAACCATGGCGACTGGTACTTCACGGGCGACTATCCCACCGATGGTGGCATGCGCCAGGTCTGCAGGGCCTATATCAATTTTTATAAGAACATAATTCAAAACTCTTAATAATGCGCAAAGTAACCTTACAGCTCAGCGACGGTACTGAGTTTCATGGTAAGAGCTTCGGCTACGAGCAGCCCGTGGCCGGCGAGGTAGTGTTCAACACTGCCATGATGGGCTACCCTGAGAGCCTTACCGACCCGTCCTATGCGGGTCAGCTTCTCACGATGACTTTTCCGTTGGTGGGCAACTATGGCGTGCCGCCATTCACATTTGACAAGCAGACGGGTCTTCCCGACTTCATGGAGAGCGACCGTATCTACGCCTCCGCATTGATTGTATCTGATTATAGCGAGCAGTATTCCCATTGGAATGCCGTCGAGAGCCTCGGCGAGTGGCTCCAGCGCGAGAAGGTGCCAGGCATCACGGGCATTGATACGCGCGAATTGACGAAGGTGCTGCGCGAGCATGGCGTGATGATGGGCAAGATCCTCTTCGACGATGAGCCCAACAACGTGCCGGAGGCCGACTATGAGGGCGTCAACTTCGTGGACCGCGTCTCCGTCAAGGAGATCGTCCGCTACAACGAGGGTGCGGGCCGCAAGGTCGTGCTGGTCGATTGTGGCGTCAAGGCCAACATCATCCGCGAGCTGATCCAGCGTGGCGTGGAGGTGGTCCGCGTGCCCTGGAACTACGACTATACCGACATGGAGTTTGACGGTCTCTTCCTGGCCAATGGTCCTGGCGATCCCGACATGTGCTCCGAGGCCGTGAAGATCATCCGCAAGCAGATGAGCCGCAGCCGCAAGCCCATCTGTGGTATCTGCATGGGCAACCAGTTGCTCTCCAAGGCTGCTGGCGCCACGATCTATAAGTTGAAGTACGGCCACCGCGGCCACAACCAGCCGGTGCGCATGGTGGGCACGGAGAAGTGCTTCATCACCTCGCAGAACCACGGCTACGCCGTCGATGCGCGCACGCTGGACAAGGACTGGGAGGAGCTCTTCGTCAATATGAACGATGCCTCCAACGAGGGTATCCGCCACAAGGAGAACCCCTGGTTTAGCTCGCAGTTCCACCCCGAGGCTTGCTCGGGCCCGGTCGATACGGAGTTTATGTTCGATAAGTTTGTTGAAACATTGAAGCAGTCATGATAGAACAACATATAAAGAAGGTATTGATTCTCGGTTCCGGCGCGTTGAAGATTGGTGAGGCCGGCGAGTTTGACTACTCCGGCAGCCAGGCCCTCAAGGCCCTGCGCGAGGAAAATATCGAGACGGTGCTCATCAACCCCAATATTGCCACGGTGCAGACCTCCGAGGGTGTGGCCGACCAGATCTACTTCCTCCCCGTGCAGCCCTATTTCGTCGAGCGCGTTATCGAGAAGGAGCGTCCCGACGGCATCCTCTTGTCCTTTGGTGGACAGACCGCACTCAACTGTGGTGTGGAACTGGAGAAGAGCGGCGTGCTGAAGAAGTTTGGCGTGAGCGTCCTGGGTACGCCCGTGGAGGCCATCATGAACACGGAGGACCGCGAGCTCTTCGTCGAGCAGCTTGACCAGATCGACGTCAAGACCATCAAGAGCGAGGCTTGCGAGGACATGGAGCAGGCCCGCAAGGCTGCTGAGCAACTCGGCTACCCCGTCATCATCCGTGCAGCCTATGCGCTGGGCGGACTGGGTAGTGGCTTCGCAGACAACGAGGAGGAGCTGACCCGCCTCTGCGAGAAGGCCTTCTCTTTCTCTCCCCAGGTGCTGGTGGAGAAGAGCCTCAAGGGCTGGAAGGAGATAGAGTACGAGGTGGTGCGCGACCGCTACGACAACTGCATCACGGTCTGCAACATGGAGAACTTCGACCCGCTGGGCATCCATACGGGTGAGAGTATCGTCATCGCTCCGTCGCAGACTCTGACCAATAGCGAATATCACAAGCTGCGTGCGCTCTCCATCAAGATCGTGCGCCATATCGGCATCGTCGGCGAGTGCAACGTGCAGTACGCCTTCGACCCGCAGAGCGAGGACTATCGTGTCATCGAGGTCAATGCTCGCCTCTCCCGTTCTTCGGCCCTGGCTTCCAAGGCCACGGGCTATCCCCTGGCTTTCGTGGCCGCCAAGCTTGGCCTGGGCTACGGACTCTTCGAACTGAAGAATTCCGTCACCAAGACCACCTCGGCCTTCTTTGAGCCGGCCCTCGACTATGTGGTCTGCAAGATTCCGCGCTGGGATCTGAGCAAGTTCCGCGGTGTGGACAAGGAGCTGGGCAGCTCCATGAAGTCGGTCGGAGAGGTGATGGCTATTGGTCGCAACTTCGAGGAGGCTATCCAGAAGGGTCTGCGCATGATTGGACAGGGAATGCACGGCTATGTGGAGAACAAGGAGCTGGAGATCGACGACATCGACGCGGCGCTGCGTGAGCCGACGGACAAGCGTGTCTTCGTCATTTCCAAGGCCATGCACAAGGGCTACACCGTCGATCAAATCCACGATCTGACGAAGATCGACCGCTGGTTCCTCTACAAGCTGCGCCATATCATCGACATCGACGAGGAGCTGAAGCGCCACAATGTCAACACGCTGGGCAAGGACCTGCTCCGCGAGGCAAAGGTCTATGGCTTCAGCGACTTCCAGATAGCACGCGCCATCGGACTGGAGGATGAGTGCAAGAACATGCACCAGGCCAACCTCGTGGTGCGCAAGTTGCGCAAGAGCTACGGCATCCTGCCGGTGGTGAAACAGATTGACACCCTGGCCGCTGAGTATCCGGCTCAGACCAACTACCTCTACGTCACCTACGCCGGCACGAAGTCGGACGTGGACTTCCAGAACGACCGCAACTCCGTCGTCGTGCTCGGATCGGGCGCCTACCGTATCGGTAGTTCCGTGGAGTTTGACTGGTGTGGCGTCCAGGCTCTGCAGACCATCCGTCGCCAGGGCTACCGCTCCATCATGGTCAACTACAACCCCGAGACCGTCTCCACCGACTACGATATGTGCGACCGTCTCTACTTCGACGAACTCACCTTCGAGCGTGTGATGGATATCTTCGACCTGGAGCGTCCTCACGGCACGATCGTCTCCACGGGTGGTCAGATCCCCAACAACCTTGCCATGCACCTCGACGCGATGAACGTGCCCATCCTGGGTACGGCGGCCAAGGACATCGACAATGCCGAGGACCGTGCCAAGTTCTCGCAGATGCTCACCGAGCGCGGTATCAACCAGCCCGAGTGGAGCGCGCTGACGAGCATGGAGGACATTGATGAGTTTGTGGCCCGTGTCGGCTTCCCGCTCCTCGTGCGTCCGAGCTACGTCCTTTCGGGCGCTGCCATGAATGTCTGCTCCAACTACGATGAGCTCAAGCGCTTCCTTCAGTTGGCTGCCAACGTCAGCGAGGACCATCCCGTCGTGGTGTCGAAGTTTATCGAACACGCCAAGGAGATCGAGATGGACGCCGTGGCCCGCGACGGCGAGATCATGGCCTACGCCATCTCCGAGCACATCGAGTTTGCTGGTGTCCACTCTGGCGACGCCACGATTCAGTTCCCGCCGCAGAAACTCTACGTCGAGACCATGCGCCGCATCAAGCGCATCAGCCGTCAGATCGCCGAGTCGCTCCATATCAACGGTCCGTTCAACATCCAGTTTATGGCCCGCGAGAACGACATCTACGTCATCGAGTGCAACCTCCGTGCCTCTCGTTCCTTCCCGTTTGTCTCGAAGGTCCTGAAGCTCAACCTCATCGACTTGGCCACGAAGATCATGCTCGGCGTGCCCGTGGAGAAGCCGAAGAAGAACCTCTTCGACCTCGACTATGTCGGTATCAAGGCCAGCCAGTTCTCCTTCAACCGCTTGCAGAAGGCCGACCCGGTCCTCGGTGTCGATATGAGCTCTACGGGCGAGGTGGGCTGTCTGGGCGACGACACCAATACGGCCCTGCTCAAGAGTATGCTCGCCGTCGGCCACCGCATCCCCGAGAAGAACATCCTGCTCTCCACGGGTGCCGCGAAGCAGAAGGCCGAGATGCTCGACGCTGCCAAGTTGCTCCAGCAGCACGGCTACAAGCTCTATGCCACGGGCGGCACGTCGCGCTATCTGACCGAGAACGGTGTGGAGAACACGCTAGTCTATTGGCCTTCGGATGCCGACAAGAAGCCGCAGGCCCTCGACATGCTCCACGAGAAGCAGATCGACATGGTGGTCAACATTCCGAAGGATCTCACCGTCCACGAGCTCTCCAACGGCTACAAGATCCGCCGTGCGGCCATCGACCTCAACATCCCGCTTATCACCAACAGCCGTCTGGCCTCCGCCTTCATCCGCGCTTTCTGCACGGTGAAGCCCGAGGACATCGACATCAAGCCGTGGGGTGCCTATTAAGTCAGGAATAGACCTATTTCTCAGAACCATATCGGGCTTCGTCCGTTTGATGCTATGTTGTCAGACGGGCGAAGCCTGTTTCTCCTCGCGAGGCTGCTGCGCTTCTGAGGGATCAAGTCTTACCTCATCCCAACATTTTCACCCATCCCAACATTTTCACTCCATCCTAATGTTTTCACCCCACCAAACCCCAGTTTTTACGATGCGACAACTCCTCTACACATTCTTTCTTATGGCCACGGCCGCTCTCTTCTCCTGTGGCAACAATACCCTCCACGGCGAGCATTACGACACAACGCTGGTCGATACGATGCTGGCGATGGTGCCAGGCGGATCGGACGATAGCGACGCCACGCCGCTGCAATGGACCTACAATGCCGACTCCACGCTGGCCACGCTCACGAGCCGTGCCAACCACAAGTCGCAGATTACGGCCCAAAACAAGATGACCATCCAGGTGAGGCTGCGCAAGGGCATTGGCACGCAGACCTTCCTCGTGCTTCGCGACGGCGAGCGCTTCGCCGTGGGCAATAGCGACACGGCCAACATCGTCAACGTCTATAGCGAGGGCAAGATGGTGGGCAAATACCGCCACCAGCCCGGACCCAACAATGCGCCCGACACAGCCTTCATCTACGACAAGGCTTTCCTCTTCAACCTGCGCGCCTCCTCCACCATCAAACTTGAGTTCGAGACCTTCACCAGCGGCCGCATGACCTACGACTTCAAGTGTGAGAAGCCCTTGGAATGGACGAAGCAATAGCGTAGGAGCGAAGAAATAGGGTAGGGGCGAAGGAAAAATGGAGGAGTCCGTCGGCGTGATATGAAAAAAAAACACGTTGGGGACGGACATTTTTTCTCATATATTTTGCAAGTTCATAGGAAAGTCGTAACTTTGCACGCGTATAGAATCAATCTAACGAAGAGGCGTGCCGGAGGTTGGCCTCATGCTCCTCAGGGAGCTACGAGATCGGCCTTCAGAGAACCTAAGTACTAACTATCGTGAGAGTAACCTTTTAATGAAAATGGGACAATCATCGGCGGAGAAAGCACGCAAGGCCATCAATGTGGCCGAAATATGGAGCAAAGTAAGTCATTTGCTGAGCACCAAAAAGTTTTGGATGGAACTGCTCGTCATGACGGTGGGCATGTTTGTGGCCTCCTCGGCCGTCCACTTCTTCCAGGTTCCCAGCAAACTGGTCATCGGGTCGTTCTCAGGACTGGCCCTGGTGGTCTATCAGTTGTTTCCTATCGTTTCTGTAGGTACCTACCTGCTGCTGATCAACATCGTGTTGCTCATCCTGTCCTTCATCCTGTTGGGCAATGAGTTTGGGGCCAAGACCGTTTACACCTCGCTCATCGTAGGTCCGATGGTCGATTTCCTGCAATGGCTTTTCCCCATGAAGCAGTCGCTCTTTGCCGTCACCATCGCCGGCACGGGCCAGGTGATGCTCGATCCGTGGTTTGACCTGCTCTGCTTCGTGCTTGTGCTGGGTCTCTCCCAGAGCATCCTGTTCAGCATCAACGCCTCGACGGGAGGCCTCGATATCGTGGCGAAGATCGTCAATAAGTACTGCCATCTCAACCTCGGCTCCTCGGTCATGGTCTGTGGCTGCGTCATCTGCTCCATGGCCATTCTCGTCAACGACATCTCAATGGTGCTCGTGGGTCTGATCGGCACATGGCTCAACGGTCTGGTCATCAACTACTTCATGGAGAAAATCAATCAGAAGACGCGCGTCTTCATCATCTCCGACGACCACGAGAAGATTCAGCAGTATGTCATCAACACCATGCGCCGCGGCCTCACGCTCCATCCCGTCTATGGCGGCTACAGCAACCAGCGGCAGATGCAGATCGAGGTGGTGCTCACCCCCGACGAGTTCTCCGACTTGGTCGATTTCATGCACAAGGAGAAGATACGATCCTTCATGACCTCCGATACGGTCAGCCAGGTGCATGGTATATGGAACAAGCGCCACCTGCTCGACTTCTCGGGCGAATGAGGCTTCCGCTCTCGGCAGTAGATGTGCTCAATGGATTCTGTTGGGCAGGTCTACGGACTCAGTCAGCGTGTCTATGGACTCAGTCAGAGTGTCAATGAACACAGCCAGAGCGTCAATGGACACAGTAGGCGAGTCAATGGACGCAATGGGGGCGGTGCTGAATGGAAACGTGAATCAAGAAAAGAAAAAGATAAGCCTTGGGTGCGGGCAAGCGCAGCGGTTCGGAGAAGTCCGTCCTGCCAGCATAGGCACCCGTTTCAAGACCCGTGAGGGCAAAAGAAGATGTGTATCTATTGTTTAGTTTTATTAGTGTTTTGTGTATCTATTGTGTAATTGTTGGCTCATCAGGTTGACGTAATATTTGGGTATTAAGAGATAAATCAGGTAATAAGAAGAAAGGGCAGACAGGTTGAGAAGACCTGCTGCCCTTTTGGTTTTGATTGTCGGGAGCGTCTTGCGCCTTGGTGGCTCACGCTTCCTTTGGCTTCCTGCGCCTTGATTGCTTTGCCAATCTTGGCTCGCCTTTATTCCACCGTGATCTCGCCCGCGAGGCTCTGCTGCATGAGGCGGCGTATGTCTGCGGGATCCTTGTAGCGCGCCTGCAGAAACATCAGTTTGGTCAGGGCAGCCTCGACGGTGGAGTCGTAGCCGCTGATCACTCCTGCGTCCTTGAGATGGAATCCTGCGTCGTAGCGGCTCATCTCGACCTGTCCGCTCACACACTGGCTGATGTTGACCACCGTGATACCGCGGTCGTAAGCCTCTCGCAGCAGTCTTGTGAGCCACGGATACTGCGGCGCGTTGCCCGATCCGTAGGTGCGCATGATGATGCTCTTCAGTTCCGGTGCATCCATCATGTGGCGCACGATGTTCTCCTGTACGCCCGGGAAGAGCGAGAAGACATAGACGTCGCTGTTCATCTCGCGGTGGAAGCGTGTCGGCTTCGTGTAGTCGGGCTGCAGGATGTAGGGATCGTGGAAGGAGAAGTTGATGCCCGCGTCGCAGAGGTGGGGATAGTTGAAGGAGTGGAAGGCGTTGAACTCCTCCGCGCTCTGCTTCGTGGCTCGGTTGCCTCGGATCACATGGCCGTCGAAGTAGATGCAGACCTCGGGTATCTTTGGTCTGCCGTCCGCGCCGTAGGTCGAGGCCAGTTCGAGGCTCGACATGAGATTCTCCTTGCCGTCGGTGCGCAGTTGTCCGATGGGCAGCTGCGATCCCGTGAGCACGACCGGCTTCTGCAGGTTTTCGAAGAGGAAGGAGAGGGCCGAGGCCGTATAGGCCATCGTGTCCGTGCCGTGGAGTATCACGAAGCCGTCATACTGTTCGTAGTGCTTCGCTATCACGTCCACCATGCGCACCCAGTACTCCGGCGACATGTCGGAAGAGTCGAGTGGCGGGTCAAACTGCACGGTGTCCACCTTCGCTGGCAGCTGGTCGTATTCGGGTATCTTCTCCAGCAGGTGCGAGAAGTTGAGCGGCTCCAGCGCCCCCGTCTTCGGGTTTTTGTCCATGCCGATGGTGCCACCGGTATAGACCAGCAGCACCTTTTTGGTTCTCTTTGTTTCAGTCTCCATGATGCGTCAGAAGGTATTGTCGTTGATACATTGGTTGTTCTGTATTTCTATATTCCCGTGTCGGGCAGATGGAAGCGGTAGTGCTTGTTGAACACCTCTTTCACCTGGTTGATCTCCAGAAACGTTGTCCCGTTGCCTTTGCCCAGTGATCCCGACAGGTAGGCGATCTTGTCCTCCTCGCCGATGAATCCCTTCTGTCTCAGCATACGCAGGGCGGCGGTGAACATATACTGTGCCGTGACGTGCTGCTGCTGGTGGATGGCGATGATGCCGTAGCTGAGGTTGAGCCAGCGCTGCAGTTTCTCCTTGTAGCAGATGGCCAGTACGGGGTTGGGTCCGCGGAAGGAAGCCAGCGTGCGCGCCGTCTCTCCCGTCCCGCTGTCCGTGATGATGCCTTTGACGCCGAGATACTCCGTGGCCTCGATGGCGCTCTTGGAGAGAAACTCTCGCTGGTTGATGTCTGCCAAAGGCGCCTTCAGGTAGCCCTCGCGGTGGGCGTCCTGCTCCGCCTGTTCCGCCACGCGTGCCATGGTCTGCACGGCTTCCAGCGGATATTTGCCGTTGGCCGTCTCGCCGCTGAGCATCAGGGCGTCGGTATGCGAGAAGACGGCGTTGGCGATGTCCGTCACTTCGGCGCGGGTGGGGCGCGGATTGTTGATCATCGTGTGGAGCATCTGTGTCGCCACGATGACGGGCTTGTGCTTGCGGATACACTTTTCGATGATGCGGCGCTGTATGCCCGGTATCTGCTCGATGGGCACCTCTATGCCCAGGTCGCCGCGGGCTATCATGATGCCGTAGGAGGCGTCGATGATCTCGTCGATGTTGTCCACGCCCTCCTGGTTCTCTATCTTCGAGATGATCTTGATGTCGGAGTGGTAGGCGTCGAGGATGCGCTGCACGGCGTGCACGTCCTTGGCCGATCTCACGAAGGAGTGGGCTATGAAGTCGATGTCCTGGTCTATGGCCAGTCGTATCATGCGCTTGTCGCGGTCGGAGAGAGCCGGCAGGTCGATGTGCTCTCCCGGCACGTTCACGCTCTTGTGCGCGCCCAGCGTGCCGTCGTTGAGCACCCGTGCCGTCAGCGTGTCGCCCTCTTTGCCGACCACCTTCATGGCCAGCGCTCCGTCGTCGAAGAGCACGTCGTCGCCCACCTTCACGTCGTTGACAAAGCTGGTGCACGAGACGCACACGTGGTCGTGGGTCGTCTCCGTGTCGGGATGGCCGCTGATGGCCACCTGTTCGTCCGTCTTGTATGCTATGGGCTCTTTGACGCCCGTCGTTCTCACCTCGGGCCCCTTGGTGTCTATCAGCAGGGCGAGATGTGGCGTGACGGCCCTTGTGTTGCGGATGATCTTGCGGATGCCCTCCGGTGTGGCGTGGGCCGTGTTCATTCTCACGACGTTCATGCCGGCGAAGAACAAATGGCGAAGGAAGTCCTGCTCACAGTGCTGGTCGCTGATGGTGCATACTATTTTTGTCTGTTTCATGCTCTATCCTTTTTTATGTTACTGCAAAGGTACAAAAAAAATGTGTAATAGCCGCCCTTTCCCCTTTGTTTTTACCGATTATTTCGCCAATGTTTTCCTTCTTTCTCTACTCTTTGTCTCCCGCCTTGAGTTTGATGATGTCACACCACCTTGTGGTGGGGTTGGGGCTCTTGTATTCGTGCTTGATGGCGTCGGCGAAGACGCCTGCTTTTCCCTCTCCCCCCTGGCGGGTGTACTGCTGCGCCCCCAGCACGATCGTCTCCGATCCGTAGGTTCGGTTGATGCGGTCGAGGGCCTCGTCCAGGGCCCTTGCCTTGCCGTATTGCTTTGCCGTCTCGTCGAAGAGGTCCTGCTGCACTGGGCTCTCGGGCGAGACGCCCATGACGATCACGCCTGCCTTTTTGTATTGGTAGCCCGGCCGGAAGATCCTCCTCAGCACGCCTTTGGCCGTCTGCACCAGCGTGGCGGTGGAGTGGGTGGGCGTGAGGATCCTCGTCTCCTCGAAGTTCCAATACTGGCCGAGGTCTTCCCTGAAGGGATTGGTATGGAGAAACACCCCCACCACCGAGGCCACGCTGTGCTGCGCCCTCAGTTTCTCCGCACACCGTGCCGCATAGTTGGCCACGTGTGTGCTCAGCGTGTCGAGGTCCGCCACCATTCCGTCGAAGCTCCTGCTCGTGCAGATGCTTTTCTTCTTCGCATACTCTTCGTTCGGCACGCAGTCCTTGCCGTTGAGCTCCGCCCACGTGCGGTAGATCACGATGTTGTTGAAATGGGCCCTCACGAAGTCGCCGTGTAGCCTGGTGAAGTCGAGGGCCGTCCTCACCCCATAGGCCGCCAGTTTGGCCGCGTAGCGCCTGCCCACGCCCCACACCTCCTCCACCGGGTAGAGGCCCAGCGCCTTCTCGCGCTTCTCCTCGCTGTCTATCAGGCAGCAGTGGTGATAGCCTGGGTATTTCTTTGCAAAGTGGCTTGCCACCTTCGCCAGCGTCTTGTTGGGTCCTACGCCCACGCTCACCGGCATTCCCACCCAGCGTCTGATCTTCCTGTGCAGCTGCTCGCCCCAGGCCTTCAGGTCCACTCCCTCCAGGTCTTGGAAATAGACGAAGCACTCGTCGATGGAGTAGCGGAAGTAGGCCGGAGCCTCCTGCTTGATGATGGAGACCACGCGGGCCGTCATCTCGCCATAGAGCTCATAGTTGGAGGAGAAGACCGCTATCTGGTCCTTTGGAAACTGCTGCCTGAGTTGGAAAAGGGGTGTTCCCGCCTTCACTCCCAGTGCCTTGGCCTCGTTGCTCCTGGCCACCACGCAGCCGTCGTTGTTGGACAATACGACCACGGGTTTTCCCTCCAGGTCTGGACGGAAAACCCGCTCACACGAGACGTAGCAGTTGTCGCAGTCGATGATGCCGTACATGTCGTCGATTCTTTTTCTCTCCTTTTTTCTCCTCTTTTTCTCGCTGGGCTTCTTTTTCCCTTGTTGGGCTTCTCTTTCCCTTGTTGGGATTTTTCTTTTCCCCCGGGGCTTCTCTTTCCCCCTACGGGCCTACGCCTTTTCGAAGGTTCTGATCAGGTGGACCACCACGCCCCACACCTCAAAGTGGTCCTCCTCTCTGATCTTGAAGACGGGGTAGGCGTCGTTGGCTGGGCGCAGTTCGATATATCCCTCGCGCCTGTGGGTGAGGTCGAGATATTTCATCGTAAACTCCCCGTTCCAGAAGGCGACGACGATCGATCCATTGTGTGGCTCCACGGCCCGGTCTATGATCACGCGGTCGCCGTCGAAGATGCCCGCGTCCTTCATCGAGTCGCCCTCCACGTCGCCATAGAACGACGCCTCGGGGTGGCGGATGTAGTCCTTGTTGAAGTCCAGCGTGTCGTGGCGATAGTCGTCCGCCGGCGACGGAAATCCCGCCATGACGGCCGCGTGCTCCAGTTCGAGCTGCGTGTCGAACAATCCCTTTCTGATCTTGATGTTGCTCATGCTTTCTGTGTTGTGGCGGGCGCGCTG